>ERZ772883.2490-NODE-2490-length-11379-cov-4.799364_pt1 | contig 11379 bp, 9 predicted proteins | sample MGYA00580575_ERZ772883 | MGnify/ENA primary metagenome ERZ772883 (study PRJEB29015, sample SAMEA2737666) | human gut metagenome | biome: human gut; feature: human-associated habitat; material: faeces | place: China | collected 2012 ...
CCCTCCTCCTTGCGCAGGTTCTCCTCCACCTTGATCTGAGTGGCGATGCCGGCGTGGTCTGTGCCGGGCAGCCACAGGGCCTCATAGCCCTGCATCCGCTTAAAGCGGGTAAGGATGTCCTGCAAAGTCGCGTCCATGGCGTGGCCCATGTGCAGCTGGCCGGTGACGTTGGGGGGCGGCATAACGATGGAAAACGGCTTCTTATCAGGATCAGGCTTTGCCTTGAAGCATCCGCCGTCCATCCACATCTTGTAGATCCGGGGCTCCACGTCCCGGGGGTCATAGACCTTGGGCAATTCTTTTTTCATGTCGAGTTCTCCTTTTCCGGTATTCGGCAAAACAAAAAGGCCCGCTCCGTTTTGCCGTAAAGCAAAACAGGGCGAACCGAATACAGTCCGTGGTACCACCTGTGTTCGGAGGTCCTCCCTCCGCACTCAAAACCGATAACGGCGGCAGCCGCTGCCGCTTGCCTTAGCTGGGCGACAGAACTCCGGAGCGACTTCCTCCCCGCCCTCACAGAAGCTTACACCGACCGCTTCCTCTCTCGGCATCCTGCGTGGGAGTACTGCTCTCCATCCTCGTCTTTTGCAATATAGCGTATTTTACTGTATCTTCCTGCGGAAGTCAAGAGCAAATCTGCACGGCACACATTGTATTATAATGTATTTTTCCCCTGTATAGACCCCTCCCGTATTTTCCGTCCCGCTTCTTTTCCCACCGGCAGAGCCGCCGGATGCAGGCGCAATCGTCAGTTTTTGTGCTATACGCCTCATTTTTGCAAGATTACTTTCAAAACATTGCATGTTTTGCGGAAATTGTCATAAGATATTTTAATACCGAAATAATCATTTCCGGGTCGGTTTTCTCCGATAAAATCACATTTTTGGCACAGGAAATGTATTTTCCGGCAAGTGTGAAGTCTTTGCGGCCGCCGGACCAAAAATTCTTCCAAATAAAAAAAATAAAAAAATCGCAATTAGAACTTGCAAACTATCGGGAAATGCGATACAATAAACCTACCGCGATCCGCTATCGCGGAAAGAGGATAAAAATTTTTTAAGGGAGAATTACTATGAAAAAGTTTTTTGCACTTCTTCTGGCTCTGGTCATGTCCCTGAGCCTGTTCGCCTGCGGCAGCAAAAGCGGCGGCGAGTCCAAGACCAAGATGCGCTTCGTCACCGGCGGTGAGTCCGGCACCTATTATGCCTTCGGCAGCGTCATCGCTCAGCACGCCACCAACAACGCCGGCATCGACGTCGTGGGTCTGGTAGGCAACGGTTCCAAGTCCAACGTGGAAGAGCTGGAAGCCGGCAATGCGGAGCTGGCCTTCTGCCAGTCCGACGTTATGGCTTATGCCTATAACGGCACCAACATCTTTGACAAGAAGATTGATTGCTTCTCCACCGTGGCCGCCCTCTATGCCGAGCAGGTGCAGATCGTCACTGTGGATCCCAGCATCAAGACCGTGGCCGACCTGGCCGGTAAGAATGTCTCCGTGGGTCAGGCCGGCTCCGGCGTGTACTTCAACGCCGTGGACATTCTGAGCGCCTATGGCATCGGTGATTTGGATGCCGATGGTAAGTTCACCAAGATTAACGCCACCTATCAGTCCTTCGGTGACAGCGCCGATGCTCTGAAGGATGGCAAGATCGATGCCGCCTTTATCGTGGCGGGTGCTCCCACCACCGCTATCGTGGACCTCTCTACCACCAAGCCTGTTTCCCTGGTTTCTTTGGATGACGAGCACATCGACGCTCTGCTCAAGTCCTCCCCCTATTATTCCAAGTGCACCATCAAGGCTGACGTGTACGGTCTGGATTCCGACACCACCACCGTGGCCGTGGGCGCTGTAATTCTGGCCCGTGACGATGCCCCCGCCGCCGCCATCAAGGCCCTGTGCGCCGACATCTTCGACAATGCTTCCAGTCTGGTCAGCAGCCATGCCAAGTATGGTGAGCTGAATCTGGAATATGCCTCCTCCATCACCTCCGTGCCCTATCACGCCGGTGCTGTGGAATACTTCGCTGAGCACAACATCACTGTAGCCGGCAAGTAATTCTGTTCGGATTCTTAACGGTGAAATCAAGTGAGTCGACTACGGCGGAGCCATTCCGCCGTAGTCCTCGCTGTCTATATCAATGATTACCCTAAAAGGAGGACGCGCCCCTTGAGCATCTTTAAGAAAAAAGGCCAGACAGCCCCTGCGGTGGATACCGCTCCTGCCGCTGACAGCAGCAGTGATCTGGATACCGATCTGGATGAGGTCATGCGCAAGTATGACCGCGAGTCCGCCACCCGCATATGGGAAGGCGTGCCTAAGATCATCATTACGGTCATCATGACGGTGTTCTCGCTGTACTGCCTGTACATGACTCTGTTTTCCACTGCCCTGCCCGAGGTGCGGCTGACCCTGTTTGTAGGCTGCATCATCATTCTGGGTTTCCTGACCTATCCGGCCAAAAAGGGCCATGTGAAGGTCAATTCTCTGCCCTGGTACGACATCGTGCTGATGTTGGTGGGCGCAGGCTGCTTCTTCTACTTCGCGTTCAACGCACTGCCCCTCATCCAGTTGGCCACCCGCATCGAGACCATCCATGTGGTCATCGGCGTCGTGGGCATTCTGGTGCTGGTGGAGCTGTGCCGCCGCTGCGTGGGCATTCCCATTCTGTGCGTGGTGGGCGCTCTGCTGATCTATACCTTCTATAATCAGCTCAGCTATAACCCCAGCTTTTACAACGCCCTGAAGAACATAGTATACAAGCTGTTCTACACCACCTCCGGTGTCATCGGCACGCCCATCAATGTCTGCTTCACCTATATTGTGCTGTTTATCATCTTCGGCGCTTTTCTGGAGCGTACCGGCATTGCCAGTTTCTTCATTGATTTCGCCAACCGCGTAGCCGGCTGGTCCAGCGGTGGCCCCGCCAAGGTGGCCGTCATTTCCTCCGCTCTGTGCGGCATGGTGTCCGGCTCCTCTGTTGGCAACACCGTGACCACCGGTTCCGTCACCATCCCCATGATGAAGAAGACCGGTTATAAGCCCGAGTTTGCAGGCGCTGTGGAGGCGGCTGCCTCCACTGGTGGCCAAATCATGCCTCCCATCATGGGTGCTGCTGCTTTCCTCATGGCGGAGTATATGGATCTGCCCTATGCCGAGGTGGCTGTAAAGGCCATTCTCCCCGCCGTTCTGTACTTCTCCGGCATCTTTATCGCCGTCCATCTGGAGGCCAAGAAGCTGGGTCTGAAGGGTATTTCCCGCGCGGAGCTGCCCAAGTGGGGCTATCTGGCCAGGAACTTTTATCTGATCCTGCCGCTGGTACTTCTTGTCTGGCTGGTTTCCTCCGGCGCGAAGACCATGGCGACCTCCGCTGCCTACTCCATTCTGGCTGCATTCGTCATCGGCTTCATCCATTCTCTGGCCGCCAACATCCGGGAGACGAAGGAAGGCTTCGGGAAGGCTCTGTGGATCACTCTCAAGAGCTCCCTCAACTCCGCCGTTGATGCTCTGGCATCCGGCGCCAAGGGCGCCATCACCGTGGCTGTGGCCTGCGCCATGGCCGGTATGATCGCCGGTTGCATCACCGTAACGGGCCTGGCCTCTATCCTCATCAACGCCATTGTGTCCCTGGCCGGCAATGCCACTATCATCGGTCTGGTTCTTACGATGATCTGCTGCATCGTGCTCGGCATGGGTGTGCCCACCACGGCCAACTACTGCATCATGGCCTCCACCTGTGCCCCCATCCTGGTGCAGCTGGACTTCCCTGTTGTTGCCGCTCACTTCTTTGTGTTCTACTTCGGCATCGTGGCGGACATCACGCCCCCCGTGGCCCTGGCCGCCTATGCCGGCTCGGCCATCGCCAAGTCCAACCCAATGAAGACAGGTATCAACGCAACAAAGTTGGCTATCGCAGCCTTTATCGTGCCGTACATATTTGCCTATAACCCCAGCATGCTCTTCGTTGGCAATGTGGCGTGGTACGATGTACTGCTCATCTCCGTTACCGCCTTGCTGGGCCTGTTCGGCATTGCCGCAGCTCTCAACGGCCATCTCTTCTGCAAGATCCCCGTGGTGCTGCGCATCGCGCTTGTAGCAGGTGGTCTGGGTATGATGATCCCCGGACTCGCTTCCGACCTGATCGGTCTGGCGGTGGTCGGTGCCGTGGTGGTGTTCCAGTTCATCGCCGCAAAAAAGAAAACCGCTTCTGCCGCGTAGTACTCTCCCTTTTTAAATCAGCCGCCGGTTCCCTGTCGGGAACCGGCGGCTCGTTGTTTTGAAAGAGTCCTTCCGAAATGATGGGTGCGTTTTTGGAATCTCTGACAGATTTCCAAAACTACATTTGCTGCGGATTCCGCCGCAAGCAAAAGTGCAAAAAAAGCCTTGCAACCTGTGCGCAATAGATTTATAATACCGACGTATGCACAAACTATTCGGAAAATCCAAACAAGAAGGTGACTACTATGGAACTTCAAATTCAGGACCTCGTTTCATCCATCAAAAAGGACGGCATCGACAGTGCAAACCAGGAAGCCGCCGCTATTTTGGAGCAGGCCAGAAAGCAGGCAGATGCCATCATCGCCGAGGCCAAGGCCGAAGCGGACAAGCTGCTTCAGGATGCAAGATCCGAAACCGAAATGTTCAAAGACAGTGCCCGCCTCAGCGCCGAGCAGGCCAAGCGTGATGCTGTGCTGGCATTCCGCCAGGAAGTCCAGCGCGAATTTGAGAAGCTTCTGGCTGCTGACGTGAGCAAGGCTCTGGATCAGCAGGCTCTGGCCGCTCTCATCCGCGCAGCGCTGCAGGGCGAGGACGTGTCCGCCTACACTGTGGAGATCGCACAGGTGACGGATGGCATCCGGCAAGAGCTGGCTCAGGAGCTGAAAAACGGACTGGAGATCCGCCCCTCCAAGAAGGTCGGGGCCGGTTTCCGGCTGGCTGCCAAGGACGGCTCCGGCTATTTCGACTGCTCTGACGAAGAGATCGCCGAAATGCTCATGCCTTTCTTCCGGGATACACACCTGTAAGGGGGTGCCTCATGGCTTCCTATTACTATCTGATCTCCAGCCTGCCCATGCTTCGGGCCCAGGGTGAACCGCCCATGGATTATCCCGCCTTTCTTTCCCAGTGCCGCTCGGCAGTGAACGGGGGCGTGTATAAAACGCTGGAGGAGCTGTCTGTGGGCTCGGACAAGGGCCCACTGCTGTCCGATTGGGCAAGCTTTTACGGGATGCTTTCCCAGGAGCTGTGCTACCAGCGCAGCGTGAAGCTGGGGCGGCCTTACCCGGTTCCTTCCGACCGTGACGCCGGCATTGTGCAGGCCGTCACAGCGGCAGTAAACGCAGAGAACCCTCTGGAGGGTGAGCAGATACTGCTGAACCTGGAATTCCGCCGTCTGGACGACATGATCGGCCTGCATAATTTCGATGAGCACGCTCTCTATGGCTATGCCATGAAGCTGCAGCTGCTGGAGCGGCAGAGACTTTTCCAGCATGACCGGGGTAAGCAGGCCTTTGACGGGCTGATGGACAGCATCCGACAGCAGATTTCCAGTCTATAACAAAACAGGAGAGTCAATATGGACAAAGTAACAGGATATGTGACCGGAGTAAACGGAAACCTGGTTTCCGCCAGCTTCTCCGGTTCCGTACGAAAAAATGAAGTAGGCTATGTCCTGATGGGGGATGAGCGTCTCAAGGGCGAGGTCATCCGTGTCAACGGCGACACGGCCAGTATGCAGATCTACGAAATGACCAACGGCATCCGTGTGGGCGACAAGGTAGAGCTTTCCGGCCAGCTCATGAGCGTGGAGCTGGGGCCCGGCCTGCTGACCCAGGTGTTCGACGGTCTGCAGAATCCCCTGCCCGAATTGGCAGAAAAATGCGGCTTCTTCCTGGAGCGCGGCGTGTATCTGAATCCCATTCCCAACAGGGATTGGGAATTCACTCCCCGGGTATCCCCCGGAGATGTCGTCACCGCCGGCGATGCTGTGGGCAGTGTACCCGAGGGTCTGTTCACCCACCTCATCATGGTCCCCTTCGACCTGACAGATGAGTGGCGTGTAAAATCCGTCCGGGAAAAGGGTGTTTATAACGTCCGGGATACCGTAGCCGTGCTGGAGAACGAAAACGGCGAGGAGCGGGAGCTGACCATGGTCTTCTCCTGGCCCGTAAAGCAGCCCATCCGCTGCTATGAGGAGCGTCTGCGTCCCGATGAAACGCTGGTGACCAAGATTCGCTCCATCGATACCTTCCTGCCGGTGGCCAAGGGCGGCACCTTCTGCGTTCCCGGCCCCTTCGGTGCCGGCAAGACCGTGCTGCAGCACATGGAGGCCAAAAACGCCGACGTGGACATCGTCATTGTGGCCGCCTGCGGCGAGCGTGCCGGTGAGGTCGTGGAGGTCCTTACGGAGTTCCCCGAGCTGGTAGACCCCCGCACGGGTCGCTCCCTTATGGAGCGCACCATCATCATCTGCAACACCTCCTCCATGCCCGTGGCCGCCCGTGAAGCATCGGTGTATACTGCCGTCACCATGGCGGAGTATTACCGCCAGATGGGTCTGGACGTGCTGTTGCTGGCGGATTCTACCAGCCGCTGGGCCCAGGCCATGCGCGAGATGAGCGGCCGTCTGGAGGAGATCCCCGGCGAGGAAGCCTTCCCTGCCTATCTGGAGTCCGTCATCGCCTCCTTCTATGAGCGCGCCGGCAAGGTTCGCCTCAAGAGCGGTGAGATCGCCTCCGTCACCATCGGCGGCACCGTCTCCCCCGCCGGCGGCAACTTTGAAGAGCCTGTGACCCAGGCCACGCTAAAGGTAGTGGGCGCATTCCACGGCCTGTCCCGTGAGCGCTCCGATGCCCGTAAGTATCCCGCCATCCATCCCATCGACTCCTGGTCCAAGTATCAGGGTGTGGTGGATATGGAGCGCGTGGAGCAGGCCCGGGCCATCCTCAAGCGCAGCAACGAGATCAACCAGATGATGAAGGTCATCGGTGAGGAGGGCACCTCCGCTGAGGACTATATCCTCTATCAGAAGGGTGAACTGCTGGATGCGGTGTATCTACAGCAGAACTCCTTCGACCCCATTGACGCCGCCTGCGATCCTGACCGTCAGCTCCATGAGTTCAACGTTCTCTATGACGTGCTGACCCAGTCCTTCGCGCTGAGCGACAAAAAAGAGATCCGCGCCTTCTTCAATCAGGTCCGGCAGGAGTTCCTAGACTGGCACAACACCGTCTTCCGCTCCCCGGAGTTCGAGGCCCAGGAAAAGCGGCTGAAGGACTTTTATCTGAGCAAGGCCGATTGTTGAGGGAGGAGTCAATATGCAGAAAGTTTACACGAAAATTGAATCGATCGTGGGCAACGTGATCACCGTCCGCGCCTCGGATGTCCGTCTGGGCGATCTGGCTCTGGTGGGCAAAAGCTATGCCAACGTCATCAAGCTGGACAAGGATCTGGTCACGCTCCAGGTCTTCAGCGGCACCCAGGGCGTCAGCACAACGGATCCGGTGCGTTTTCTGGGCCGCCCCATGATGGTGTCCTTCTCGGAGCACCTGCTGGGTCGCATCTTCGACGGTGCCGGTGTGCCCCGTGACAACGGCCCCGCCCTGACGGAGAATATGATCCCCATCGGCGGCCCGTCCGTGAATCCCTCCCGGCGTACCGTGCCCAACAAAATGATCCGCACGGGTATCCCCATGATCGATGTGTTCAACACTCTGGTGGAGAGCCAGAAGCTCCCTATCTTCTCTGTGTCCGGTGAGCCGTACAACCAGCTGCTCTCCCGCATCGCCATGCAGGCGCAGGTGGACGTTATCGTTCTGGGCGGCATGGGCCTGAAGTTCGACGACTACCTGTTCTTCCGCGACACGCTGGAAAAGAGCGGTGCCATGGGCCGCACGGTCATGTTCATCCACACCGCCTCCGACCCCACCGTGGAGTGCACGCTGGTGCCGGATCTGTCTTTGGCTGTGGCGGAGCAGTTCGCTCTGGCCGGTAAGCGGGTGCTGGTGCTCCTGACGGACATGACCAACTACGCCGATGCCCAGAAGGAAATGGCCATCACCATGGAACAGGTCCCCTCCAATCGTGGCTACCCCGGCGATCTGTACAGCTGTCTGGCCGCCCGCTATGAGAAGGCTGTCGACTTTGAGGATGCCGGCTCCATCACTATCCTGGGCGTGACCACCATGCCCGGCGACGATGTGACCCACCCCGTCCCCGATAACACCGGTTATATCACCGAGGGCCAGTACTATCTGAAAAACGGCCACATCGAGCCCTTCGGCTCCCTGTCCCGTCTGAAGCAGAACGTCAACGGCAAGACCCGCAGCGACCACCGGGCCCTGATGGACGGCATGATCCGGCTGTACAGCGCCTATAAGGAAAGTTTGGAGAAAAAATCCATGGGCTTTGCTATGTCCGAATGGGACGAGAAGCTGCTGAAATACGGCCAGCTGTTTGAGTCCAAACTCATGGATCTGAGTGTAAATATTTCTCTGGAGGAGGCGCTGGATCTGGGCTGGGAGATCCTGGCCCAGTGCTTCGAGCCCAATGAAACGGGTCTGAAAACCAGCCTCATTCAGGAGAGATGGCCCAAGCGCGCCGAAGTGGAATGAGGGGGCGCCTATGGCTGTTAAACTCACAAAAAACGAGCTGAAGGTGCAGAAGGACCGCCTGAAGCAGTTCCAGCGCTATCTGCCCACGCTGCAGCTGAAAAAGCAGCAGCTCCAGTCCGTGGTGATGCATGTCGCCGCCCAACTGGAGCAGGTGGAGCGGGATCGCCAGGCTGCCGTGAACGGTCTGGACGACTGGGTGGCCGTCTTTGCGGAAAACGGCAGCTTTCCGCCGGATAAGCGCCTGGAGGCTCTCATCCGTCCCAACCGCGTGGTCTGCGGCGAGGAAAACATCGCCGGCGTCACCGTGCCGGTGTTTCGGGAGCTGAGCTTTGAGGAGATCCACTACGATGTGGCGGACTATCCCCTCTGGGTAGATACCGCCGCCGTGCGTCTGCGGGAGATCGCCCGTCTGGATGCTCTGGCCAAGACCCTCCGCCGCCAGGTGGAGCTGCTGGAGCAGGAGCTGCGCTCCACGGCCCAGCGGGTGAATCTGTTTGAAAAGGTAAAGATCCCCGAGGCCAAGGAGAACATCCGCGTCATCGGCATTTACCTGGGCGATCAGCAGACCTCCGCCGTGGTGCGCGGCAAGATTGCCAAGAAGAAGCTGCAGGAGGTGGGCCGATGATTGAAAAAATGAAGGTCGTCCATGTGGTGACGACTGCTTCGGAAAAAACAGTCCTGCTGGATCGGCTGCAAAAGCTGGGCGTAGTCCATTTTTCCGAGAAGGCCTCCGCCGACCAGCAATACCTCCAGCGCTTCAATGATTTGTCCCGAATGGTTACCATCCTGCAAGAGTATGCCCAGGATGCGCCGGAGAGCTCGGTAATGTCCGACAGCGATTTTGAGAAGTTCTTCGCAGAGCTCGAAGAATGTCTGGACCGCAAAAAATCCCTGCAGGATCAGCAGTCCGCCGCCCACGCCGCTGCCGAAAAGCTGGCGGAATGGGGCTCATTCTCCCCTGCGGATGTGCGGGAGCTTGCCGGCAAGGGCTGGGACATCCACATTTACCGCACCGATAAAAAGACCATGGCGGCGCTGGCTGCCAATGCCGATGTGCAGGTCATCCGCCTTGCCCCGGTGGGCAAGATGCCGACCTTTGCCACCCTATCTCCCCTCCCCGCTTCCTATTCTGCCACGGAGTTCATCCTTCCGGAAAAGGGGCTTGAGGAGCTGGAGCAGGAGCAGGCACAGTGTGCCCAGGCCCTTGCGGACTGCGAAACGTTCCTGCACCAGGCGGCAGCGCATCTGCCCAGCATCCGGGATCAGCTGCTAAAAACCCAGAATGACGCGGAGTATTCGGCCGTCAGCAATACCTCCCAGAGCCAGGACGGCCTGGTCTGGCTGCGGGGCTATATCCCCGTTTCGGAGATAGACGGCTTCAAGGCCGCTGCCTCCGAATCCCACTGGGCCTGGGCGATGGAGGATCCCGATGCCGAAGACGATCAGGTCCCCACTAAGGTCAAGTACAACAAGATCACTAAGCTGATGATCCCCGTGTTTGACATCCTGGGCACCGTTCCCGGCTACCGGGAATACGACATTTCCTTCTGGTTCCTTGGCTTTTTCACCCTGTTTTTCGCCATGATTATCGGCGATGCCGGCTACGGATGTCTGTTCATGCTGGCGGCGCTGGTGATGACGCTGAAGGGCAAAGGCTCCTCCACTGCCGTACAGCTTCTGTGGGTGCTCTCTGCCGCCACCATCATATGGGGCGCGTTGACGGGAACCTGGTTCGGCTTGGAGCAGGCCATGGATATACCGCTGCTGAAAAAGCTGGTGATCCCCACCTTCGCCAACTACCCGGCGTATTTTGATGTTTCCACAACCACTCAGCAGAATACTATTATGAAATTCTGCTTCATTCTCGGCACGGTGCAGCTCTCGCTGGCGTGTGTCATGAATATCCGCCGCAAGCTGAAGGAGCGCGATCTGAGCTGGGTGGCGGAACTGGGTTGGCTGGCTGCCATCTGCGCCCTGTACTTTGTGGTACTGTATCTGGTCATCGGTCAGGAAGTGAATCTTGTTCCCGTGGCCTGTGTGGTCATCGCCGGTTTCCTGCTGGTGGTGTGCTTCGGCGGCATGGCGCCGGACAAGAGCTTTGCCCAGGGTCTCAAGGCGGGCCTCGGCAACGCCTTCACCGTGTTCCTGAACACCATCAGCGCCTTCGGCAACATTATGAGCTATATCCGCCTCTTTGCCGTGGGTATGGCATCCCTGGCCATCGCCCAGAGCTTCAACAACATGGCCTTTGGCTTCAAGGGCCCTCTGGTGGTAGCCGCAGTGCTGATCCTTCTGATCGGCCATGGGCTGAACATAGTGATGGGCCTGCTTTCCGTGGTGGTCCACGGCGTCCGCCTGAACCTGCTGGAGTTTTCCGGTCAGCTGGGTATGGAATGGGCCGGTATCGCGTACGATCCCTTTAAAAAGGGCGACAAAATAAAAAAATAAACGGATAGGAGAATAATTATGAATATCGCATTTATTGGTATGGCGTGTGCGCTGGGTCTGTCCGCCATGGGCTCTGCATTTGGTTCCGGTTTCGCCGCTCAGGCTTCTGTGGGTGCATGGAAAAAGTGCTATGCCAACGGCAAGCCCGCCCCCTTCATCATGGTCGCCTTTTCCGGTGCGCCCCTGACCCAGACCATCTACGGCTTCCTGCTGATGAACTTCATCCGCAGCGCTGTGGAGGGCGGCTGTGACTCCCTGCTGGCTATGTTCACGGGCATTTTCGCCGGTCTGGCCATCGGCCTGTCCGCCTTCTTCCAGGGC
>ERZ772883.2496-NODE-2496-length-11347-cov-2.255313_pt1 | contig 11347 bp, 10 predicted proteins | sample MGYA00580575_ERZ772883 | MGnify/ENA primary metagenome ERZ772883 (study PRJEB29015, sample SAMEA2737666) | human gut metagenome | biome: human gut; feature: human-associated habitat; material: faeces | place: China | collected 2012 ...
GACATGCGCAAAAAACGTGTGCAGAAATGAGGAAAACTATGTTTCGTGAAATCAAACCGCAGGAGATCCAGGATAACCCCTTCGAGCTGATCGGAAAGGAGTGGCTGCTGGTAGCAGCAAACAAAGACGGCAAAAGCAACGCCATGACGGCGAGCTGGGGAGCAGTAGGTGAAATGTGGGGAAAGTCGGTCGTGATGATCGTGATTCGCCCACAGCGCTACACGAAGACCTTTCTGGATCAGACAGAGACGTTTTCCCTTGGTATTTTCCCGGAAACACAGCGGGAGATGTTAAATTACATGGGAACGGTATCTGGAAGGACAGAGGATAAGATCGCCAAAAGCGGACTGACAGAGTCACTTGTAGATGGCGCACCCGTTTTTGAAGAAAGCCGGATGACGCTCGTGTGCCGTAAGCTGTTCGCACAGCCCATGGAGGAAGCGGCATTTCTGGATCAAAAGACCGTGGATTCCTGGTATCCGGATAAGGATTTCCATACGCTTTATATCGCAGAAATTGAGAAAGTGCTGGTAAAATAGAGCCGGATCGAAATAACAGATTGCAAAAAAGATCCTGCATTGCAGCTGCGCATTTGCGCCGGACAATGCAGGATCTTTTGTTTCTTTCATAGGAAAATGCATCATTTACTGATCTGCCAGATCTGACAGGAAATTTTCGAAGCAGACGCCATCAGGCTCCGGAATCTGCAGCGCTTTCGATGCGGAAATACATTTGGAAATAAAATCCGCCGCCTTTTGGACGGAGACGGAAAAATCAACGCCGTTTAGTGCGTCCGCCATCAGGATCGAAGCGAAAATATCGCCGGTTCCATGTCGGGACGGACCTGCAGAGGGCGTCAGGCAGGCGCGTTGAGAAAACGGCTCCTTGCAGGACAGATAATTTTCAAAGCCTTCTTTCCCATGGATCAGGCAGGGCAGACCTGTGATGACGATTTTGGACGGACCGAGTTTGTGAAGCCTTTGACAAAGCTCAGAAAGCTCAGATTCATTCCAGAAGCCGTCTTTCCAGGGCGTATCCGTCAAAAGGCATGCTTCCGTGATATTGGGCGTAATGATGTCTGCCAGCGGAATCAGGCTGCGCAGCTTTTGACAGTGTTTTGGTGTGATCGTGCGATAGGGCTTTCCGTGATCGCCCATGACGGGATCGACGAGAATTGTTTGGCAGCCTCGGCTTTTCTGGTCGGAAAGAAAGGAAGAAACAGACAGAATTTGTTCTGCCTGTCCTAAAAATCCGCACAAAACACCGTCAAACGTAAGATTTAACTGCTTCCATTGCTCCAGATAGGAGGGCAGAAACGCGGTCAGATCCTGACAGGCGAAGGCTGCAAACCCTGTATGATTGGAAAAAACGGCGGTAGGCACCGGGCACGCCTGCACCCTCATGGCGCTCAAAATGGGAAGCGCCTCGGTGAGGGAACAGCGTCCATATCCGGCGAAGCTGTTGATGACTGCCGCCTTTTTGGGAATCTGTAGATTCATTTGGAAGATCCTTCTTTGCCGACCTGAAAGAACAGACCGGACTTTTTGAGTGCAGGCAGAAGCGCCATGTATACAAGAACGGAAACGATGGTGGAAATCACGGTGTTGATGGCTGTTGCAGTGATATTCCATGCCAGAGTCAGCTCTGCAGCGGGTTTGCCCAGGATCAGCAGCTTGTAAAAATATCCTACAAGAGGATCAAAGATTGTGTTGAAGATCAGCCCGCCCAGTGCTGCCAGTGCTGCAATACGGGCGATTTTCTTTTTGTCTGTCTGATAAGTGATGTGACCGAAGCGATGGGCGATCAGACCGGTGATCAGACCGATGCAGAGCTTCAGAATGAAGGTCTTGGGTGCATATACGACATAGACGGGATCGAAAAGGTCGCCGATGGTCATGCCGATGGAGCCGCCGATGCCGCCCCAGAGACCACCAAGGATCAGCGCGCCGAGAACACAGACGGCATTGCCGAGATGGATGCTTGTTGCGTCGCCGCCGGGAAGCGGGATCTTAATCTGCAAAAAAGTGAAGACAACATAAGATAATGCTGCAAATACACCGGTCAAAACCAGCTTCTGAAAAGATTCTTTTTTCATAGTGGAAATCCTCCTCATCAAAGTTTTTCTTATCATAAGCAATATGTGGCATGATAGAAAGTGCCATTTTACACTTTTTTTACCATACCAGTTTTGAAATTGCTGCCAAATTTGCAAGTGGTTACAAAAAGAACGTGCGTTTGGATTATCGATTTTGTGAGACATTACGGCTTACCGGAAAGTCGCAAATTTGCTAGAATGGAAAGAAGGAAAGGGGAGCCGTGCCACATGCCATTGCATGCGTCGGATGAGATGGAATGTGCAGTACGAAAGGAGAAGATTGAAAAATATAATTTTTCAATCGCGAGATTTGTGTCTGCGCGCACTTGACACAAACTCGACATGCACAAAAAGCGTGCGCAGAAATGAGCGGAAAAAATGAAAGAAACAGGAAGCTACTTGTTGGATGTGCTTTTTATGGGAGGTCTGATTACAGCCAGCCTTTGTGATTTTAAGAAAAGAAAGATTCCGGACGCGATCACGGGATTTCTGTTCCTGACCGGTTTTGCTGCGCTTTTTTGGATGCCGCAGCCTTCTATAAGAATGCGTCTTGCCGGGGCGTTTATTGCTGGGTTGCCGCTTTTTGTGGCAGCTGTATGCAGGCCGGGAGCAGTCGGCGGCGGGGATGTCAAGCTGATGGCGGCAGGTGGTTTCTTTTTGGGATTGTCTGCTGTCTGGGACAGTCTTGCGTTTGGAATGGCGCTTGCAGGGGGATACTGTCTGTGCCTGATGTTACTTCGAAATGGGAGAGAGCGGAAGATTGCACTTGGACCATTTCTGAGTATGGGGCTTATGTTTGGAATGTTCCGCTCTATGGGAGCATGATTAGGAATAGAAGACCGGATCTGTGACTTTTTCGTGTAAAGCCTTTACAAAGCGGGAGAAAAGTTGATACAATACCGTCTGTATGCTCTGGCACCAGAAACAGCCGGAAAACCCGTTGGTTTTGGCATCAGGGCGGAAGAAAGACAGGAAAAGGCAGAGATCTATCATGTGGAAAAAAAGAGGAAAAAAATTAGCGCAGAAAAGGAAAAAGATCGGAATCGCAGCGGCAGCAGTGATTGTGGCGGCGGCAGGGTCTACGCTGATTTATCATAATTTACCGCAGACAAAGGTGGAAAAGCAGCTGACCCTTGCGGCAAAATATATGACGGAAATGAATTATTTGGAGGCGCAGGAGGCTTATACAGAAGCGCTTTCAATCGATGAAGGCAGCGTGCGCGCTTATCGTGGGCTGGCGGATGATTATGCAGCGCAGGGACAGCTGGATGAGGCGGCAGAAATTCTGCATCAGGGATACGAGACGACACAGTCCGAAATTCTGCTGCAGAACTACTGTGCGACCGTATTGAACAGCGTAGTGGAGCATGTCAATGAAAAGACTGCCGGTCTGGACGATATCAGGAGTTGTCTTACCGTGCTGGAATCAGATCCGGATAATGAAAGTGTCAGAAGCGTTTTAGAAAACTGTGTCCAGCAGGTCACAGTGCAGGAGGATACTGCGTCCCTGATGTTAGACGAACTGGATGGGACCTCTGATTTTGACGAATATGCAGACGTTGCCGAAAAGCTTTTGGGTCTTGCCGAAAAGGACAGCAGCTACCAGGAAGCAGCATACAGATTTATAATACCGAAAGCACAGAAGATTTATCTGAGCCTGGCACATCGGGACAGCTGGAAGGAACTGGTAGAACGGGCGCAGGCGCTGGGAGATGCAGAGGCAGACGGCATTTTGGCATGTCTTTCCAAACAGCAGGAGATAAGCGATTACTTCGCGCCGATGTTTGAGGCGTTTGAACAGGAAGACTACAAGACGGCGCGGAATTTCATCGTGACGGATCAGTACAAGGCCATCCGGGATGCGTTTATCAACCGCACGATGGAATACTGGACGGGCAATACCTATGTGCCGGTCACGAAAGAAGCGATCGTATTTCTCCTTACAGATGACGGCTGGAAGTTTTCTTTTGTAGAAGATGATTCTCTTGCACAGCCAAGTGGTACAATTCGGGTGCTGGGACAGAAGATGGAGGATCTCGGCGTACAGAGAAGCAGCATCGAGTATGTGCCAGCTTACGATCCGGCGGCATATTATCCGCATACGGAATATGAGATCGTGTACTGGAATACAATGGTAAGCGGGATTGCAACGGACAATACAAACGTCGTATCCCGGATGAATTACCGCTTTGCAAAAAAGACCTACACGGCGGAGGGCTCGTCGGCGGAAATGATTTATGACTGGGGCGGAGAAAACGAGAAGCGTCAGAAGGAGTAAGTAGGCTGCCGCAGCGTGGAGGTATCATGCAGGCGGCGCAGATGGACAGAAGGGAGTGGCAGCATGCAACGGTGTATCTTAATTGGAGCAGGAGACTGCAGCGTTCAAAAAATCGAAACAAAGCCGGAGGATCTTGTGATCGCAGTGGATGGCGGTTACGATACCTGCAGAAAATATGATATAGTTCCGGACCTGATTGTGGGCGACTTTGATTCCGCGCAGGAATCGGACATGCCGCAGATTGCAAAGATCGCAAAAATTGCGCCGGATCATGTCGTTGTACTTCCGACAGAAAAGGACGATACGGATATGCTGGCTGCCATCCGTATAGGTCTTTTAGAAGGCTGTCAGGAATTTCGCATTTACGGCGGGATGGGCGGCAGACTCGAGCATACGCTGGCAAACCTGCAGTGCCTGATTTATTTAAAACAGTGCAGCGCAGTTGGGTATCTGATGGATGATAAGACGACGGCATTCGTGATGCAGAACGAGACGGTCTGGTTTAAACCGGAAGCGAAAGGCTTTCTGTCCCTGTTTTCTATTGGGGAAAAGGCATCAGGCGTTACGATTCGGAATTTAAAATATGAAATGCAGGACGGTGAGATTACAAACAGCTTTCCGATCGGAATTTCCAATGAATTTATTGGAAAACGGTCCAGTGTGACGGTGGAGCAGGGAATGCTTGCAGTGATCTTATCCGAAAAAGAATAACGGGCGCAAGAAGGGGCAGAATAGAAAGAAGGCACAAAAAACGGCGCTGTCTGGAAAACGAAATTCCAGGCAACGCCGTTTTGTTTATGTAGCGGCACAACAAAATGATATCGTCTTTATGCCGCGGTGCAGTGAGTTACATCACATTTTTAAACTGACTCATGTACAGATCGTAGTAGAAGCCTTTCTGCGCAAGCAGCTGCGCTGCATTGCCCTCCTCGATGATGCGGCCGTCGTCGATGACAAAGATCCGGTCGGCCTTCTGGATCGTGGAAAGGCGGTGTGCAATGACAAAGGAGGTACGTCCCTTTAAAAGCTGTTCAATGCCCTCCTGCACGAGGATTTCCGTGTTGGTATCGATGCTGCTGGTTGCCTCGTCCAGAATCAGGATGCGGGGATCGGATACCATCGTGCGGGCAAAGGCGAGCAGCTGCTTCTGACCGATGGAAAGACCGCCGCCGCGTTCGGATAATACGGTGTCATATCCTTTTTCGAGCTTTAGGATAAAGTCATGTGCGTTGACTGCCTTTGCGGCTGCGATGATCTCTTCGTCCGTCGCATCGAGTTTTCCGTAACGGATATTGTCCTTGATCGTGCCGGAGAACAGGAAGTTATCCTGCGTCATGACGCCCATCTGCTGCCGGAGGCTTTCGATGGAAATTTTCTGTACGTCGTAATCGTCGATCAGGATATGGCCGGTCTGGATATCGTAAAAGCGGCTGATCAGGTTGACGATCGTCGTTTTGCCTGCGCCGGTAGGACCGACTAAAGCAATCGTTTCGCCAGGTTTGATCTGGAAGCTGACGTCGTCTAAAACGCGCTTCTCTCCATCATAGGAGAAGGAAACATGATCGAAGGTAACAGCTCCTTTGACCGGAGGCAGCTTGGTCACGCCGTCAGCATCGGAAATTTTAGACTCTGTGTCCAGAATCTCAAAAATACGTTCGGCTCCGGCGATATTGGTGATGATCTGGTTGTAAAAGTTGCTCAGGTTCATAATCGGATTCCAAAACATCGAAATATAAGAGCCGAATGCGATCAGGATACCGAGGGAAATCTTATCGGGACCGAGAAGGACAATACCGGTAAAATACAGGGCGAAAGTGCCGATTGCCCAGCAAATATCGATGGCGGAACCGAACGCGTCATTTAAGCGCACTGCGTCGATAAAAGAATCCCGGTGCTCGTCCGTCAGTTGATGGAACGTAGCCATCGTTTCCTGTTCGGCGGAAAAGCTCTGGATGATACGGATTCCGGACAAATCCTCGTGGACAAACGCATTTAAGTTGGAAGATTTTTTGCGGTGGATCTGCCAGCGCTTATGCGAGTACACCTGGATAAACCACATGCAGAAGATCATCAGCGGCAGGCTGATCAGGGAAGCCGCTGCGAGAACCGGATTTTTGAAAAACATGATCACGACGACGGCGCAGATTGTGAAAAAATCCGGGATCAGCGTCGTGACGCAGTTGCCGAGCACGTCCTTTAAGGAGTTGATGTCACCGATAATGCGGGCGAGGATCTTGCCGGTGGGACGGCTGTCGAAAAAGGAAAAATCCAGGGTCTGGATGTGAGTATAAAGCTGCTGGCGGATCGTTACGAGGATACTGTTGCAGACCTTTGCCATAATCAGCATCCGCAGCTTGACAAAAAGGATCATGATCACGTTCAGCACAACGGCGATTCCAATCAGTTTTGCCAGTCCGGGAAAATCGCCGGTGGAAATATGTTTGTCGATCGCGTTTTCCATGATCAGAGGGTTTACCAGGCTGACAAACACGCAGAACGCCATGATCGCCAGAACAGCGAGGATTTCTTTTTTATAGTCCAGCAGATAGGAGAACAGGCGCATCAGCGTCTTCCTTTTGCCGACGTCTGTGCTGCGTTCGTCCTGCTTATAAGAATTAACAGCCATAATCTGTCACCTCCTTTTGGTCAGGCATCATGCCAAACTGAGCCTGCCAGGTTTGATAGTAAAGCCCGTGAAGGGCAAGCAGTTCTTCGTGGGTACCACGTTCTGCAATGTGTCCGTTTTCCAGGACGATGATTTCATCCGCATGACGGACGGCACTGATACGGTGCGCGATGATGAGCTTGGTTGTATGGGGCAGCCGGGTGAGGGTCTGCTGGATGGCATATTCCGTTTCCATATCCAGTGCGCTGGTGGAATCATCCAGCACCAGCACAGGTGTATGCTTTGCAAGGGCCCGCGCGATGGAAATTCGCTGCTTCTGACCGCCGGACAAGCCGACGCCGCGTTCGCCGATTACGGTATCATACTGATCGGAGAGCCGGTCGATAAATTCCGAAGCCTGTGCGTCGCGGGAAGCGAGCCGCACGTCGGAAATGTTTAAGCTTCCTTTCTGACCGAGCATAACGTTTTCCTGAATTGTGTCCGAGAACAGAAAGACGTCCTGCATGACGGTGGAAATACAGCTGCGCAGCTGGCGCAGGCTGAGTTTGCGGATATCCACGTTGTCGAGATAAATCGTGCCGCCCGTCGCGTCGTAAAGGCGGCAGAGCAGCTGGATCAGGGACGTCTTGCCGCTTCCGGTCGCGCCCATGATACCGATCGTTTTGCCTGCCTCCACATGGAAATGGATGTCGTGAAGAATCTCATGCTGGTCCTCTTTATGGAAAGAAACGTGCTCGAAGCGGATATCGCCGGTCACTTCCGGCAGGACGATCGGCTCTTCGGGTTCCTGAATCGAAGGCTTCTGGTCGTACACTTTGCGGATTTTGCGGTAACTGCCGACCGCGGAGGAAAAGTCGTTGGACAGCCAGCCGAGCATTTCCATCGGCCATACGATGTTGGTGGAATATTGTACGAATGCGCTGAGTGCGCCGAGCGTCAGCTCTCCCTGCAGGAATAAGTAACCGCCGATCAAAAGCACCAGAAGCGGCAGCAGTTTTCCAATCAGGGAAAAGTACGGAGAGTAGCGGACAAACACGCGGGACTGCGTCATGTTCAGTTCGTAGTAGCGCTTATTGTGGGAAAGAAACTTTTTGATTTCGAATTTTTCCCGCGCAAAAGCTTTGACAGTGCGCACGCCTGCGAGGTTTTCTTCTGCAACGGTGTTTAATTTTGCGTTTTCCTCACTGATCTCTTCGTAGATAGTTCCGAGTCTGTTTTCCATCAAAATCGCAAGGACGGCGCAGAAAATCATGCAGAGCGTTGGCAGGATTGCAAGTTTCCAGTTTAAGCTGTACATGCAGAATAAAATGACGGTGACATGGAACGCAACCTCCATCATCAGCATGCCGACGTAGCCGAGTGCATTCCAGATGCGGTCGATGTCGTCCTTGACGCGCGCCATTAGCTCACCGGTGCTCGTCTTGTCAAAGAAATCGGCGGACAGCGACTGAATGTGCGCGAATAAATCGCGGCGCATGTCTGTGGCGATGGTCGAGGAGATTTTGTCGAAGGTAAACTCCTTGGTGTACTGAAAAATACAGCGTCCGATGCCGATGAGTAAAATCGCCAGCAGCAGATATTTGAGCTTCCCCATCTGACCGCCCACAAGGACGTCATCGACGATATGTCGGGTCACCTGCGGGGTGAGCAGATCCAGGCTGACCGCGATAACCATCGAAAGGATGGCAAACAGGTAGCCCGGAATATGCTGTTTTAAGTAATAGGACAACTTTTTCATGAAAATAAATTCCCCCTTCTTTTGAAGTTGATATATGTGGAAAAAATCCCGCCAGACAGGATTTTCGCTCCATTTGTAAAAAACATAACGTCGAAAGGGACGTTTGCTCATAATGCCTGCAAAGGCAGGACATACCCCTGGGTATAAAAAAACGCAGAAGCATGAAAGCATGTTCTGCGGCAAAAAATCTTTTTTCAGGAAAGCCCCGGAGCTTTCTGAGAGCGGTAAAGAAACCGGATCAGACAAGAGGCAGGCTGCCCTGATTGACAACAAAATGCCTGTTTTTCAACATCCTGTTGTATAAAAAAAGCCGCAGCATGAGAATGCCGCGGCTCTTGTCAGACGAATCAAAACGTCAGTTTGGGCGGGAGGCATTCTTATGATATTCAAAATAGCTTCGATTTGATCCGACGAACAATAACATCATAACATACCTCCTTTCCTTTCTTTTATCAGAAAATCCCTTCCGGATCTCCCGTGATTGTTAATGTGTATCGCATATGCCCACCTTAACACTGCATCATACAGTTGTCAAGCAAAAGATTTTTCAGTCAAACTCACACAAAAGCTTTTAAAACGAAATCACGCCGAGGTGCTCCAGCAGAATCTTTATGCCCATCAGGATCAGGACAAGACCGCCCGCAAATTCTGCGCGGGAGCGGTTTTTTGCGCCGATGATGTTGCCTGCCTTTAAACCGATTGCGGAGAGCAGGAAAGTGATGCAGCCGATGAAGCTGACTGCCGGAACGATGTTTACCCGCAGGAAAGCGAAGGTAACGCCGACGGCAAGTGCGTCGATGCTGGTTGCAACAGCAAGCGGAAGCATGGTTTTGAAATCGAAGCGGTCATTGGATTCATTTTCTTCATCGTTTCTGGCTTCGCGGATCATGTTGAAACCGATAAATGCCAGCAGGACGAAGGCGATCCAGTGGTCGATGCTCGTGATCAGAGAGGAAAACGTGATGCCCAGAAGATAGCCGAGAAAGGGCATCAGCGCCTGAAAGCCGCCGAACCAGATGCCGACGGTGAGTGCCTGTTTCATACTGCCGCGGCGTACGGACAGGCCCTTACAGACGGATACGGCAAAAGCGTCCATCGACAGACCGACAGCCAGAAGGAATAATTCGAGTAAGCTCATGAGAAAAATCCTCCATTGTAAAAAACGATATTTCATGCGGAGCACAAGATCCGCTAATTTTTGTCGATATTGATTACACAGAAATAGGACGGATCGATCTGCTTGATCCGTTTATCGAGCCAGCTGCGCAGCTGGGCATCAGTCATTTTAAAATGAAACGGAACCACAACATCGAAAATGACGTTTGTATGGGTAGGACCGCGTATAATACGAAAATCGTGAAGCGTCAGCTGCTCATCGAGCCGGTAGACAATATCGGTGACCTTATGGCGCAGCTCATTGATCTCCGGATCATCGGTGATGACCGGGTCCATATGGATGACAGCACTGCAGGAAAGCTTCTGCTGCAGCTCGCGCTCTATGTTATCAATCAGATCGTGCAGCTCCACAAAGCTGCGCTGGGCATTGACCTCCGCATGCAGGGAGATCATCCGCCGTCCGGGACCGTAATCGTGAACGAGCAGGTCGTGAATGCCATGATCTGTGGATGGGAAAGCACAATGCTGCGGATTTTTGTGACAAACTCCGGGTCGGGAGCCTGACCGAGCAGCGGATTGATGGTATCCCGGGCAGAGCTTACGCCGGAATAAAAGATGAAGATCGCGACCAAAAGACCGCACCAGCCGTCGATGGCAAGACCGAAAATCCATCCAATAACAGAAGAAAGGAGGACGACGGAGGTAGCGAGCACATCGCCGAAGGAATCAGACGCTGTTGCGTTCATCGCAGAGCTGTCGATGGCACCGGCAATTTTGTGATTATAAAAATACATATAGAGTTTGACGAGAATGGAGGCGACCAGAATCAAGAAAATAACCGGAGAAATTTCCGGCAGGGTCGGGTGCAGGATCTTCTCAAAGGAGGATTTTGCAAGCTCTGCCGCCATGATGAGGATAATGGCAGAAACGGAAAGCCCGGCGAGATATTCGATTCTTCCGTGTCCGTAAGGGTGGTCGGAGTCTGCTTCCTGTCCGCTCATCTTAAATCCGATCAGCGTAATGACCGAAGAACCGGCATCCGACAGGTTGTTGAACGCGTCCGCAGTGATGGCGATGGAATGGCTGATCATACCGGCGACGATCTTTAGCACAAACAGAAAAAAGTTAAAAAAAATGCCCACCGAGCCGGTGAGAATGCCGTATGCCTGGCGAACCTTCGGGCTGGAATAATTCTCATAATCCGGGATGAACAGTCGTGACAGAAGCGTAAGCATGGTGTAATCCCTCCATAAGTTTGAAATGCTTCCTGAAATTTAAGTTTTCTTCTCAGTATACCATGCTATGCGAAAAAAACAAGGAAAAGTGATAGAAAAATCTCTTGACAAGGCCTCGCGCTCTGTATATATTCAAAGTGTACTAATACTGATAATACACTTAATACAATCAATACAGTTCTGGATCGATGAAAAAGACAAAAAGAATCGGGAGAAGGAGGAAAGATTGAAAAATAAAATTTTTCAATCACGAGATTTG
>ERZ772883.2502-NODE-2502-length-11333-cov-3.889253_pt1 | contig 11333 bp, 10 predicted proteins | sample MGYA00580575_ERZ772883 | MGnify/ENA primary metagenome ERZ772883 (study PRJEB29015, sample SAMEA2737666) | human gut metagenome | biome: human gut; feature: human-associated habitat; material: faeces | place: China | collected 2012 ...
GAGTTACCTTTGAAACAGCGATTATTGAGCGTTATCGTCGGCGGGAATCCAGCGTAGAAGAAGCACTCATGGAGATGTATCTGGCAGGTGTGTCGGTGCGCCGCGTAGAAGATATCACGGAAGCGCTATGGGGCTGCAAGGTTTCTTCCTCAACGATCAGCGAACTGAACAAGAAGGCATACGAACACATCGAACAGTGGAGAAACCGACCACTTGAGGGCGGAAAGTATCCCTATGTGTATGTGGATGGCATTTATCTGAAACGGAACTGGGGCGGCGAATATGAGAATGTAGCCATTCTTGTGGCCATTGCAGTTAATGAAGACGGATACCGTGAGGTTCTGGGGGCAGCCGAAGGGATGAAGGAAGATAAGGAAAGCTGGAAGGAGTTTTTTCAATGGCTGCGCAACCGCGGATTGAAGGGCATCAAGCTCATTGTTGGCGACAAGTGCCTCGGCATGCTCGAAGCAGCCGGTGAAGTCTTCCCGGAATCCAGGTATCAGCGCTGTGTCGTTCACTTTTATCGCAATGTGTTTTCTGCGGTACCGAGGGCAAAGATCAAGCAGGTTGCGCTGATGCTCAAAGCAATTCATGCGCAGGAGAATAAAGGAGCTGCCCGGAAAAAGGCAGAAGCGGTTGCAGAAGAACTACGAAACATGAAACTGAAGGAGGCTTCAAAAAAGATCTGCGACAGTATAGAAGAAACGCTGACATATATGGATTTTCCGCCCGAGCACTGGCAGAAAATCCGTACCAACAACGTCATTGAGCGTCTGAATCGCGAGATCCGGCGCAGGACGCGCGTAGTAGGCACTTTTCCTGATGGCCATTCGGCTTTGATGCTGGTATGCGCCAGACTGCGTCATGTTGCCGGAACCCAATGGGGCGGAAAAAAGTACATGAGCATGAAGTACATTGAGATGCAGGAAGACGAAGCTGGTTGATAGCAGAAAACAGAGTTCACGTCAAGGGCTTCGCAAGCGGCTTCGCCGCCCTTGACGCGCTCTCTGTCCTCTGCTACTAGGTAATTAAGGGCAGGTTTCCCTGCCCTGTGCAGACTGAGTTCTGCCAGACTTGTAAATGAATTTGCGCATAATACTTGACGGTACCAATAAATTCGAACACGTTCTTCATCTCAAAGAACCTCGTGTGCAGATTTTCTTTTTATATTCCGGTAAACCGCCAATAGCAAAACCCCCCATTTATTCAGAAGGCATGTCCTGCTTTCTAACAAATGGGGGGCGTTCAACGGATGAAAACGGGCGATTTCAAAAGTCATGCTTCTCCTAGGGTATTACTCGATGGAAGCAATGGCTTCAATCTCGCACAGCGCACCCTTGGGAATATCTTTCACTGCAACACAGCTGCGGGCAGGCTTAGAGACAAAATACTTCGCATAAACCGCATTGAAGGCGGCAAAATCAGACATATTGGCAAGAAAGCAGGTGGTCTTGATCACGCGATCCATGCCAACCCCGGCGGCTTCCAGAATAGCCTGCACATTGCGGCAGCTCTGCTCTGCCTGCGCCTCAATTCCCTCCGGGATCACCCCCGTCTCAGGATCTGCGGGAATCTGGCCAGAAGTGATGATCAGGCTGCCTGCCTGATAAGCCTGAGAGTACGGTCCGATAGCGCCCGGTGCGTTCTTGGTCTCGATCGTTTTCATAGGGATACTCCTCCTTATACTGCTGTTCGTGTGATATCAGCACCCGATCATCATTCTGATGATCTCGTTGTTGGTTTCGCGCATGCCGTCTTTGCCAAGTCGTCCGATATTGATGATATTCGCCTCGACGCCCTGACCTACGATGCCGTCTCCGGCATAGAATTGACTGCCCTGCTTGTACATATTGTAACCCATCAATCCTGCGTCCACTGCCAGCACGATCTTCGCCGCGCACGAAGATTTTGCTCCGTCGCAGATCATGCCCGACACGATCGCCAGAGCATTCACCAGCGTATGGATCACCGCATCGTAATCGCCGCCCAGCAAATACGCAATGCCGCAACCGGCAGCCGCACCTGCGTTTACCGCACCGCAATAAGCGGAGAGACGGCCGATTCTGGTTTTCTGATGGATGGCCGTAAGGTTGGAAAGGCAAAGCGCACGATAGAGCTGTTCCTGCGAAGCGTTCAATTCCTTCGCATATGTGATGACCGGAATGGAAACCGTAATCCCCTGATTGCCGCTGCCGGAATTGATGATCACCGGAAGCTCACAGCCGTTCATGCGTGCATCAGAGCCGGCCGCGGCCGCAGCCTTCGCGCGGCTGGCAACATCGTTTCCTTGGCTCGCCAGCAAAACCTTGCCGATATTCGCGCCATAATCACCCTGAAGCCCTTCCTGCGAGATTGCAGTGTTGTAGGTAATCTGCCGATCGAGAATCTCCCGAACATCGTCGATATCAACGGTGTTAGCAAAATCCCAAATCTTCTCCATGTTCAGAATGGTTCTGTCTGTCATTGCCTGCGCATCGTCCGCCTGAACGGGGCGCTCCAGCACCCTTGTTCCGTCCACCTCCTCCAAGACGATATTCGTATGGTGGTTCGCGATTCGGACTTTCGCATAATGCTCGCCGCTGTACGCCGTGATGATCATGTCAAAGACAAGCTCGCTGTCCAGATATTGCACGTCAATCGACGCACTGCTTTTATACTGCTGAATCTTCGCCACGGCCTCCTCGGGAACGGCGGCAATGACCTCCAGCTTTTGAGAAGCGTTCCCAGCGACGATACCGGCTGCAACCGCAGTCTCTATGCCCTTCTGGTGTCCCGTGTTGGGCACAATAACAGACTTTACATTCTTGATGATGCTTCCGCTGATCTGCGCAACGATTCGTTCAGGTATCGCGCCCAACAGCTCTCTCGCACGCGCTGCGGCATACGCGATGGCAATGGGTTCTGTGCAGCCCATTGCGGGAATCAATTCCTCGCGCAGAATGGATATAAAGCCCTGATAACAAGCATCTGTCTTTAACATCTTCGTTTCCCCCGGTTATTTGAAGTTATAAGCGGTCACAATCGGTTCGCGCTTCAGACGGATATCATTATAATACTCAAAGAGAGAAATTCCAAGGAAGGAGCCGGAAATATTATACAGATTATTGAATCCATTTCCCTGCAATGCACAGATTGCATTATAGCTGCGCTGAGAAGATCGACAATGGAGATATACCGGGCGATCCCTCGGAATTTCATCCATCCGGCTGCGAAGCTGGCTCAGCGGGATATTCACCGCAGTCTTCAAATGGCCGGCCGCATACTCATTTTCCTCGCGAACGTCGATAATCGCCGCGCCGCTCTCCACAAGCTCACGCACGCTGGATACCGGAACCTGACGGAAGCGGCCATAAAGGATATTCGTGGCCACCAGCGCAGAGAGATTCGTGACATCCCGCGCCGTGCTGTATATCGGAGAATAGCACAGTTCCAAATCCTTGAGATCCTCCAGCGTGCCATGCATCCGAATGAGCGTTGCCACAACGTCGATCCGCTTCGCAACCTCGCCCATACCGATAGCCTGCGCGCCGAGCACACGACCGGTGGGCACCTCAAAAACAAGCTTAAAGTGAATCGGATGAACATCCGGCATGATGCCGACTTTATCGTTAGAAATCAGGTAGACAAAATCAGCCGGAATGCCCGCAGCCTCTGCGGCCTTGGTCGTCATGCCCGTAGCGGCAGCATTCATTTTGAACAAACGAACGGCAAAAGAGCCGATGACGCCGTTCACACGGTTGCTGATGCCGAAAATATCATCCGCAGCGTTTCTGGCCTGACGCAGCGCGGGGCCGGCCATAGAAAGACGGGTGGGCTTCCCGGTAATGGCATGAACGACCTCAATCGCGTCGCCGACCGCATAAATATCAGGATCACTGGTGCGGTAATTGTGATCCACCCAGATGCAACGGGTATGCCCGATGCGCAGACCCGCATTCTGAGCCAGCTTCGTTTCGGGTGCAACGCCGATAGCAAGAACCACAACCTGCGCCGAAATCGCCGTGCCCGAGGCAAGCCTCACCTCCTGATCCGTGATTTCCGTCACCGCATCCTCCACATGAAGGTTGATGCCGTGATTGATGATTTCCCTGTGCAGGATCTGCACCATATCATAATCAAAGGGCGCCAGAATCTGGTTGGTCGCTTCAACGATAGAGACGCGCTTGCCTGCAATATTCAGGTTTTCCGCAACCTCGATACCGATAAAACCGCCGCCGATTACGCAGACCTCCTGTAGCGTGTTCTCGTCGATATACGCCTTGAGCGCCTCAATGTCCTTCACGTTGCGCACGGTGAAGACATGGGGTTTATCCACACCGACGATGCTCCTCGGGCGCACCGGCGAAGCCCCCGGAGAAAGCACCAGCTTGTCATACGCCTCTGTATACGTTTCTCCGCTGATGAGATTCTTCACCTGAATCGTCTTCTCACCGCGGTTGATGGAAAGCACCTCGCTGTTCACGCGCGCTTCAATATCATAGCTCTTTTTGAATTTCTCCGGGCTCATCATGACGAGCTTCTCGCTGTCGGAAACTGTACCGGAGAGATAATACGGCAGGGAACAATTGGAAAAGGAGACGTGAGGCCCTCTTTCAAACATGATCACCTCAGCGTCAGCCGCCAGTCTGCGCACACGCGCAGCAGCAGTCGCTCCGCCGGCAACACCGCCGACGATCAATATCCGCTTTTTCATAGCCCTTTCCTCCAAACTTATAGATAATGCGGCGTCTTCGGCGTCAACACCTCACATCCGTTTTCGGTGATGAGCACCATATCCTCAATGTTGAAGCCGTTGAAGCCCTTGATGTAGCAGGGAACCTCCATTGCCAGTATCATACCGGCCTCCAGACTGGTCTCGTTTGCATCGCTGATAATCGGCGCCTCGGCGGTTTGCGGCCCCAAGCTGATGCTGTGGCCAACGTGACCGCGCTCATAGCTGGGATATTTCGCCTTGACATAGTCATACGCTGTATGGAACAGGTCGTGGAACGTCATGCCGGGACGAGCGGACTCAATCATTCTGCGCTGCGCCTCGTACAGGCGATCCTTGAGACGAAACAGATCGGTTTCCGCTTCGGGCATCACCCACGCACGGGAGGTATCCGTCGTATAGAAGTCAAATTCCGCATTGACGCCTGCGTCAAACTTAAATACATGATCCGGCTGAACTATGTCGCGGCCCGGCAGAGACAGTCTGGAACTCGCGGGACCCGTGGAAAACATAGACCATGAGCTGGGGATACAAAAACCGCTGGCTATGACGCTCTCGCGGAAGACCTGCGCCATCTCATGCTCGGTCACACCCGGGCGCACCTGTTGGCTGACCTGATAAAATCCCTCGTCCGCAACAGCGCACAGCTTGCGGAACATCAGAATTTCATCGTCCATCTTGATCCTGCGAGCTTCCAGAAAGAGATCCGAGATGTTAACGAACTCGGCCTCCGGGAACATACGATGAAGCTTTTCGACGTAGGTGACGTTCAGGTAGTCCATCTCCACACCGATTCGTCCGTTGGCGATTCCCAATTCATGAACCATGTCGCGCAGAACTGTATCGGAGGTTGTCATTTCCGGTGCCGGCGGCTGAGTCAGCCCGCGAATCTCATCCCATGTCTTTGCGCCAACCCATGTATGATAGGAAACAGGAATGATATTGACCTGCTCTTCCCCAAACGCCTGTTTCAACTCCTGAATTCTGGCCTCGAAGGTAGCAAACTCAAAATCCATCGTGGTAACCCGAACAGGATCGCGCTCCCGGGTATTCAACACGGCGATAGCAAAACCAGGCTGTCTGGAAACGGTGTGCTGATGGCCTGCAAACCCGACCGTGTAGTGCATATTTTCTGGCGAAGAGACGATCGCGCCATCCAAACCGCACTGATTCAGCAGCTGGCGGATACGATCATACTTTGGAGCGATCGGAATCGAAGCGTACGACATTGAATCACCCTCTCTTTCAGCGACCCATCTTCCGATCAACCGCTGTCTTGATCTGATCAAGCGCCTTCTCCACCGTAGCGCGCGGGCAGGCGATATTCATGCGCATAAATCCTTCGCCCTCCACGCCGAAGCCCCGGCCGTCGTTCATACCAACCCCCGCCTCTTCCACCATAAAGCGCGGCAGTTCGTCGCCCTTAAGGCCGAGCCTGCGGCAGTCCAGCCAAAGCAGATATGTGCTCTCCGGCTTGCGCATCGTGATCTCCGGAATGTTTTCAGCCAAGAAGTCGGCAACATAATCCGCATTGCCCGCGATATGCGCCAGAAGCTGCTCCAGCCACTCCCCGCCCTCGCGGAACGCAGCATTCACCGCCACAAGGCTGAAACAGTTATTGCGATGGACGTCCATACCGAACCAGAACTTTTCATAAACCGCCTTCATCTCCTGATTCGGAAAGAAGATGGTCGCAGCCTGAAGGCCGGCAAGGTTAAAGGTCTTGGTCGCGGAAATGCAGGTGATGGTGATGTCGGCAATCTCCCGGGAAATCGAGGCAAATACCGTATGCTGATTTCCGTACAATTGGAGATCGGAATGGATTTCGTCGGAGATGATCTTCACACCGTTGCGCAGGCAGATTTCGCCCACTCGGCGCAGCTCTTCCGGTGTCCATGTGCGACCCACAGGATTATGCGGGTTGCACATAATCAGGAATTTGGGCTTTCTGGCGGCGGCAGCCTCCAAAGCATCCCAGTCAATCTCGTAATAGCAATCCTTTTCCTTCAGGGAGACAGTGAGCGGCTTGCGGTTCCATGTAACTACGGTCTCCTCAAATTCGGAGTACACCGGCGTCAGGAACATGATCTCATCGCCGGGTTCCGTGAACTCGCGGACGATCGTGCAGAGTGCCGGAATGACGCCCAGCGCAAATGCGGCAAGGCTGCTGTCAAACTCGTAATGGTTGTGTTCCTTCTGCCAGCTGCAAACCGCCTCGTAATACCACGCCGGACGGGATGTATAGCCGAAGGTGCCCAACTCATTTCGCTGCGCGATGGCATCCATGATCGGCTGTGCAGTGCGCAGATCCATATCCGCGATCCACATGGGAATCACGTCGCTCCGGCCAAACTTTTTCGCCGCCTCGTCGTATTTTGCGCAGTGATCCAGCGTTCTGTCAATAGGCTGGTTAAAATCGTACTTCATGATCCGTTTCCTCATTTCATCTAATACTGAGATACAAAACGGCTTCCCACCGCCGGATGAAACATGCGGCAGTGGGAAGCCTTGTTCAGCGTGCTTGATTGTCCACTGCTCGTATGGCGAAATCAGTTCTTGAGCCTCGGGTCCAACGCGTCGCGCAAGCCGTCGCCCACCAGGTTCAGAGACAGCGCAATGAAGGCAATGGTCATGCCCGGGAAGAGCACGCCCCACATATCATAGCGCATATACTCCTTCGCATCGGAGAGCATGGCGCCAAGCTCCGGAGCCGGAGGCTGCTGGCCAAGGCCCAGATAGCTCAGCGCAGCTGTGTTGAGGATCTGCGCCGCAACCGCCATGGTCGCCTGCACGATGATCGTGCCGACGGCATTGGGCAGGATGTGACAGATGATGATGAACATCGGGGAACAACCATACGCTTTTGCCGCCTCGACGTACTCCATATCCGTCACGTTGATCACCGCAGAACGGACAACGCGCGTGAAAGACGGAATCTGAGAAATGATCAGCGCGATAATCAGGTTATTGATGCCGGCGCCCAGAGAGGCAGAAATGGCGATAGCCAGCAGCAGCGTCGGAATACCCATAAAGATATCCAGCACACGCATGATGATGGCGTCCACCTTGCCGCCATAATAGGCAACAATCGAGCCCAGAAGGCAGGCAATGGCGCAGGCGACGATGGTGGAAACAAAACCAACCTGTAGGGAAATGCGGGTGCCGAAAAGCACGCGCGCAAAGATGTCGCGGCCATATTCATCCGTACCGAATGGATGCTCCCACGAGGGATCCGCAAAGCGGTTCATGGCGTTCTGCGTAATGGCATCCTTTTCATAATCACAGATGAGGGAAGCGCAGCAGGAAAGAAGGATAATGACGACAATCAGGATCAGACCGAACATCGCCAGCTTGCTTTTACGAAAGCGGCGCCAAATCTCAGCCATGCCGCCCTGCTTCTTATTACGCTTTTGCTTTTCCATTTTTCTTGGCACCTCCCACATATTTGGCTTTGATTCTGGGGTCAATGTAAGCATAGAGGATATCAACCGCCAGAACAATGATGACATTCAGAACCGCAAGGAACAGAATGCAGGCAGTGGTCTGAGGAATGTCCTTAGAACGGATGGAAAGAATGGTCAGGGAACCCAGACCGGGGATGCCAAAGATCGACTCAACGAGAACCGTGCCGCCCATCAGGTATCCGAACTGGTTGCCGACCACGGTAATGACCGGCAGCAGCGCATTGCGCAGCGCATGCTTATAGACAACGCTGCCCTCGCTGGCGCCCTTCGCCCGAGCGGTACGGACATAATCCTGACGGATGGTTTCAAGCATATTGGAACGGGTCAGGCGAACGATGCTCGCCGCGGTCGCCATCGCCAGCGTAACCACCGGCATGATGTAGTGCAGCGGCGTGATCGTTCCCGTAAACGTAGACGGAAGCCAGCCCAAATTCAAGGCAAAAACCATAGTGAAGATCATAGCGAGCCAGAACTGAGGCACGGCAGCGAAGAACATCGCAAGAATACTGCTCACGAAGTCTATCACCGAGTATTGCTTCACCGCCGATATGACGCCTATCGGCACGCCTATGACAATGGAAAGAATGATGGCCAGAAGGCCGATACGGAAGGTGATACCGAAGCGGGAAAAAATTTCATCGAATACCGGTGCGCCGGTACGATAGGAGGTGCCGAAATCACCGTGTAAGGCACCAGCGAGATATCTGACGTATCGAATGAGGAACGGATCGTTCATTCCGAGTTCTTCATTCAGCTTTTCAATCTGCTCCTTTGTGGCAGATGTACCCAGAATGGCGGACGCAGGGTCGCCGGGCGTAAACGACATGATCGCGAAAACAATGAATGACACGCCCAGCAGAATGGGCAGCATCAGCAGGATTCGCTTCATGATGTATTTTGACATGATCATATCCTACATGACAGCGCAGGTCCCGTTCGAAAGACCGGCGCTCTGCCTGCCACTCCATCCTGCCTGCCCGAAAACAGGCAGGATGGAGACTGACAAACAGCGTATGTGTTTTATTCATTTAAGCCGGAAGCCAATGGGATACGAAGAGAACGATGTTGCAATGGCTAGACGGGAATGGGTGGGCTTAATCCGAAGCGACCCTTCTCCCCTCCCGCTTTCCAGCCATCAATTCCAGTGCATATCAGACAGCGTGGAGAAGCCGGAGGTATACGCACGGTCAACGATCAGATCATTCGCATGCGCACAGGTTACGACACGGTTGTACACCGGGATAACCACGGCGCCCTCATAGATTTCCTTCTCGATGGCGGAATAGATGTTCGCACGCTCGATCGGATCCTGACAAACGGCGCCCTGCGCAAAAGCATTGTCAACCACTTCGCTGTTCAGACGGGAGAAGTTATAGCCGCCAATCGCGCTGGAGGCGAAGACGGTGTTCCACAGGTCAACGTCCGGGCCAAAGGTCTGAACGATGGTGGACATGGCGAAGTCACCGCTCTTCATGTTGGAAACCCAAGTGTTGGTCTCCAGCATTTGCACGTCAATCTTCACGCCGATCTGCTTGAGGTCCTCCTGATAGACGACCGCGATCTTCTTGTAGTTCTCCATGCCGACGATGAACGGAATCGTTTCGCCGTTGTAGCTGGTCTTGGCGAGGTATTCCTTGGCAAGCTCAATGTTATACGCCGGGCTGTCATACTGACCGGAGAAGCCAACCGTGCGCTCGTCCCAGATATGGGTGGACAGCGCCGCGACGCCGTCCATGCCCATCATGATGATGTTGTCACGGTTCGTCGCCAGCATAAGCGCCATGCGGAAGTTCGGATCGCTGACCCAGTCCGCTTCGAGGTTCATGACGATGTAGCCGCTGCCCAGGGTCGGATTCAGATCCATGGTCAGCTTCTTGCTCTTCTGGAGCATCGGAACGGCAATGGAGGGAACGGTGTAGGTCAGGTCGATCTCACCGGTCTCCAGCGCGTTGAGCGCGGTATCCTGATTGGTCAGGACAACAAACTCCGCGTGCTTGATCTGCGGCTTTTCGCCGTAATAGTTCTCGTTGCGCTCCAGCACGACCTTGGAGCCGGAAACCCACTCCTTGTAGATGTAGGGGCCGGTGCCGCAGGGCGCCTTCTTGATGTTCGCGCCGGCTTCGTTGACCGCCTTTTCGTTCATGATGCAAACCTGCGCGGCAACGGAGGTCAGGAACGGAATATACGGCGCATCCAGAACAATCTTGACATTGTAATCATCCAGCGCGACAACATCAACAATATTCTTGGTGTAGTTGGACATTTCGCTGGATTCCTTGGCGCGGTTCATGGAGAAAACCACGTCCGCAGCGGTGAACTTCTCACCATTGTGGAAGGTCACATCGTCGCGCAGGGCAAAGGTGTATTCCTTGCCGTCCTCGCTGACGGTATAATCGGTGCACAGCACCTTCTCGAACTCACCGTCGTAGAAGCGGAGCAAGCAATCGAAGACGTTGTCATAGACGACTTTATCCAAGTCCATGCCGGAGTTGTAGGGATCGAAGCCGGCGAAATCGGAATAAACCGCGATCTTGGCGGTATCCTTGGTCTCCGCGACGCCGATGGCGAAGGTAGCCGCGATCATCAGAGCGAGGATCAGGGCGAGGGCGTTCATGCGTTTCATTTGTCCATCCTCCTTGTTGTTATTTGGCTTTTATTCGAACAAAACACATGCGACTTGATGATTCTCACTGACTTCCTTCAGCGAGATATTGCACCCGGTGCATTCCTTGCGGGCATACGGGCAGCGCGGCGCAAAGCGGCAGCCCGGCGCAGGATCAATAGGACTCACAATCTCGCCCTTGATGCTCTTGCGCTCAGTATGCCGGCTGTCCAGATCCGCGACAGGGATCGCGTCCAGAAGCGCCTGCGTATACGGATGCTTCGGGTTTTTGAACAGCTCCGAGCTTTCCGCCTTCTCGATGCACTGTCCCAGATACATGACCATGATTTCATCAGAGATATGCTTGACAACGGAGAGGTTATGTGTAATGAACATATAGGTGAGCTTGCGCTCCTCCTGAAGATCCATGAGCAGATTCAGAATCTGCGCCTGAATGGAAACATCCAGCGCGGATACCGGTTCATCGCAGACAATAAAGCGAGGATTCAGGGAAAGCGCTCTGGCGATGCCAATGCGCTGGCGACGACCGCCGTCC
>ERZ772883.2510-NODE-2510-length-11311-cov-2.967573_pt1 | contig 11311 bp, 8 predicted proteins | sample MGYA00580575_ERZ772883 | MGnify/ENA primary metagenome ERZ772883 (study PRJEB29015, sample SAMEA2737666) | human gut metagenome | biome: human gut; feature: human-associated habitat; material: faeces | place: China | collected 2012 ...
TACCGCCATTGCCATCATGGCGGGTCTGATGATCATCCCGGCGGTGTTCGCCTTCTCCGGCGGCGACCCGGACACCCTGCAGGCCGGTCCTGCGCTGATGTTCATCACTATCCCCAAGGTGTTTGCCAGCATGGGTCTGGGCACCGCTGTGGGTGTGCTGTTCTTTGTGCTGGTGCTGTTTGCAGCCATTACCAGCTCCATCGCCCTGACCGAGAGCGCTGTCTCCACCTTTGAGGACGAGCTGGGCTGGGACCGCACCCGCTCCACCGTGCTCATCGGTGCCATTATGGTGGCGCTGGGCAGCCTGTCGGCATTGGGCTACGGCCCGCTGGCCGGGGTGACCGTGTTCGGGATGCAGTTCTTGGACTTCTTCGACTTTTTGACCAACTCGGTCATGATGCCTATTGCAGCCATTGCCACCTGCCTGCTGGTGTCCCGCGTCATCGGCGTGGAGCAGATCGCGCAGGAGGTGGAGCAGGACGGTCAGCGCTTCCGCCGCAAGCCTGTGTTCAATTTTATGATCCGCTGGCTGTGCCCCATTTTTGCAGCCATCATTCTGGCAAGCTCGGTGGCAAATGCCTTTGGCTGGATCGCCATGTAAACTCAAAACAGTATTTCCAGCAGCAGAACGCAAGTTTTTGACAGTAAAAGCAGGACAAGGGGGCCCTTATGAAAATGGAAACCTTGAAGCAGCAGATCCTGACAGCAAAGGGTGACGTGCGGGCAGAGCTGGTGCTGAAAAACGCCCGGGTTATCAACGTGTTCACAAACGAGATCGAGCAGGCCGATGTAGCCATCCGTCAGGGGGTCATCCTTGGCGTGGGACACTATACCGGCGAGACTGAGCTGGACTTGCAGGGCAAGTATGTCTGCCCGGGGCTTGTGGATGGGCACATCCACATTGAAAGCTCCATGCTCTGCGGCCCGGCCTTTGAACAGGCGGTGCTGCCCCACGGCACCACGGCGGTGGTCACCGACCCGCACGAGATCTCCAATGTAGCCGGTACGGCAGGGCTGGACTTTATGCTGGAGACTACAAAAGATCTGGCACTTTCGGTCTACTTCATGCTCCCCTCCTGCGTGCCTGCCACCGGGCTGGACGAGTCCGGCGCGGTGCTGGAAGCAGAGCAGCTGCGCCCCTACTATCAGCAGCCCCGGGTACTGGGGCTGGCTGAGCTGATGAACTCCTACGGCACGGTGCGCGCGGACGAAAAGATCCTGCAGAAGATCTGCGACTGCACCGCTGCGGGTAAACGCATCGACGGGCACGCACCCTTCCTCAGCGGGGAGGAGCTGAACGCCTATATCGCCGCCGGGGTGCAGTCCGACCATGAGTGCTCGGACATCCATGAAGCCATGGAAAAGCTGCGGCGCGGGCAGTACATCATGGTGCGGGAGGGTACCGCAGCCCAGAACATGGAAAGCCTGCTGCCCCTGTTCCGGGAGCCCTATTGCAGCCGCTGTATGCTGGTGACCGACGATAAACACCCCGGAGACCTGTTGCAGGGCGGGCACATCGACTACATCATCCGCAAGGCTATTGCCGCCGGGGTAGACCCGGTGGTAGCAGTGCGGATGGGCACCCTTGTCCCGTGTCAGTACTTCGGTCTTGCGCACAGCGGCGCGGTAGCTCCCGGTTACACCGCTGACCTGATCGTACTGTCGGATCTGGAACAGTTCACGGTGGAACAGGTGTACAAAAACGGCAAGCTGGTGGCGCAGCAGGGCAGAATGCTGCACCCCGCCGCCCTTACTGTGGACAAGGCACGCTTTGCGCGGGTGTTCGATTCCTTCAACATGGATGAGATCACCCCGGAGCAATTGCAGCTGAAGCAGACCGGCACCCGGCAGCGCGTGATCTGCCTGACCCCGCACGCCCTGCTGACCACGGAAAAAATCGTTCCGTTCTGCCAGCACCCGGGCACAGCGCCCGGCGTGGATGTGGCGCAGAAAATCGTCAAGCTGGCGGTGTTCGAGCGGCATCACCGCTCCGGTCATGTGGGCTTGGGCTTTTTGGGCAACTACGGGCTGCAATGCGGCGCGGTGGCTTCCAGCATCGCCCACGACTCCCACAACCTCATCGTGGCGGGAACCAACGATGCCGACATGGTGCTGGCGGGCAACACGGTGCGCAAAAATAAGGGCGGCCTTGCCTTTGCACTGAACGGACAGGTGGTAGGGGAGCTGCCGCTGCCGGTGGCAGGGCTTATGAGCACCGAGAGCGCCGAATCCGTGGAGGAAAAGCTGCAGGCGCTCAAGGCGGCACTGAAAGCCCACGGCATCTCGGAGGACATCGACGCTTTTATGACCCTTGCTTTTGTAAGCCTGCCGGTCATCCCGAAGCTGCGGCTGAACACCTACGGCATCGTGGATGTGGATGCCCAGCGGATCGTCCCGGCCGTGTTCTGAGAACATGGTCTGAGAGGAACGGCCTTTAAACCTGACGTTTTGATCGCAATGCCGGACAGTCTGCGGGCTGTCCGGCATTGCGTTTTACGGCAAGAGGACTCTTGACTTTTTGCCACAGAACCGGTATGTTGATACTGTCCGTTTGACACACAGCATTGCATTTATAATACAAGGAAACTTTATGGAAAAACACAGTATACCCTCTTTGCAGATCACCGACCGCTTTGGCGCGCAGACGGCCTATGCCAGCCTGCGTCTGCCGGACGGCACCGAAGCCACCGTACCGGCAGAGCATGCCGCCGTTATCTATGTAAACGAGCAACCCGCCTTCCGGGTGGTATGCACCCCGGCGCTGCTGCCGCAGCTGGCCTTGGGGCGGCTGCTCACCGAAGGATGGATCGCGTCTGCGGACGAGGTGGAGCAGATCGCCGTCTGCGCCGAGGGCGCAAAGGTGCAGGTATATCTGCGCCACCCGCTGCCCACTCGCCGCGCCGCCGCGCAGGAGGTTGCCAGCTGCTGCACCGATAATATTGTGCTGGGCAGCCCGGTGGAACTGCAGCCCCTGCACCCCGTGCCCGGGCTGGATTTGCAGCCGGAATGGGTGGAGCGCCTGACCGCCGCCATGCACGCCGGGCTGCCGCTGTACCGCGCTACCCGGGCGGTGCACAGCTGCTTTGTGCTGCACGGCGGTGAGATCGTTTTTGCCTGTGAGGATCTGGGACGGCACAACGCGCTGGATAAGGCCGTGGGCTGCGCGGTGCTGGCAGGGCTGCCGCTGGCGGAATGTGTGTTGTACACCAGCGGCCGGGTGCCGCTGGATATGGTGCGCAAGGCCATCCGCGCCGGGGTGCCGGTGCTGGTAAGCAAAAGTATGCCCACCGTGCAATCCGCAGAACTTGCTGCGGAATACGGCCTGCAGCTGGTGTGCGGACGCAAATTCCCTAAAGTTTAAGCAAATATTACAAAAACAATAGTTACAAAACGGAAAAGCCTGTCTGTTTCTGTTGACATACTCCGCGCACGCATGTTAATATATTATCGAAGAGACCGCTCCGCTGTTGCAGCAGCCAGAGCGGCCTCAATTGTTGTCCGGGGTTACCCGGCAAAATAAAAAACAGGCAGGTGATAACATGAAGCAGGCAACCAACCCGTTTGCGCCCGTACCGCTGTGGCGCAAGCGGCTGCCGGGCTATGCAGCCATGGGCGTTGCGACCATCGCCTTGGCGGTCGGTCTGACCACCTTGCAAAGCGCACGCACCACGGTTGCCGGTACCCTGCTGCCGGTGTCGGAGGCGGATGCAGCCACCTACGGCATCAGCGCAGTGTACCAGCTCGACGATGGCAGCTACCGCGTGGAGGGCTCTCAGAAGGGCTTCCAGAGCGATGTGCAGGCTGCCGTGACCATTGACGCCGAGGGCAATGTTTCCGCAGTAGAGATCCTCTCTCAGGACGAAACGGAAACCCTTGGCGGCCAGTGCGTCAATCCGGAGTTCACGTCCCAGTATCAGGGCGCAGCTCCCTTCACGCTGGCAGGCAAAAGCTACACCGTAACGGATCCCGTTACCGGTGCTGCCTATGCCGCTGCCGGTGCAGCGGAGGAGCAGCCCGCTGCTGCCGGGGATTTTGACCCCGCACAGTGGCGCACCTTCGATACCTCTCCCGAGGCCGAGGCTACCCGCAAGATGTATGCTGCAGGGCTTACCCTCTCGGCTTTGAAGGGCGAGGCACTGGGCGATGAGCTGGCTCCGCCGCTGGATTCCAGCGCAGAGGCCGTAGCACGGCGCAAGCTGTACGCAGCCAGTCTGAGCAAGAGTGCGCAGGACGGTGAGGAGCAGGCTCTGCCCTATGCGGACTGGTCCGCAGAAAAGCAGGCCGCTTATCAGCTGGAACAGGCCGAACTGACCACCGGGCAGACCAGTGCCGGTGCTGTCAGCGCAGACCTGACCGAGGTGGACGCCCTTTCCGGCGCGACCATCACCTCTTCGGCTGTGACGACCATCGTCAACAACTCGTATTTCTATGTGACCGGGGTACTCTGCGCAGAGTGACCTCAACGGAGGAATGGAACCTATGGCAAAAACTGATTTCCTGACGGCTGACATGACCCGCCGTCAATTCATGAAGATCTCGGGCAAGAGCCTTGCAGGGCTCACCCTGTCCGCTTCCATGCTGTCCCTGTTCGGCTGCTCTCAGCAGCAGGTGGATTCCGGCGCAGTGGCCACTTGGGCACTGCCGCAGGGCCTGCTGGTGGTCAACGCAGACCTGTGCACCGGCTGCCAGCGCTGCGAGATCAACTGCACCCTGACCAACGATGGCGTGTGCTCCTCTTACATCAGCCGCGTCAAGATCCAGCGCCGTCTGAATCTGGACGGCGCAGGCAACGGCCTGCTGTCCGGCACCGATAACTGCTTTGTCTACTTCCCGGATACCTGCCGCCAGTGTGAGGACCCCGCCTGCGGCAATGCCTGCCCGCAGAAGGCCATCACCACCGACAGCCGCGGCATCCGCGTAGTGGATACCGACAAGTGCATCGGCTGCGGTGCCTGCCATGATGCCTGCCCGTGGCATATGCCCACCGTCAACCCCGAGACCGGCAAGTCCTCCAAGTGCATCGCCTGCGGTGCCTGCGTGGCAGGCTGCCCGTCCGGCGCTCTGTCCATCGTGGATTGGGATGCCGTTACCAGCGCAGCACAGGCTGCATACTTGGATCTGTAAGGAGGAACTACAATGGCTGAAAGTTATGGCTGGGCAGGCAAGATCCTGCGCGTCAACCTGACCACCGGCGAGATCACCACGCAGGATGACGAAAAGTACCATAAGTATATCGGCGGTATGGGCATGGCCTACCGCATTATGTATGAGGAAGCTCCCATGGAGCTGGACCCCTATGACGAGAAGGCTCTGGTCATCTTTGGTGTCGGTCCTCTGACCGGCGCAGGCGTGCCCTGCTCCGGCCGTATGAACGTGACCTTCCGCTCCACCTGGTCCAAGGGTCACTCCATCATTGACGCACACATGGGCGGCCACATCGGCTCCATGCTGAAGTATGCCGGTTACGATGGCATCGTGGTCAGCGGCATCTCTGAGAAGCCCGTCTATCTGCGCATCGAGGACGGCAATGTCTCTCTGGAGGACGCAAGCGAGATTTGGGGCAAGGGCACCTTTGCTGCCAATAAGTGGATGGTAGAGCAGAACGGCCGCGAGTTCGAGACCGCTTCCATCGGCCCTGCCGGTGAGAATCTGGTGGACTACTCCACCCTGAACACCAGCTTCGGCAACTCCGGCGGCGCCGGTCTGGGCGCTGCCATGGGCAACAAGAAGCTGAAGGGTCTGGCCATCCGCGGCACCGGCAGCGTCAAGGTGGCTGACCCCAAGAAGGTGCTGGAGCTCTCCAACTACATGATGGGCAACCTGATCGGCGGCAACAACAACCACAACGTGCCCGCACAGCCCCAGAGCTGGGCAGAGTACAGCGCCACCTCCGGCAAGAACCGCTGGTCCGGCGCGCCCGGCCGTATGTGGAAAAAGGCTCCCGGTGGCCCTGTGGATACCGGCGAGCAGCCCTACAACGATATCAACAAGGTGGCTCTGCGCTGCTTCAAGGGCTACTTCGACTTCGGCGCTCCCGCTGCCGAGTACACCGTGAAGAACGGCGGCTGCTCTTCCTGCCCCATCCGCTGCTACACGGAGTATGATGTGGATCCGCTGGCAGATTACGATCTGCCCACCCACAACTCCAACACCTGTATGCCCGTGCTGTACGGCACCCGCGTCTACCCGGACGGCGTGCACGACTTCAAGTACGAGGGCGACGGCACCATGGTCATCAATCTGGCATGGTCTCATGCTGTGGACGACATGGGTCTGTGGGACAACTACGGCAACCTGAACCGCGACCTGCTTTGGATCCTGCGGATGCCCCGCGAGGAAGCCACCAAGTACATCAGCGAGGCCGAGTACGACTCTCTGCCTTGGGAGTGGGAGAAGGCCGGCGATCCCCGCTGGGAGGTCGAGCTGATCCGCCGCATGGCTTACGGCGAGGGCGACCTGTCCGTCATCGCCAAGGGCACGCTGGCCATGATGGAAAAGTTCGGCCTGCCCAAGAGCTGGCTGGACCGCGACGATGGCGCGACCAACTCCAACCTGATCTACAACGGCTTCCCCAACCACCACGGCCCTGCTGAGGCATGGCAGGTTGGTATGCTGTACAACCTCGTCTACAACCGTGACTGCATGATCCACGAGATCGTCTGCGAGACCGGTTCCGGCGCACCCTACGAGGTGACTAAGAAGGTCATGGAGGACTTCTTCGGCGAGGGTTGCTACGATAAGGCCAAGGCCTACACTCCCATCAACGAGAACAAGGCAAAGCTGGCTGCATACTGCGTCAACGATAAGAACTTCCACGACTCCGCTACCCTGTGCAACTGGATGTGGCCCATGACCCAGTCTCCCTCCAAGGAGCGCGACTACCACGGCGATCTGGACCTGCAGGCAGACTTTATGACTGCTGTTACCGGCGAGACCTATACCCAGGCCGGTCTGCAGGAGGACGGCGCCCGCATCACCCAGATGCTGCGCGCGATGACCGCCATCAGCTTCCAGCAGAACTGCGGCAGCGCAAACCTGCGTCAGGAGCACGATGCCATCTGCGATTGGGTGTTTGATAAGGACCCCGACTTCAAGGCATTTGAGGAAGGCACCACCAAGCTGGATCGTGCCGACATGGAGAAGGCAAAGGATCTGTTCTACGACATCTTCGGCTGGGACCGCACCACCGGTGTGCCCACCCGCGAGACGCTGGAGAAGTATGATCTGGCTGACATGGCCGATGATCTGGAAAAGCGCGGCATCTACGCACAGAACACCGCAGCAGCTGAATAAATCCCATAGAAAGAGGAAAGACCGTCATGTTGTTTGGCAGACGTAAACCTGGCTACACCACCACGGTGGATGGCAGCGTAGACCCGGAGCAGGCCGTTCTGGAACTGCAAAAGGCAGAACTGGCCGCCAAGAAAAAGCCCAAGGCAGAGGTGTTCGACATCGACGCCGCAAGCGAGACTGCCCGCCGCCTGAAGGAGACCGGCAGCACCTTTGACGGCAGCGCCGCCAAGACCGGTGAAGATGTGATCGCCGCAGTGGAGCGGGAGACCGCCGAGCTTGCCGCAAAGCAGGCCGCCGAGGCCGCACCCGAAGCCGCCGAAGCTGCGCAGCCCGATGCTGCAAAGCCGGAACTGCTGGATTTTCTGGCCAGTGAACCGGAGGCGGAAAACGATCCCTTTGCAGATCAGCCCACCAAGACCGCCCCGGAGCTGCCGGAGCTGACCCCTGCACAGGAGCTGGCCGGTTACATCCGTGCCCGCTCTGCGGCTGCGCTGATTACCCCCCACGCTTTGCTGCTGGAGGAAGTGGAAAACGCCGACGAGCTGCTGGCGCAGATGCCCGCAGACCCCCAGTGCACCGATATCGTCACCCGCGCGGGTGCAAAGGACACCTACTACTATTCCAACGCCAACATGAGCGATAACTACGCCATGATCGCGCAGCTCATCGAGGACAAGGATCTGTGTGTGATGTTCGCCGAGATGGTGCGGTTCAACGCCCGCATCTACCCCAGCGCCACTCCGCTCAAGTACTTCCAGCGCTCCCCCTACGGCCTTGCGCCGGAGGTCATCGAGCAGACATGGAAGGCTATGCAGGAGAACCCCGCCTATGCCGATATCGAGGAGCTGACCAACAACCAGAACGAGCGGTTCCTCTTTTCCACCAAGCACCTCACCCGCCGCTACGCCAAGGCTATCAGCGACGTGGACGAGTTCTGCGATTAAACCAACCTACAATTGAATCAGGGTATAAGAGCTTCTTTGAGCAAAGGCGTCTAAACTCTCACAAAGAGCAGGACACCGCGCCGCAATGCTAAGGGCTGCATAAGCCGGCATTCAAGGGTGGCGGGGGAAACCCCACCGCCTTCCCGCAGAAGAAACGCTGCAATTTGAAAAAAAGAACTCCTCCCATCTTCACAGGTGCTTTTTGGCTGTGTGCTGCCGCTGCAAGGGCGGCGCATAGCCAAAGGCTGCCACCGGCGTAGCAGACTGCAAACTGCCGCAGCCGGTTTTGTGGGGATATTCTGCGGAGGCGTTTTGATTTTCCGGTCAAGACGTCTCCGCTTCTTTTTCACCTGCCTTTTTTGAAAAAAGAATACCCCTGCCGGTGCCCCGTCTGAGCCATAGCAGAAGGGGAGAGCGGCGGGTCTATGGAGGAAGTTATAATGAACCAGCCTTTCTGCTCCCCCGTCAAGGCGCTGCGCAGCGTGCTGGACGCGGCAGCGCTTCTGCCTTCTCCGTCCCCGGAGACCATCCCGCTGGAAGCCGCCTGCGGGCGTATTGCTGCCGCCGACCTCTGCGCCCGGATGGACCAGCCCCCCTTTGACCGCAGCCCGCTGGACGGCTACGCCCTGCACAGCACGGATACCGCCGGTGCAAGCCGGGGGACCCCGGTCACCCTGCCGGTGGTGATGAAGCTTTACGCGGGCGATGCCCCGGCTGCGGCGCTGCCCGCAGGGTGCGCTGCCCGCATCATGACCGGAGCTCCCCTGCCGGAGGGCGCGGACTGCGTTTTGATGCAGGAGTTGACCGACAGCGGCGAAGAGACCGTACAGCTCTATGCTGCCGTAAAACCGCTGCAAAACGTCGTGTTCCGGGGGGAAGATGTAGCCGCCGGTGCGGTCATTGCGCCTGCCGGGACGGTGCTCACCCCCGCCCATCTGGGCGTGCTGGCCGGGCAGGGCTACGCCGAAGTAGCCGTCTGCCGCCCGCTGACTGTGGGTATCCTTTCCACCGGCAGCGAGCTGCTGGCACCCGGCGCACCGTGGGCACCCGGTAAAATTTACGATGCCAACGGCATCCAGAACGCCGCCCGGCTGCGTCAGCTGGGCTTTGCCGTGGAACGGCAGCAGTGCTCCGACGACCCGGAGGTCATCACCGGTAAAATGCAGGAGCTGCTGACCCGCTGCGATGCCGTCATTACCAGCGGCGGCGTCTCCGTAGGGCAGAAGGACTACCTGCCCCTTGTGCTGGAAAAGCTGGGTGCACAGCTGCTGGTAGAGGGCGTAGCCCAGAAGCCCGGCAGCCCCATGCTGGCGGCAACGCTGGGCGGCAAGCTGGTGCTCTGCCTGTCCGGCAACCCCTTTGCCGCCGCCGCTACGCTGGAGCAGTACGCCATCCCCGCGCTGCTGCGCGCCGCCGGACGCCGGGAGGAGAGCTGCATCCCCACCCGCACCGTCTGCACCCTGACCAATGGCTTTTCCAAACCCAGCAAGGGCAACCGCTACCTGCGGGCGACTGCCTGCGGCGGCAAGGTGACCCTGCCCGGCGCGGGCAACACCGAGGCACACTCCTCCGGTGCGCTGTCCGCCATGATGGGCTGCAACTGTCTGGTGGAGATCCTCGCCGGCAGCGGGCCGGTAGAACCCGGTACAGAAGTGGAGGTGCTTTGCTTTGTACAGTGAACAAAAACAGGCACTGGCCGAGACACAGGCGCTCAAGCGCCCGGCGGTGCTGGCGGTCAGCGGGGTGCACAACAGCGGTAAGACCACTCTGCTGGAAAAGCTGCTGCCCGTGCTGCGCAGCCGCGGACTGAAGGTTGGCGTCATCAAGCACGACGGCCACGATTTTACCCCGGACGTGCCCGGCACCGACAGCTACCGTCTGCGGGAAGCCGGTGCCGAGGGCGTGGCGGTCTACTCCGGCACGCGCTATCTGCTGACCGAGGAATTCCGCCTGACTGAGCAGGATCTGCTTGCCCTGTTCGAGCGTCACGGTTACGACCTTGTGCTGCTGGAAGGGTTCAAGTCCAGCGGCTGGCCGAAGATTGAGGTGGTGCGCAGCGCCATTTCGGATGCGCCCGCTTCCTTCCAGCCGCTGGCGGTGGTGGGGGATATTCCCGGCGCAGATTTTGACCTGAACGATATTCCGGCACTGGCAGACTGGATCGAAGCCCAGATGCCCGCGCTGTAAGGAGAATGCCACCATGAAACTGATTCGTACTGTTGACGCTGCAGGGCAGGTGCTCTGCCATGATATCACCCAGATCATCCCGGGCGAGTACAAGGATGCCCGCTTCCGCAAGGGGCACGTCATCCAGCCCGAGGACATCCCTGTGCTGCTTTCCATCGGCAAGGAGAACCTCTACGTCTGGGAAAAGCACCCCGGCATCCTTCACGAGGACGAGGCCGCTGCCCTGCTGTACAAGGCCGCTGCGGGCAAAAATATCCACGGCACTGCGCCGAAAGAAGGCAAGATCGAGCTGATCGCGGACTGTGACGGCCTGTTGAAGATCAACCGCAAGGCGCTGATGGCCGTGAACAGCACCCCGCAGATGATGATCGCCACCATCCACGGCGACCTGCCGGTGAAAAAGGGGCAGAAGCTGGCCGGTACCCGCATCATCCCGCTGGTCATCGAGCAGGAGAAGATGGACGCTATGCAGGCCGCTGCCGGGGCAGAGCCTATCCTGAACGTGTTGCCCATGCAGGCCAAGAAGGTGGGCATCATCACCACCGGCAGTGAGGTGTTCAAGGGACGCATCGAGGATAAATTTACCCCCATCCTGCAAAGCAAGCTGGCGGTCTACGGCTGCGAGATGGTTTTCCATAAGGTCTGCGATGACGACCCCGCCGGGATCACTGCCGCCATTTTGGAGGCCAAGGCCGCAGGGTGCGAGCTGATCTTTACCACCGGCGGCATGAGCGTGGACCCCGACGACCGCACCCCGCTGGCCATCAAGAACACCGGGGCCGATATCATCACCTACGGCGCCCCGGTGCTGCCGGGAGCCATGTTCCTTGTCAGCTATCTGGACGGTGTGCCGGTGTGCGGCCTGCCCGGCTGCGTGATGTACGCCA
>ERZ772883.2513-NODE-2513-length-11304-cov-30.514801_pt1 | contig 11304 bp, 8 predicted proteins | sample MGYA00580575_ERZ772883 | MGnify/ENA primary metagenome ERZ772883 (study PRJEB29015, sample SAMEA2737666) | human gut metagenome | biome: human gut; feature: human-associated habitat; material: faeces | place: China | collected 2012 ...
TATCCAGAATTGCCTGCGTGACATCGGCACCGGGGGCCTCGTTCCAGTTGCAGACAGTGTTGACGCCGTCATCGGCGAGGGTAGCTTTCAGACCGGCACCGGCGTAGAAGCTGTAAACGTACCATGCATCGTTCAGGCTCATCATAAACTTCTTGCCGGAGGCATCAGCCTTGGCCAGCAGGGTGTCCATGCTCTTGACATCGTCCTCACTCAGGACGCTCTTGTCGTAGTAGAGGAAGTAGCCGTTGTCGGCGGTCATGGGGTAGGCGTAAAGCTTGCCGTCCATGGTCGCGGCCTCAACGGAGCCAGTCAGGTTGCGGCTCTTGACATCCTCGGGGTTCAGCAGGATCTCCTGCAGGGCACCGGCTGCCACCAGCTCATTAAGCTGGTCATCCGCAAAGGCGAAAACATCGGCAGCTGCCTCGGGGTCAGCCAGAACGGTATCCTTGGCACTGGACTCGGACTGGACACCGATCTCGATCGTAATGTTGCCCTTGTCGGCATTCTCCGCGATGAAAGCATCGGCCATCTCACGCAGCATGGTCTGGTCTTCCTCAGCACCCCACATGGTCAGCTTCACATCGCCCCAGCTTTCCGCGGCGGAAGAAGCCTCACCGGAGGATGCGGCAGAATCGGCCTGAGATGCGGCAGAGGACGCAGCAGAGGAAGATGCAGCACCACCGCAGGCGGTCAGCATAGCGGCCGCAGTCACGGTGCTCACCGCAGCGAGAGCGTTATGACGGGAAATCCATTTTTTCATGATCGAGTTCTCCTTCATTTCCGATTTTGGAAGCTATATGTCGCCAAATGTTGCGCATTTATGTTGCGCACATTTGAACAACTTGTTCCTTACAAGCATAAGAATACACTTTTTTTCAGCCTGCGTCAATGGGTGATATTCACGGTATTGCGGCCCGAAAACTGGAAATTCTGACGGAAAAACCTAGGGCAACGCCCACTTCGCGCGCAACTTTTGCGCAACAAGCATACATTTGCCCAAAAAAGCCCCCGGTTTTGGCGTAAAACCAGGGGCTGGGTACGCTATACATCAAGTTATATTTTCAGGAAGCTTGCAGGGCAGCATACCTCCCCTGCTGCACAATCTGTGGGTATGCCATAGAGGGGCGCAGGCTATCGTCCATCGTGGGTACGGCTATTCCATTTGGTGGACTCACGCAAAATAACCTGATACCCCTCAATTTGGCGCTGCACCATTTCCTTGCCAAGCAGGCGGTCAAGCAGCATACGGCAGGCTGTGCGCCCCAGCTGCTCGGCATCGTACTGCACCGCAGACACCGAGGGCGTGATACTGGCCAGCATCGAGCTGTCATACAGGCTGGCAACGCGCAGATCGTGCGGCACCAGAATATGCCGGTTGCGCAACTCTCGCATGACCTCATAGGCGATCTCATCGTCACCGCAGAGCAGGCAGTCCGCCTTTTGCTCAAGCGCTGCCTCCAGCGCATCAATGGTCTGCCCTGTTGATTCAATGCCGGAATGAACAAGGCGCTGGTCCACCGGCACGCAGGATTCTGCAAAGCCGCGCAGGTATCCGCGCGTGCGGTCGGTGTTGACGGCATAGATCGTGCTGCCGACCAGCAGCGCGATCCGCTTGGCACCCATCTGCAGCAGAATACGGGTCATCTCGCAGGCGGCGGTAACCTGATCATTATCCGCCTGCGGTATTGTCTTGTCCTCGCTGCGGCCAATCAGCACAAACGGCACATCATACTGCCGCAGCAGGTCAACGCAGGGATCGTCTGCCATGGCGTAGGTCAGAATAACACCATCCACCTTATGGCTCGCCAGCTGACGCTGCAGCTGGGTATATTCTGTGCTGGAGGCGTAGCACAGCAGCATGTCGTAGCCGCGCTGATCAGCCATGGTACAGATGCCGCCCATACATTTGCGCAAAAACGGCAGATCCAGTGTAATAAAGCGCTGCGGCACAACCATGGCAATGTTGTTAGTGCGCACCTTTGGGTCTTTTTGCGCAGACGCAGGCTCTGTGCGGGCATGCCCCATATAGGCGAACACCTTGGCGCGGGTTTTCTCGCTGATGCGCCCTTTTCCGGAAAGTGCGCGGGACACCGTTGTTTTGGAAACGCCCAGCGCCTCCGCCACCTGCTCGATAGTCATTTTTTCGTTTTCTTTTGCGGCCATTGGGGGAACCTTCTCCTTTGCATTGCATTGCGCAACAAATCTCATATCAGCATAACGGGATATTCTTTCGTTGTCAATGTCCGAAAGCAACAAAAAGCGTTCTGCTTTTTAGCAGAACGCTAAAACAGGCCGATTTTGTCAAAAAATACGGTCCATGTCCTTCCAAACTGCAGTCCGGTAGCGGTCAAGCACAGTGTTTCCCACCGTGGCAGGCTGTTCCGTGCAGTTCTGCACAAACACAAAGCTGCCGCGCCGCACCGCCAAGACTCCTTCCGGCAGAGCCTCCGGCCAAGCCGGACTCAAGCCGATTTCCTTTGCAGCATCGTGATAAAACGCCCGATAAAAAGTCTCGTCAAAGCGGCTGGCGAGATAGTAAGCGCGGCCCTTACCGTATCGGTGGACCGCCGCAGCCGGGTGTCCGGCAAAATAGTCCTCGTCATACAGGCTGAGCGGCTCTGCCGGATTTTCCTCATCAAGGGCTGCCACCTCACACAGGGTGGATGCCTGTGCCGCAGGCAGTGTGCAGCCAGCTGAAGGCACGCAGCGGCGGGTTTCCCCGTCATACATGCCGTCAATCTCGGTGCGGCGCAGCCCCAACAGTTCAGTCAGACCGTAGGGCGTATCCCCCAGGCGGCAGAGATCACTTTCATCGACCACGCCCGACCAGTAGGTGACGATGACCGTCCCGCCGTTTTGCGCAAATGCGCAAAGCTTTTTCGCAAAAGCATCGGTCAGCAGGTAGAGCATCGGCACCACAACCAAGCCATAGCCTGTCAGGTCGGCGTTCTGGTCAACAAACTCCACAGCAATGCCCTCCCGTGCAAGGGCATTATAGTGCCGCTTCAGCTCATCCCAATAGCCCATACCTGCATTGCGCGGGCCGCAGGAGCCTTCCAGCGCCCACTTATTCTGCCAATCATGGACTATGGCAGCCTGCTTTTCGCGTTTTACCGCTGTAATTTCGGCCAAAGCTTCCAGCCTTTGCCCCACCTGCACAGTCTCCGTAAAAGAACGGGCATCATCCCGCCCATCGTGGCCGATGACAGCGCCATGGAGCTTTTCCTCCGCACCGCGGCTGGCGCGCCACTGGAAATATAGCACACTGTCTGCGCCGTGCGCCACCGTCTGCAGCGCGGCAAGCTCTGCAATGCCGGGCTTTTTCTGCTTGGAAACAGGCTGCCAGTTGGTAAAGCTGGGGCTGGACTCCATCAGCAGAAAAGGCTCGTCCTTCATTGAATAGAACAGGTCGTGCATCATGGCGGTGTCCAGCGCCGTTTCCTCTACCGTCTCACTGGGCTTATGCCAGGTCGGGTAGTTGTCCCAGCTGGCGACATCGATTTCTTTTGCCATTTTAAAATAGTCGATGCCATCAAACCGATACATCATATTGGCGGTAAATTTGGCATTGGGGGCAATTTCTTTGACAGTATCCCTCTCAAATTTCAAAAAATCGATATGTCGGTCGCTGACAAAGCGCTTCCAGTCGAGCGCAAGCGCCTGCACGGCGTTTTCGCCCTGTGGGGCAGGGCTTTCGATTTGTTCCCAATCGGTGTAGTCATGGCTCCAGAAGCGGGCGTTCCATGCCTTGTTCAGTGCCTCCAGCGTCCCGTACCGTGCCTGCAGCCAGCGGTGGAACTCCGCCTGACACAATGCGCAGTGGCAGTCCCCGCCCATCTCGTTTGAGATGTGCCAAAGGATGACTGCCGGATCATCCCCAAATCGCTGCGCCAGCTTTTGGTCGATGGTGCGCACCTTCTCACGATAAATCGACGATGTATAGCAGTAATTCTGACGCCGGTTGTACAGCTCCCGCACGCGGTCAGCCCGCACACGGCGCACCTCCGGGTACTTGTGTGCCAGCCATGCGGGGCGTGCAGCGCTGGGTGTAGCCAAAATCGTGCGGATTCCGTTGGCGTAAAGGTTATGGATGATGTCCGCCAGCCAGTCCAGTCTGAACACGCCCTCCTCCGGCTCCAGCACCGACCATGAAAACACCCCCAGCGTCACGGTATTGACACGGGCTTTTTTCATCAATTCAATATCCTGTTCCAGAATGTCCGGCCTGTCGAGCCACTGCTCCGGGTTATAGTCCCCACCGTGAAGTAATTTGCGCCCCTGCATGGCAGATCCTCCTTTGGCTGCGCAACATGCGCAACCAATATTTAAGTAATCGTTGCGTTTTATACTGAGTATAGCAAGAAGTTCCTCAAGATGCAAGATGCTTTTATGGAGTATAGCACCATTCAACTGGATATTTCGCGCATTCGTCCTTTCCCATCCGTGCCTCTATCGGGAGGTTTCACAACTTTACAGCGGTTCATTTATGCACAGTGCCAAATGCCCGAGTTTCCCACTGTGTGCAGTATTTCTCCGCCGCTCGCCTTCATCCGTGATGAACAAGCCTTTTGGCCCTCGCAGCCTGTCCAACTCCAGCTTGGCATGGCGTTGGTCATCTTCCATGCGCTGGGGCTGTGCCGGTCACCAGTATGGTTGACCGGACAGACGGCAATGTACGGTCCGTTGTCCTTTTCGAGCGCCACGCGGGTATATAGGGCTTCGCCCAGCGGCTTACCGGTCAGATCAATGCGGCCCGATCCTGCCGAAACCCAGCCAAGGCCGCCGTCAAAGCTTTTGGCATAGTCCTCATACTCCCACGAGCCGACCATGACCTCGCCCAGATAATCCATGCCCGCCCAGACAAAATCACCGACCAGACGCGGCTCAGCCTTCGCCAGCTCGCGGAACTTATAGGCATCATTACAGAAGGTCTCGCTGCCCAAAATCAGCCGCTGCGGGTACTTTTTCAGGTCGTGCTTGTAGCGATAAATGCCGTAGTTATAGCCCGCAATATCCATATTCGCAAAGGCATCGCGGGTTTTGACATCACAGCCATGCAGCGTCGCGCCGTGCTTCATGAATTCATCACCCAAAAGCCCTGCCAGATCGTTGAAGAACTTGCTGCCCACCGACTTTTTCTTGACGGCTTTTCCCTTAGCCTTGGCTTTTTCTGCTTTTTCAGCCTCCTTTTTGGCCTTTTCATCGCTGTACACGCCGAAGCCGATGGAGCTCAAAAAGTTGAAGAAGATATTCACACCGCAGGTCACCGGGCGGGAATCGTCCAGTCCGTGCAGGAAGTCGGTCATCTCCTTCGTCAGGGCGATGCCCCTGGGCTGTGCGGTCTCGCTGACCTCGTTTCCGGTGGAGTAGAGCACCACGCAGGGGTGGTTGTAGTCCTTTTCGACCATATCGGTCAGATCCCGCCGCCACCAATCCATAAAATACGGTACATAGTCGTATTCGGTCTTGTGGATGTACCAGTGGTCGATGTATTCATCCATGACGAGCATGCCCTGGCGGTCACACTCTGCCAGCAAAGCCTGGGAGCAGGGATTATGCGCCGAGCGGATGGCGTTGTAGCCCGTTTCTTTCAGCAGGCGCACCTTGCGGGCCACGGCATCAAGGTCGCAGACAGCGCCCAGCAAGCCGTTATCGTGGTGGATGCAGGCCCCCTGAATGATGACCCGCTCGCCGTTGAGCGTGAAGCCGTTTTTGCCCCAACTCACCGTGCGCACGCCGAAGGTCTCGACCGCCTCATCATCTGCAAATTGTACGCGGCATCGGTACAAATTCGGCGTTTCCGGTGTCCAAAGACGGGCATTGTCGATGGTAAGCGTAAAAACTGCTTCCCCATCAGATTCCTTCCGAACAGTGGGGAGTCCCTCAACCATCAGCTGAACCGTGCCGGGCGCACTGGTCCTGACACGGATTTCCACCACAGCCGGCTCCAGCGACACTGTACGGATGCGCACACCGTTGAGCAATATGTGCTTATCCCCTGCCGTCCACAGCTGAACGGGACGATACAGTCCCGCGCCGGAATGCCACCGGCTGTTGGGCTGGTCGGCGTTGCGGGCAATCACTCGCAGTTCGTTATCCCCTGCGCGCAAAAATGGCGCACAGTCTACATAAAAATTGGTATACCCATAGGGGCGGAACGCCGCCTTTTGGCCGTTCAGCCAGACCTCAGCGTTGTGATAAACACCCTCAAATTCCAGAATGTGGGTGTCCGACAGCTCGTTTTCGGGCACCGTCAGGGTTCGCTGATACTCATAGTCATAACCCTCATACCAGCCGGTGTTGACGCCGCCCGCGCTCAGGGCCGTGCGCGGCTCCGCCAGCATGGCGTCATGGGGCAGGGTCACGGGCCGGCCGGGTGCGGTATCGCCCAAGTGACGGCAAGTCCAGCCGGTGAGAAGGGGTGTTGCTTTCATAGATCAGTACTCACTTTCCGCTGCTTTGTATAGAAATCTGAAATGCGCGCTTTTTGCAGGGTTGCCGCATTTTTGTTCTTCTGCCTGTACTATACCACATCTGAAACAAAATAGGTGCGCCTTTTCACAAACCGTTTGAATTCACGCACAAACCAATTTACCCGTTGACACAATGCACAACTTTCCCGCCTTTTTCTGCGCAAATCCACCAAATTCCATAACAGCGGTTTTCAAGGCTGTAATAACGCAGCACACTGCTATTAGAAATCTTGTACAAAAATCAGATTCAATTTTTGTTATAGATTATGCGTTTAACCATTGAGAATCTTTCTCTTGTGTTGTACCATGGAATAAGAGCGAATAAAAAGAAGGTATTGCACTGTCATTTTCGCAGCATAAAACTGCGCTGGCCTGTCTTGAGGCGATGCGCAGCGGCAGGGATTGCGAAGCGCAAATCGTTCTGCCGGTCACACTCATACCCAGAGAAAGTACGAGGAAGATGCAATGTCGGACTTTATGAAATCGCTGAGCAAAATTGCCATTCCTGTTACCCTGCAAAGTATGCTGCAGGCCTCCTTTTCCATAATAGACCAGATTATGATCGGGCAGTTGGGCGAGGTCAATATTGCAGCTGTGGGATTGTACGGGAATTTTTCGCTGGTTTTTTCCGTGGTGATCGGCTCAGTCGGCACTGTTGCCGGGATCCTGATCGCCCAGTTCACCGGCGCAGACAACGAGCGTGAGGCATGGTGCAGCCTGAATGTCAGCCTGCTTTGCGGGGCCTTGCTGTCGGTGCTGTTTTTACTGGCTGCCGGGGGCTTTCCGGCACAGATTTTACAGCTTTACACCGCCGATGGGCGTATTCAGCAAGCCGGTACGGTGTATTTTAAAACTGTAGCACTCGCCTATCTACCGATGGCGCTCAGCACGGTCCTGTCCGCGTGGCTGCGCTGTAAGGAGCATGCTGCCATTCCCTTTTGGGCCAGCCTCGGCGCGGTGGCTGCCAACACCGGGCTGAACTACCTGCTGATATTCGGCAAGCTCGGGTTTGCCCCCATGGGGGTGCAGGGCGCAGCGATTGCCACGCTCGTTTCGCAGATGCTGAATTTCCTGCTGATTTTACTGGGCTTTGTGGTCTGCCTCAGAAGGGATGGCAGTCATCCTCTGTGGACGCTGCATTTTGAAAGAATCACCCTGCGAGCGTACGGCGGCATGATCCTGCCGATTTTGCTCAGTGAGTTTTTGTGGAGCTTGGGGCAGAATGTCGAGTCTGCAGTGTACGGGCATCTCGGCACAGCCAACCTTGCCGCTTACACCCTCACCTGCCCGATTCAGTCACTGATCGTAGGTGCATTGAGCGGGTTATCGGCGGCAGCCGGTGTGATGGTCGGCAAGCATCTGGGAAAGAAAACCTACGACGCCGCCTACGGGGATGCCAGACGCATTATGCTGACCGGGCTGGTCGGTGCTATAGGCGTAGCCTCGCTGCTGGTACTGTTTGCAGGCGCATACACCAATCTGTACCGCGTGGACGCTGATGTACAGACGCTGGGCAAAGCATTGCTGGTCGTGTTTGCCCTGTATGCACCCGTCAAGGTAGAAAACATGATTTTGAGCGGTGGTATTTTGAGGAGCGGCGGCAATACCAGAGTAATCATGATCATTGACACCATCGGCACATGGGGCATCGGCATCCCGCTGTGCCTGCTGGCCGCATTTGGTTTGCACTGGGGCATTGTCGGTGTGTATGCCCTGCTTACAACGGAGGAGATTTTCCGCCTGGCCGTCTCGCTTGTCATCTTCAAAAAGCGCAGCTGGATGATCAGCCTGTGACCGGAAATTTCAGCGTACATATCTGCTCGCAAAGCAGGGTCCTCACGCCCAAAACTACCGTTCAACTTGTACTGTTTTCTTCCTGGTCATCTCCCCAATATCAACCCTTGCCAATCATTCTATCTTTATAGGATGTACTCCATCTGCCGTTCCTTTGTTTTCATACCCATCTTCTCATAGAAGCTTTCAGCCGATGTGTTACCCGCCCAGACATTCAAGGTCACCTCATAGCAGCCAAGCTTCTTTGCCTGCTGCTTCACATATTCAAACAGGCTTTCCCCGATATGTTGTCCGCGTGCCTGCTTGTCAACGCACAGATCATCAATAAACAGTGCCTTAAACAGAACCATATTGGTAGAAAACGGTTGCTCTTTCAGCTGGCAGAAAGCATACCCCATACACACATCATCCTCACCGGCTGCAACATAGATGGGCTTATCTTCCTGCTCCAGCAGTTCCTTCAGTTCGCTGACGGTGTATTTTGTGGTGCCGGGGATAAACACATCCGGGCGTATCTCTGCATGGATCTGCAGCACCTGACCGAGCAGCTCCATAATTCTTGGGATATCCTTTTCTTCTGCCTTACGAATTTTCATCACAACACAACTCCATTTCACCGTTTGCCTGCGGGGTACGCTATGCCAACCTGCCCGCGAGTTCATTTTTTATCCCCTGCAGCCCCGTATTTTCTTTATTGTATCACAAACTCGCGCCAAGTAAATTGCTTGTTGCGAAATTTCATGAAATATTTGCGGTTCGTGCGGTCTGCAGATCCCGCCGCTTCCCTGTCAGGCATGTGCCGCCTTGCACAGGATGTTCTTTGTGCTTGCAGCAATGTCCACTGTCATCATACTTTGTAACGCAGTTTTTAACGCTCTATTGACAATACGAGCTGTTTGGCATATAGTAATTCGTATAAACACTATTTCACCAGACGCTCAAGACGCAGTGTGCCCCAGATGCGGGGGCATGCTGCGCCTTTTCTGCAAGGAGGCCACCTGTGGACTACATCCAAATCACCAAAGAAAACATCGACAAGGAGCATATCTGCTGCGCGATGTCCGGCAAGCAGAGCCTTGCCAAAAAAGAATGGCTCAAGCAGCGCTTTGCTGAGGGGCTTGTTTTCTACCGCAGTGTTGAGCGCGGCAAGTGCTTTATCGAGTACATCCCGGCAGAAAACGCATGGGTGCCCATTACAGCGGACGGCTGGCTGTACATCAACTGCCTGTGGGTCTCCGGTTCCATGAAAGGGCACGGCTGCTCAAATGACCTGCTGGAAAAATGCCTCAGCGATGCAAGAGCGCAGGGCAAAAAGGGCAGCTGCATTTTGTGCGCCGAGGGACGCAAGCGGGAATTTCTCGCCGACCCCAAGTTTTTGTCCCACAAGGGATTTGAAGTCGCAGATGTCTCGGACTGTGGAATCACCCTCATGTGCCTCCCGCTCAACGCCGATACAGCACTGCCGAAATTCAAGAACTGCGCTAAGCACCCTAAAGCTGATGGAGAAGGCTTCGTCCTCTACTACACCGATCAGTGTCCCTTTACCTATTACTGGGTGCCGAAGGTGCAGCAGGCCGCGCAGCAGAATAACATCCCGTTCCGGGCCATCCACATCACCGACAAAGAAGCCGCGCAGAATGTATCCGCACCCGTCACGACCTACGCACTGTTCCGGGACGGCGTATTCCTGACGCAGGGTATCCAGTCCGACAAAAAGTTTCTGGCATTGGCCGGTGTACAGATATGAAAGAACGAATCGTTGATGAGCAAATCAGACTGATTCCCTACTATCAAAACGATGCCGTATCGTTTTGCCGGTATCAGGATGCAGATGTATGCAAGCAGGTCGATAACAGGGATACGCCCCATGATTTAATATGCCCCATGATTTAGCGCTTCTGCATCGCATGTAATGAGGCCCGGGATATTCGTTTTCATGATATACTAGTGTTGTGTTTATCAGGCCAGGCAGAACCATCTATTCAGTCAATGTTCCCTGTCTCGCGGTAGCTGCGCCAGACGTTTTCAAAAAAGTCGTCATCCCCGGGGATGGGGCGCGGGGCGCGCCAAGCGGTGCGGCAAACGCCGTCCTCATACCACAGTTCCTGAACGAGCGGGTTCTCCGTCTCATCCAAGGCAAAAGTGAACGTATCGGGGAGCTGTCCAAACGGCTTGACCCCGCCCGTCAGGTCGGTGTGCAGGGCGCTGCCGCGGCTTTTGCCGCCGTGGGCGGTGTAGTCAGTCATGGCAGTCAGGTAGGCTCGCTGACTTAGCAGCATATCTCGCAGGCGGTAGAGCATGGCAAGCTCGGTGCGGCTGCCCGCCTTAACCGTTTGGGCAAAGTCGGCAAGCTGCGCTTCCACCTGTTTTCCGTAGGCGCGTATCTGCGCGGGGTCGCGTATGGCGGCACCGCAGCGGCTCATTTCCTCGGCGGCGTGCTGCCACAGGGCGCGCACGTTGCCGGTATCGGCGCGGCAGGCATCCGCCAGCGCAGCCATCTCGGCCAGGGCTGCGGATGCTGCCGCGTCAAAACCGGCAGACGCATCGCCCCGGCAGCGGGCGGCAATGTACTGTGCCGCGCGGGTGCTGCCCACCTGCCCGGCGTTCAGCGCCGTGCCGCCCGGGCGGTAGACACCGTGGCTGGCAGCGGCCTCGCCGACCGCGAACAGTCTGCCACCAGCAGTCAATGCCGATGCCGCCGTTGTTGTGCTGGGCGCAGAGGGCAATTTCCAGCGGCTGGGTGTACAGGTCCACGCCCTTGTCGCGGTAAAAGTCGATGGCGGGCTGGTTCATCTGCGCCAGCCGCTCAATCGGCGTGCCGAAGCAGGCACCCGCGCATGTCAGATACTCCCGCGCTTCAGGCAGCAGGGCGTCAAAAGCAGCGCATCGGCTTGGCGAGGGCCTTCCTGCGGGGAAGTGAATGGATCCTGCTCGATGAACCGACCAGCAATGTGGACAGCATCAACGAGGGTATACCACTTTTACGATGCCTTTGGCCATGTGATCGGCGGTGAGGAATGCGAGGAAGGCAAGATCT
>ERZ772883.2516-NODE-2516-length-11295-cov-9.190302_pt1 | contig 11295 bp, 16 predicted proteins | sample MGYA00580575_ERZ772883 | MGnify/ENA primary metagenome ERZ772883 (study PRJEB29015, sample SAMEA2737666) | human gut metagenome | biome: human gut; feature: human-associated habitat; material: faeces | place: China | collected 2012 ...
TATAGCCGCCGTACTCCTGAATCTTGCACTTCTTGCGCAGCTCAGAGTTGCTCCAGCTTTTTGTGTTTCTCACAATCAGGTGTACACCCTCTACGCTGGCAGCCGTTACCTTCTCCTTGGTATCCTCCGCCTTCGAAGTCATACCGATGGAGAACAGACCGAGGTCAGAGAGACGCACACTCTTACCGTCGAGAATCAACTCCTGCAGATGGTCGAGTGCATCCATCAGCACACCGTGGATAGTACCTCGGGAGTAAGGCGAACCGTGGTCAGAGATGTGGGATACGAATCCCTCGAAATCCACCTCGCGGTCGGTTACCGCAGTGGCATACCACTTTTTCTTACCTGCGTTCTCGCCGCTCTGTGGTGTACGCTGCAACTTACGATACTTCAATGTTCCTTTCTGTTCCATGATCTTAAATTATTAAAGGGTTAATATTAATGTTGAATGTTGAGTGTTGAATGTTGACTTGGTGGGGGTGCGCTTTGTCGAGTGCATCCTTTCTTCGAAACTGCGTTGCAAAGGTACGGCAATTTTCTGATACAACCAAATTTCACCCTGCAGAGTTATGTTAAACGGATTTAACACTTCGGGTGCATCCGGTTAATCTTGCCAACTCATAATTTATCGGGCGAGAAAACTATGTAATGTAAAAAGTTTCTCTATGCTTTCTCATCCCGAAAGCAGCAGGAAGCAAGAAATCCATCATCACCCACCGAACCCATTTCCACCTCCAAAGTGTGACAGTTGTGACAGTTGTGACAGTTTTCAGCGCCTACCCCCACCTCCCTCTCTTTAGAGGTAACTTATAATATATATAAATATATATATAATAAGTTAAATATAATAATAACAATTTGAAAGCAGCCCGAATTCATATACCCCTCCCCTGAAAACTGTCACAACTGTCACAACTGTCACAACTGTAACGCCTCTCTCAATCCTTCTCCTCTCCTTCTCCATCCATTCTGTTTTGTAAAGAAAAAAGGAATCACCCTACCCCCCTGGAGGTTATTAGGGAGATACGCTCATGCCCATAGGGGGTGCTGCTGAGTAGATACTTCATTTCATCCTTTAAAATCAGTTAAAAAATGGGTGTTCCCCCATAAAATGTGCAAAAACATGATAGGATTCCCTCATAAAATGTGTATATTTGCAGCGTTATTCCCTCATAAAATGTGGGATAATAGGTGATTATTCCCTCATAAAATGTGATTTTAAGATACGGATTATGGAAAGATTAGCTATCAATGAACTTCTGAAATGGAAGAATAAACAATATCGTAAACCTCTTATTATAGAGGGCGCCAGACAGGTGGGAAAGACTTGGCTGGTGAAGGAGTTTGCCCGCCAGAATTACAAGCAGCTGGCATATGTGAACTTTGAAGAGATGAAGATCCTGCAGAATCTATTTGAACAGGATTTCAGTATTCCTAGAATTCTTACAGCTATTGGGGCTGCAACGAATGTAACCTGCACAGAGGGCGAAACGCTGATATTCCTGGATGAGATTCAGGCTGCCCCTCATGCTGTTACTTCTCTCAAATATTTTGCAGAGAATGCGCCGGGCTATCATGTCATAGCTGCAGGTTCTCTTCTGGGTATCGAACTGCATCAGGGGGAATCTTTTCCTGTGGGTAAGGTGGATTTTCTCTCTCTGTATCCAATGAACTTTATCGAGTTCGTGATGGCTATGGGGGAGAAGAATCTGGCGCAGCTGCTTCAGACGAAGGATTGGAATATGATAACGATGTTTGCTCCCAAGTTTCAGGAACTCTTGAAGTATTATTACTACGTGGGAGGCATGCCTGAAGCCGTATTGAGCTTTAGCCAGAATCGTGACTGGAAAGAGGTGAGAACCATACAGAAGGACATTCTGAACAGTTATCAGAGAGATATGTCGAAGCATGCTCCATCGGAGATTATTCCCCGTATTACTGATTTGTGGAAATCCTTGCCCGCCCAGTTGAGCAAGGAAAACAGGAAGTTTATCTATGGAGTGGTGCGCGAGGGGGCAAGAGCCCGGGAGTATGAGTTGGCCTTGCAGTGGCTGCTGGATGCCGGACTGATATATAAGGTATATAATGTGAAGGCTCCCCGACTGCCGCTTGCCAGTTATGAAGACCGGGCGGCCTTCAAGATCTTTGTCCTGGATGTCGGGCTTCTAGGTGCGATGTCTAATCTCAAGGCTGCGACAATAGTAGCTGGCAACAGTATTTTTACAGAGTTTAAAGGGGCATTGACGGAACAGTATGTTTTGCAGCAGCTCATTCTCAGGTATGAACCGTATTATTATGCCAAGACCAACAGTACTCAGGAGATTGATTTTCTGCTCCAGGATGAGGAGGATGAGATTGTTCCGCTGGAGGTGAAAGCCGAGACGAATGTCAAGGCAAAGAGCCTGCGCCAGTTTGTTGCAGACAACCAGTCAAAGAAGGCCTATCGCATCTCCATGAATGATTATCTGCAGGAAGATTGGGTTACTAACGTACCGCTCTATGCGGTAAATGGTCTCGAATTTTATTCGATACAAAATTAATCTTTCTCACGAAAACACAAAAGAAATCCCCCAAAAACTTGCATAAAAGAGAAATATTGCTTATTTTTGCAGCAAATAAAAAGAAAGAACGATGGCAAGGAAAATATAAGCTTAAATGTTCCGCAAGCTGCGGACGATTTCAAGATGCTTTTTCCCATTCCATGGTTTCATCATCAACGTATCATCGACAAATGCAAGGAAGATATGAACAAAGCCTTGTTCTTCGTAAGAAAGACTTGGGAGAACAATTGGGGACGTGACGCTCTTCTCAACTGGTTGATACCGACCTTTATGAGCGTGACGGCAAAGCCATCACAAACTTCCAATCCACGCTCCCTGCTGTGCAGAGTGACTTAGCGCAACAGATAACAAAAGACCCTTATCAGATCATACAAGGAACCGATGGGAATATCAGAATATCAACTATCCAAACTCTTTCCGAAAGACTTTAAGTCTTCTATGCCGACTAAAAGGTTCGACCACTTTAAAGCGGATTTGCAATCCGCAGCCGTAGGCTTTTCATATTGATATCTTACGTGTCAATCCTTAGTCTCCTTTATATCAGAAAGCGTTGCTTCAATATCTTCGATTGTAGGCAACTGGCTTTGTATGTTTTCAGGCATGAGCTTAGACAACTGATATTCGGAGATGCCTATTGGCTGATTGGTTGATTCAAGAGCATATTGAGCCATCACATTGTTCTTGGTTTTGCAGATAAGCAATCCAATTGTAGGGTTGTCAGTAGGCTTCTTTTTTATATGATTTACAGCACTTATATACATCCCCAACTGTCCCAAATGTTCAGCTTTGAATTTTGTAATCTTCAGTTCTACGACAACATAACAGCGCAGTTCCAAGTGATAGAAAAGCAAGTCGGGATATACAGTGTCTCCCCCTACTTGTAGAGGAACTTGACTTCCAACAAAAGCAAAACCTGTACCCAATTCAAGCAAAAAGCGTGTTACATTTTGGGTAAGTCCTTGTTCCAATTCTCGCTCCCGATACTCACCGTCAAGTGTGAGGAAATCGAAATTATAAGGGTCTTTCAATGTTTGTGCTGCTAATTCGCTTTGAGAATCCGCCAGCAGCTTGTTAAAGTTATTCACAGCCTTTCCCTGTCGCTCATACAGATTAGTGTCAAGGAAATTAAGCAGAACAGCACGACTCCAACCATTTTCTACGGTCTTATTCAGATAGAACACAGCACGGTTAACATCCTTACATTGCGATATGATATACAGATGATGCCCCCAAGGAACGGAGAAGAATACGTCCTCGTTTATTTGGGCAACAGGTTGTTGCCCATGTCCTTTTTGTAATTGTGCAACAACTTGTTGCACAATTATATTTCCTTGATTATAAAAGAGATGAATAATAAGAATACAACAATTCCTTCAATTCTTCCAAACCTTTCTGAGTATCATCTACTTGAAACATTTGCAAGAGGTGTACTTGTGTACTGTTTAATACCGTTGCTGCCATAACCTTCACATTAAAACGTTCTACATTTTTCTGCAAATTTACATTTTTCCTTTGAAAACACAAAAGAAATCCCCCAAAAACTTGCATAAAAGAGAAATATTGCTTATTTTTGCATTATCTTTGCAGGAAAGGACGAAAATATGAAACAAGAAAACAACAGAATACAATTACCCCTAGAAGAAATCAAGCTCGCATTCGCTGCTTCATGCGTTGAGGGAGCTGCAAGAAAGCTCGGGGTACCATATATTGAAATATACGAAAGAATGAGAAAGGTTGATTTAATCAACAAGTTCATTCTGCCCCACTACGATACGCTCCACACCGAAAGTCGAGAGTATCTTATAGAAGATGTCATTGAGTGTCTAACTAATTGGGAGAAGAAAGACAGATGAAAATAACTGTTTATCATGGAGCTACAGAAATTATAGAAGCTCCACTTAATCATGTTGGAAGACCAAGGTTAGACTTTGGCCAAGGCTTCTATGTAACCGATTTAAAGAATCAGGCAATCAAATGGGCTAAAACCATAGCCGAAAAAAGAGCAGCACAACCCCTACTCAATATCTACACTCTGGATAGGGATGCTATTCTCGCAGAAGCTCGCTGCAAGATATTTACCGCATACGATAAAGACTGGCTAGACTTCATCGTGGGCAACAGACGGGGCGAAAACCCTGCCAGAGATTACGATTATGTAGAAGGAGGTATCGCTAACGACCGAGTAATCGATACCGTAAACCTATACATGACAGGTTTTTACGATGCAGAATCAGCCCTACAGCAGTTAATATTTCATAAGCCCAACAATCAGATTTGCTTACTCAATCAAACTCTCATCAATAAATACTTAGTATATAATGGAACAGAAAAAATATAAACAGATCAACACAAAGACACCTGAGATTCAAGAAATGATTCTCAGCTATCAGATAGGTGGCGTAGCATACGAACTGTCACAGCGCCTGGAAATATCTCCAGCTCTGGCTCTTGATCTTTTCTATCGCAGCAAGACCTGTGCCCAACTCCACGATAAGCGCACCGGTCTGTATCTCATGAGCAATGGCTACATCGCCGATGATTTCATTTACGAGAAGCAGAGAGGGTACTAAGCCGCATTTTTATATCTGAGATACCTTGCCCCCACACGCCCTGAAGGGGCAGAAGCTCCTAGCCCAGGGTAACACCCTGGGTATAAGCGCAATCAGCCCTGCGCCCTGTAGGGGCAAAAGCTTTATGTTTTGTCTGGAGTTTTAAAGCTTTTGCCCTTACAGACCGAAAAGATTTGCGTATTTTCCAAGATTTTAGCTAAAAAGATTTGCGTATTTTCTAATATTTCCGCTAAAAAGATTTGCGTATTTTCTAATATTTTAGCTAAAAAGCAATCTAAGAACATAGTACACTCTTCCTTATGTACTCACGTTGCAAAGATACGCTTTTCTTTCGTAACTTCCAAGAAATTAACTAAGAAAAATTCTCTAATTCTTGACGAAAAACGAATCAAGCACTTGGTATAATTTTAAGAATCAAGAATTTAAGAATTTTCATTCTTGCTTGATGAATTTTGAACTGACAAATCATCACCATAACCCGTCAAATACTCGTTTTAATACTAAAAAGAATAAAATAACCAGCTAAATATTTGGAAGTTACAGGAATATTGCTTATTTTTGCAGAAGAAAAGCTGCACTCGGCAATTTGAAAGCAAGCTTTCATTGCGCACGTTTGCATCACAAACATTTTAAATTATATAATTATGTTAGGAATAAATGCACCAAAAGTTTTAGCTAAAGGCAAATACGCACAAGCCGTTCGTAAAGCCGCTCTTGCATCCATCGGTGCAAAAGCAAAGAAAGACGATGCCACAAAGACATCAAATTATCCATATAAATTTGAGTGGAATTTAGAATGAATTTAGAAGAATATAAAATAGAACTTTTATCAGACTTTGAAGAGTTGATAAATTTCTATACAGGAAAAGACAAAATGGATGACTTTCTTCATAATCACTTACAAGATTGTGAAGAGAGTCATTATTGTAAGACATTTTGTGTCCGCTTAAAAGCAAACAACACGATTGTTGCAATTTTCGCCTTAGCATTCGACTCTGTTGACATTGATTCAGATGATTTTGATGATATGCGTATGGGGGCAGCAGGAACCGATTTGCCAGCAGTAAAAGAAACATTCCGAGAACAATTCGAACAAAAATATACTTATCCCGCTTTAGAAATTGCCTACTTAGCTATTGAACAAAAATTTCAAAGTTTACACCTAGGTTCAGCCTTAATTGAAGAAATAGCTTCGATGGCTAGAAACCAAAGATATGCCGGTTGCGTCTTCTTGACTGTAAGAGCTTGGCATACCTCTGATTATAGCGCAGTAGGTTTCTATGAAAAAAATCAATTTGCAAAATTGACTCCAGTTCCCCAAATGGATGTTTGGCCAATGTACAAAACAATTTGGCCGGAGGAATAACCCCCTACACGCCCTGAACCAACGGGCACCGGACGAAGGGAATTGAAAATCGCCACAATTTCCAGGCCCACTCCATAGAAGATCTTCCAGAGGATTATCTCCCTACCGAAGATTCTTATTATGAATTTGAGCCAGAAGATGTGAACAAAGAGAACTTATCCATAGCAGAAATGAGCGGCAAGAAACTCGACTGGTTCCGCAAGGTCTGCGCAGCAGTACACTTTATTCCTCCTCGTCTCTACGCCTCCTATGCCACTTGTAGTCATTGTACAATACCCACAAACCGCCTCCCCCAAAGAAGAGACAGCCCACTATTCCCACTACCTGACAATATGTTTCAGATGGAATTTTTCTTGATACTTTTGGATGAAGAAACATATTGATGCCACCACACACAAAAATCAGACACAACAGGTAAAACTTAATTTTAATCGATATTTTCTTCCTATAAAAAAGAAAACAAACCAAAGAAAGACCTACCATTAACACTAAAATTAATGAAGACATTCTCCCAAAAGTAAATTCTTCATGCCTCAATAACCTAAGGCATAGCGTAAATATGGAAGCAGTAACCAATACAAGACCAACTGCATAACCTATCCAAATCACTTTTCGATTATCTTTAGAATCGAAAAGTGAACCCACGCTCTTCCAATATTTATCCATATCTTTCATAAACCTTATTCCCAATAATAGTAGTTACTAATCACGACGCCTTGGTTCCGGCTCCGCCACCATTTCCGGCACTTCTTCCGGCAATTCATATCTTCTGATATGATGATCTTCCAGATAGATATGGTTCAGCGTAAAGGCGAGCGACTCCAGCGTCTTCTCCCTTACCGCCGGCTTCAGTTCACATTCCCATATCACGATGGTATGCCATCCCATTTCAGCCAGCCTGTGCAGCACCTCATGGTCCCTCTCCCGGTTCCTCCTGATCTTCTCCATCCAGAACCCGGTGTTCGATTTCGGCACCACATAATATTTGCACCCCTCGTGTCCGTGCCAGAAGCACCCGTTCACCAGAATACAGGTGCGATATTTCCTCAGCACGATGTCCGGCTTGCCCGGCAACCGCGGATGATTGAGCCGATACCTGAATCCCCTACTCCACAGAAATTTCCTGACAAGAATCTCCGGTTTGGTATCCCTGCCCCTTATTGCCGCCATATTGTTGTGGCGCTGTTCTATGGTCAAACGGTCTGACATATTACTCTATCTTTTTTAAAAAGGGATTTCTTCAATCCCATCATAACTTTTCATCCGCAAAAATATTATTTTATTCTCAAAACCCAAAGAAAAAGCTTAAAAACTTGCATAAAAGAGAAATATTTCTTATTTTTGCAGCAGATTTAAAACATAAAAAGATGGGAATATATAAGTATCAAGCAGAAATAGACGCATTGATACAACAAGGACTAAAGATGCCCAAAGTTGTAAAGCCAAACGATTTGAAAGGATTCAGATTCGTTTTCAGTACAGATATGTCCAAAAGCTACTTACCCAACTACATCATGAAGCCTCAACGTGCTATTATGAATGGCCAAAGAAAAGTTGATGTTGGTGGATATGCTCTGTCTTGCTTTACAGAAAAGGACAAAGCCATCAAGTTCTATCACTTACTTGCAAAAAATATGAGAAATATATACAAAGCTATAGGTGATCGTATTTCTTCAGGAATTGTGACTAACAAAGATGGCAATATCACTACACCAGCAAGCAACGGACATTATAACTTATTTGAATTTCCATCATGTGACTTATCCAAAACATTTAAACTAGAGGAGGGAAAATTATGAAAACAATAAAAGGTATTTGCATAAAGAAGCGCAACTTCGACAAATTCAAGAAAGTGGCCGATCTTATATATTTCGATGGACCATTGTTGTCACACTACGTTACCAACAAGGGTGACAACTATCTCTTTTATTGGATAGACCAAGATGATACAAACAATCGTTGGATGTTCATCAGAACCGATTACGACAATATACAAAAGTACACGAATAAAAAGCAAACATTGCGTAACGTATTAAGTTCGCCATTAGACGACATAGTATATACTGTCGATATTGATGAAGAAGGCAATCATCACAACTTCCAGGCCCACTCCATAGAAGATCTTCCAGAGGATTATCTCCCTACCGAAGATTCTTATTATGAATTTGAGCCAGAAGATGTGAACAAAGAGAACTTATCCATAGCAGAAATGAGCGGCAAGAAACTCGACTGGTTCCGCAAGGTCTGCGCAGCAGTACACTTTATTCCTCCTCGTCTCTACGCCTCCTATGCCACTTGTAGTCATTGTACAATACCCACAAACCGCCTCCCCCAAAGAAGAGACAGCCCACTATTCCCACTACCTGACAATATGTTTCAGATGGAATTTTTCTTGATACTTTTGGATGAAGAAACATATTGATGCCACCACACACAAAAATCAGACACAACAGGTAAAACTTAATTTTAATCGATATTTTCTTCCTATAAAAAAGAAAACAAACCAAAGAAAGACCTACCATTAACACTAAAATTAATGAAGACATTCTCCCAAAAGTAAATTCTTCATGCCTCAATAACCTAAGGCATAGCGTAAATATGGAAGCAGTAACCAATACAAGACCAACTGCATAACCTATCCAAATCACTTTTCGATTATCTTTAGAATCGAAAAGTGAACCCACGCTCTTCCAATATTTATCCATATCTTTCATAAACCTTATTCCCAATAATAGTAGTTACTAATCACGACGCCTTGGTTCCGGCTCCGCCACCATTTCCGGCACTTCTTCCGGCAATTCATATCTTCTGATATGATGATCTTCCAGATAGATATGGTTCAGCGTAAAGGCGAGCGACTCCAGCGTCTTCTCCCTTACCGCCGGCTTCAGTTCACATTCCCATATCACGATGGTATGCCATCCCATTTCAGCCAGCCTGTGCAGCACCTCATGGTCCCTCTCCCGGTTCCTCCTGATCTTCTCCATCCAGAACCCGGTGTTCGATTTCGGCACCACATAATATTTGCACCCCTCGTGTCCGTGCCAGAAGCACCCGTTCACCAGAATACAGGTGCGATATTTCCTCAGCACGATGTCCGGCTTGCCCGGCAACCGCGGATGATTGAGCCGATACCTGAATCCCCTACTCCACAGAAATTTCCTGACAAGAATCTCCGGTTTGGTATCCCTGCCCCTTATTGCCGCCATATTGTTATGGCGCTGTTCTATGGTCAAACGGTCTGACATCTTTAATTTATCATCAACATCTGCTTAACATTGCAACATTGCGGCAGGCGTTATGTTCAGAATCTTGCATAGCAATCTAGCTATTTTTAGAGTAGGCTCAGAGCGCCCTGTTACATAATCGTTAATACGTGAAGGACTTACTCCAATTTCTGAAGCCAGTTGTTTTTGAGTCATTTTCTTTTCATTTAAAGAAAGTTCGATAAGTTCAGAAACAGAAGGCTTTCCGATAGGAAAATGTTTCTTTTCGTATGACTCAACAATGTCCGACATTAATGTCAGTTCTATGGCATTCTTATCGTTGGCAGGCGTATCGTCCGTTACCAATGGCAGGAGATCTTCTATTCTGTTGAGTGCAAACTCATATTGTTCTTTCGTAATTCTATCCATAATTGTTTTTATTAAATGGTGGAACAATCTATTTTGTCATATTCACTATGTGTTCCGACAAATCTTACGAAGAGTCGGCCTATTGTAAATTTAATTACCACTACCAACCTATACCTGTTTCCTCGAATGTTGAATACGTAATGTTGATTACCTACGTAGTCAGCATCAGGAAAGTCAGTTCTTATATCAGAAAAGTTGCGCCATTCTGCTTCTTCCGCAATCTGGTACCATCTTTCCAGAGCTACTTTTGAGTCTTCTCGCCCAGGGGTCTCGTAAAACTCTTTTAGTTTCCTATGCGAAATAATTCTCATAATTCCATGATTTAAATTTTCATTGCAAAGATATATAGAAATATTGAAATACAATAGTTTCTTCCATAAATATTTTGTTTTTTAGGATTATTTATATAATTAAGCTTGTTTTTCTACTATTTAGCTTCCACCTTTCCCCCTAACGGGCTGAAGGCCCAGAAGCTCCTAGCCCAGGGCATCACCCTGGGTATAAGCGCAATCAGCCATATTGTTGTGGAGCTGTTCTATAGTCAAACGGTCCGACATACTCTTTATTTACAAAGACTTCTTTTAACGTAACTTAGAAATAAAAACGAGGTCACACTTACCAGCAACATCGTTCAAATATTAGTTGAGTTTTAAAATATCCTCCTTGGCAAGCCCTGTATATCTTGCGATTTTATCAATAGGCTCGTTTTCCATCAGCATATTCTTAGCTACTTCAATTTTAGCCTCTATGATAGCTCCTTTATAAGCTGCAATATGGTCACGCATCACCTTGATTGCATCATCATATTTCTCTTGATCTTCCTTGCAGAGTGCAGTAATGTCCTCTATCGCAGCAAGTTTCTGGAAGAGTTCATTTCCTGCCAAAGAAGGTATTTTGTCCAATATACTCATATTATTTAATTCTATTAAAAGAAACAATTCTTATATCAATTAACACCATTCATTGGCAAAATTAATCTTTTCTCATGAAAACACAAAAGAAAAAACCCAAAAACTTGCATAAAAGAGAAATATTGCTTATTTTGCAGAAAAAAAGATGGCAAAGGAAAGATAAGCTTATCAGTAATTTCTCATAAATCGTGTAATAATTCATAAAAAAGAAGGTTTTTACTTGGTAGTTTCAGGTTTTTATTTTATCTTTGC
>ERZ772883.2517-NODE-2517-length-11293-cov-3.504627_pt1 | contig 11293 bp, 12 predicted proteins | sample MGYA00580575_ERZ772883 | MGnify/ENA primary metagenome ERZ772883 (study PRJEB29015, sample SAMEA2737666) | human gut metagenome | biome: human gut; feature: human-associated habitat; material: faeces | place: China | collected 2012 ...
TTCCGCATTGTTTAGATAGCTGGAAAGCGGGCTTTTCAGCTATCTAAACAATGCGGAAAGTACGGTGGGAACAATCAGTATTCCAGATCGTGCGGCACAAAATGAACACGTCTATTTGGGTGGACAGTATCATTTTCCACAAGATAAGCGGACGGATAAAATGAAATACCAAAGCGTATTTTTTGCGCCGGGCGAATTTGATTCGGAAACAACCTATGCGGAGGACAATCCAAATTCGCTGCAACAGGCGATGGATTGCTGTGAAAAGGTCATAGCGTATTTTTATCCGGAAGAAAAGGATGTTTTCTTGGATGCAGTCGAAGTACGGTCGCGGGATCACAAGGTTAAGAATATGGAAGATTACAAACTGGGAGAGTATGTAAACAGCAGCCTGATGGGGACGTATGAGCTTGTCATCCGTCAAAGGATGCGGGGCGTTCCGATCTACATTAGTGTGCGCAGAGTGGCGGATTCGGAAGCGTTTACCGGTAAAGAGGGAATAATCAGTGCTGAATGGAAAAAGATGACAAAAATGATCGCATTGGATAACGCTTTCTTTGAATATCAGGATGACGGCAGTTTCTGGTTTGTCTTTTCATGGCTCAAAGAGCAGGATGTGGCGGTAGAGAATGTGCCGCTCCAGAGTTTTGACGTTATCCTTTCGAGTATAGAGGAAAAGATTGCAGCAGGCAATATCCGCAATGTATATGCGCTGAAACTGGGTTACTGCATGTACTTAAATGATGAAGCAAACGAATCATATACGTTGTATCCTGTTTGGATTTGCGAGTGTGACTATCTGGATTCTGCAAAAGAGGAATTCGGACAATCTCAGATTTGGGATAGGGAAAATAGTCTGTATGTGAATCGGTATAGAAATCAGTATGCTTACAGACCGTTGCTCATCAATGCGCAGACGGGCATGATGGAGGACGTGCGGCTGACCCGAAATGAGCAGGTGTATTGCCCGAAAGTCATCACATGGGAGGATGTACAATGAAAAAATGGATAGCCGCATTTTTTGTACTGGCATTTGTGCTGGTGCTGTCGGTAGCAAGTGCCGATATGGTTTCCATTTCCGAACTGCGGCAGCAGGTTGAAGCCATAGGACGCTGGACGCAGACCTACGAAGCGCATGGGCGGACGATTGAGGTCGATGTGCCGATCATCGTGCCGGAGGTGGAGAAACTGCCGGTTGTGGAGGTTGAGGCTTACTATGCTATACGGAATGATAGACTGAACCGAGAAAACTATCCGCTGAAAAGACTGCATACATATGATGAAAAGGAAGAATACAAAAACTATATTATATATGAAGAAACGAATTTAGATACTTACTTAAATAACGAAAAGCAGACAACAGGAAAATTACGGATTGTTAATTCGGAAACAGGTCTAGATATGGCAGATTTGGAAGCACGCTATGATGCGCCGACTGAAAAGCTGACAATAAAAACAAAATATACGAGTCATTCCTTTTATCCATATGAGCTGAAAGCCGAACATATTTATGCGGAAGATAATCCAGATTCATTGCAAGATGCTATCAATGTTCTTAATGGCGTTGTTGATTATTTTTATCCGGAGGGAAATGGGGTTTATGTGGATCAGGTTGAGGTGCGCTCGCGAGCGCGTAAAGTAAAAGGAATTGATGATTATAAACTGGGAGAATGCGTGGAAGGTTATCCAATGGGCACATATCGTTTGAGTGTTCGACCAAAGATTGAAGGTGTCCCTATATATATCGAAATCAGTCGAAGAACAAGGATCAATCAATTTGAAAGTGACGATGCGTATTTTAAAATATGGAAAAAAGCAGAACGAATCATGGCTATCAATGACATGTGGTTTGAATATATGAATTGTAACAGTTTTGAGTTTTCTGGTGTATGGCTTAAAAAGAAAAATATTTTTGCTGAGGACGTGCCATTAGTCAGTCTTGAAACTGTGCTTAGTGTACTTGAGGATAAAATTAAGTCGGGAAATATCCGAAATGTGTACGCACTGGAATTGGGTTATTGCGCATATCTGAATGAGGAATCACCCGAAAGCTATACGCTCTACCCGATCTGGTTCTGTGAGTGTGATTATCTGGATTCAGCCAGAGAGGAATTTGCCCATTCTTCAATTTGGGATCAGGAAGATAGCCTACATGCAAAGCGTATCAGAAATAGGTACTCGTATGTTCCGCTACTCATTCATGCTCAGACAGGCATGATGGAGGACGTTTGGCTCACAAGGAGTGAACAAACATACTGCCCAGAGGTTATCATATGGGGGAATACACAGTGAGAAGATTTATAACAATATTTTTTGTGTTACTGCTTGTTCTAATGCTGGCGACAGCAAGTGCCGATATGGTTTCCATTTCCGAACTGCGTCAGCAGGCGGAAGCTGTGGGACGCTGGACGCAGACTTATGACACACCGAACGGCAAAGTAAGCGTAGACATACCCATTATTGTGCCTGAGGTGGAAAACGTGCCGATTTTACAGGTAAGCGCGGTAATGGGAAAAGACGTTGCGGAAGAAAGAGGATTGCCCAAAGCCGCAGATCAGGAGAATGCGGGCGCGGGTATCTTCTATGATGATTTTGATATCCTTTCCAAATTGAACGCGAATGTGGATGACGCCGCGATGATTTTCTGCGCAAATCCGGAGGAAATTGATTTAGCATTTTTACAGGTTTCGCATAATGATCCTAATTCAATGCGCATGGGAAGCTGGGACTACAGCAGCGACTATTATTATCCGAATGAAATGAATCCAGAAACGTTGTTTGCGGAAGAAAATGACCAGCCGCTGTCTGCGGCAGATGATGTGCTGGCAGTTTTGCTGCAAAACTATTATGGAAACGAGAATGCGGATTATGACGTGGATTATGTAGAAGTGCGAGGCAGGGCAAGGAAGCGCGCAGGACGGACAAAGAATGATTTAGGCGCTTACAAAAAGGATTATCCGAAAGGGACTTATTATATCAGCTTCAGGCAGAAGATCGGAGGACTTCCGGTCTATATGGAGATCGGGCAGAAGATGTTGACCACGGATAAAACTCATGTTACACGGGAAACGGCGCTCAAATGTTCCAGAGTCAGTTGGATCAACATCAATGGATTGGAATATATGGATGGAGCATCGTTTATGTTGAATGCAACATGGATGATGGAAGAAAAGAGGATTCAGGAGGATGTGCCGCTTGCAACGCTTGATGAAGTGATACAGGCGCTTGAAAAGAAGATCGAGGAAGGTTATATCCGCGATATCTATGCGCTCAGGCTTGGCTATGTCTGCTATTTGGATGATACCTCTCCGGATACCTATACGCTCTATCCGACTTGGGTCTGCGATTGCATCTACGCCAATTCGCCGCGTGAACAGATTATGAAAAATATTGTGACCGATGCGTTCAGAGAGAATTTCAGGTATGAACAGATTGCAGTGGATGCGCAGACATGCGATATCCAAGCGGGATGGATAGATCGAGATGAAGGACTGTATCATGCCGAACCGATGACGTGGGGGAAAATGCAATGAAGAAAATATTGTTTGCACTTTGCGTGCTGCTTCTTGTCCCGACGCTGGCATTGGCAAACAGCGACATGGTTTCTGTTTCCGAACTGCGTCAGCAGGTTGAAGCTATGAGCAGTGGACGCAGACTTATGAAGCGTATGGGCGGACGATTGAGGTAGATGTGCCAATCATTGTGCCGAAAATTGATGAATTGCCAATTGTGACAGTGCAAGCCTATAATCCTTATTCTGAAACCGAGCTTTTTTCGTGCGATCATTTAAAAAGGTATGAAAATCCACATACAATGGGATGGAGCTTTGAAGAAAATGCTCTGTATGGATATCTGAATCCTGAAATAGAAAAAGGCAAAAATGTTGATTATAATCAGTATAAAGATGAAGAGGAATGCGTCGGAATTAGTGTGAAATTAAATGCCCCACAAGAGATTTTGAGCATAGGTCAAAAGGATCATCTTAAATATAAAGAACAGCATGTTTATCCATGGCAGGTTTCGATGAATGAAGCATATGCTGAAGATGGTGATATGGCGCTTTTTGAAGCGATTGATTATGTTCAGAGAATAGCCAATTATTATTATGGAAGCGGAATAGATGGATATGATGTTGAGTTTATTGAAATCAGAGACAGAGCAAGAAAAAGCAAGACAAGTAATCCTGCCGATATGAGCCTTGGAGAAACTGTTGATTATTATCCGAGTGGAACGTATTACTTGCATTTGCGTCCAAAGGTGAATGGAATACCGATTTATGAAATTGCACCTAATCTGTATGGTTCGATGGATAAGATGTGGAATAAATTCTGCCAGTATTATTTTAGAATCGTCATGCTACCACTGTGTTCAGCGGAAGTGATGAGTCGAGATTCATTTTCACTGAGTTTGATCGGCATTAAAGAAAAAGATACTTTAGCAGATGATATATCGTTAGCATCTGTACAAACGATCATTAGGGAAATTGAGAAGCAAATCGACGAGGGTAAAATCAGAAATATATATGCGCTACGTTTGGGCTATGTTTGCTTTTTGAATGAGGAATCGCCGGAATCCTACACCTTATATCCAATATGGATATGCGAGTGCGATTACACACAATCTGCTAAGGAAGACGGAAGTGTTTATATTGCGGATGCGGGTTTGCGAGAAGGAACGAAATTTACAAGGATAGGTTTTAATGCGCAGACAGGAAAGCTGTTAGATAAGCAGAATTTCAGTTGGAACGATATGTATTGTCCAACCATTCAATGAAACCAAGAGTATTGGAAGGAAAATGCAATGAGAAAAATAACATTTTTGTTCTGTGTTTTGATGATTGTGCCGACGCTGACATTGGCAAACAGCGACATGGTTTCCGTTTCCGAACTGCGCCAGCAGGTTGAGAGGATGGGGCGATGGACAAAGAACTATGACACGCCGAATGGCGAAGTAAGCGTAGATATACCCGTTATTGTGCCTGATGTTGATGAATTGCCGATTCTTGAAATCCAAGCGGTTACGCCTGAGGATGATGGATTTTCATGGGATGAAAATGATCGGAGTGTTTATATTCTTTCAAAGGAAGACTCATTTACAGAATATGCAGACCACAAGCTGCTGAAATTCATAAATCCTCAGCTTGAAGCAGATGCGCCCTCGACATTTTTTGTGAGTGAGAGAAATGTGATGCTTCAGGCAGGACATGATTGGGTATATGTACGGCGAGGAGGCAGGCTAAAGTATGGATACAAGAGCCATTATGGATTTGAGCCTGAGATTGATGGCATATATGCGGAAGGGAATATAAATTGTTTACTTGACGCGAAAAAAGCGCTGCAAAAAGTATTGGACTACTTTTATCCGAGAGAAGAAAACCGATTTGATCTTGACTACGTAGAGATTAGAGAACGTGCGAGAAAAGTAAAGGATTTGAGCGAATCAGGTGGATATGTTGATGAGTATCCGATGGGAACTTATTACCTTGATTTGCGTCAGGTGATGCACGGACTTCCAATCTATACAGGCGTAGGTGAACGCATTGATAGCTTTTCGGCAGATAGAAAGTTCGATGATGCCGAGGTGAAGAAATGCTTCAAAATCGAAGGAATCAGCATTAGCTATTTTGAATATATGACAGATGATTCGTTTGATATTCGCGTCTGTTGGGTTCGAGAAAAAAACATGATTGAGAATGATGTTCCGCTTGCGTCATTACAATGTATCCTTCGTGAAATAGAGCAGAAGATTAAACACGGAAATATTCGAAATGTTTATGCTTTGCGGTTGGGTTATGCATATTATCTAAACGACGCTTCGCCTGAAACATACACGTTGTTTCCAGTGTGGGTGTGTGATTGCGACTACACAGATAATTCGAAAGAAAAAATAATGAATAATATCGTCGATGATAATTTCCGAAGGGGATTTATTTTTTCACAGATTTTGTTTAATGCGCAAAATGGAAAAATGGAAAGTCAGTGGTTAAAGAAAACGGAAATGTTGTACTGTCCAGAGGTGATTACATGGGAGAATACACAATGAGAAAAATAACATTTTTGTTCTGTGTTTTGATGATTGTGCCGACGCTGGCATTGGCAAGCGGCGACATGATGTCCATTTCCGAACTGCGTTATCAGGTTGAAGCTATGGGGCGGTGGACAAAGACTTATGAAGCGCATGGGCGGACGATTGAAGTGGATGTGCCGATCATTGTGCCGGAAGTGGAAGAATTTCCTGTTTTTTTGGTTGAACCCTACTATGCGGTATACGAGCAGCGTTTAACCAGAGATGGAACTATGCTGGAGAAAATCGGAGAAGACGGACGTTGTTCAGTATATGCAGAATCAAATTTACTTTCAGAAGAAGGCATAATAGGAAAAGCAAGGGTATTAGACCTCGATGATTTTGAACAGGTAGTCTTTGATGCGAACTATTCTTCGCCAATAGATGAGCATAATCTGAATACAAAGTACACGAGTGAATTTTTTTATCCATATGAGATTGAGCAGGTGTATACCTACGCAGAGGACAATCCTGCATCGCTGGAAGACGCTGTAACGAATCTTGAGAAGATTATCGGTTATTTCTACCCCGAAGAACCGGCTGTTATGGTGGATCGAGTGGAACTGCGTTCTCGGCTGCATAAGGTTAAAGGGATAGATGATTATAATCTCGGAGATTATGTGGAAGATTATCCGTCGGGAACATATAATCTGAGTATTAGAGAAAAGATGGGCGGAATTCCAATTTATGTAGATGTTGGAGATAGACTTTCTTTAGATTTGGCTTCTGATAAAGGCAAAAAGGGTGTAAACGATTTTTGGCGAAAAAATGTAAAGCTATGGCGTGTGAGAGATAATTATTTTGAGTTTATGAATAAAAGCCGATTTGAACTAAATACAGTATGGCTGAAAAGAGTAAATAAAATTGAAGAAGATGTACCGCTAAAAAATGTTGATGTGATTATAAAAAAATTGGAAAAGGAAATTGAAAAGGGAAAGATTAGGAAAATATATGCTTTGAAATTGGGGTATTGCGTCTATTTCAGTGATGAAGGGGAAAATATATATACGATTTACCCGATTTGGATGTGTGAGTGTGATTATATAGAGTCAGCAAAGGAAGAATTGAAAAAATCTGAGCAGATTCCAGATGAGCGAAAGCAGTATTATTATAAGCAGCTTGTGATCAATGCTCAAACTGAAGAGATCGAACCCTATTTGATAAAAAAACAAGAACTAGCTTACTGCCCGCGGGTTATCACATGGGAGGAGGTACATTGACGGGTGAAAATCATCTCATGGATTCAACAAAGAAGGACGGAGAGAGAAATCGAAGAATCATTGGAAAAGAATCGGATCGAGCAACTGAAAGTGTGGCTTAAAACAGTGAGAGATCCGGCGGATATCAAACGGCAGCTGCTTCAAATGGATAAAGGACAACGGGAGCTACTGGATATCCTATCAAGAGAATGAGCGTAATAGCGCTTCAAATCCAAGCGTAGATGGATTTGAAGCGCCTTTTCTTTATTTATTTTTGCATTGAATACATTTGAAAACAATACAACACTTGACACACAAAAGATAGAAAACAAATCATAAAAAGGTGTGAATAATTGAGAAAAATAACGTCATTAGGTTAGAAATAGTTTTAGACGCTTCAAGGAGGGATAATGGATGAAGAAAGCAAGCTGTGTACTGATTATTGTGCTTCTTTTGCTGCTGGAAATCTCGGCAAAAGCAGAGTGGGTGTCGATTGTAGAATTGCGTCAACAGGTTGATGAAATGGGGCGGTGGATCCAAAACTATACAGATACCTACGGACGACAGATTGAAGTCGATGTCCTGCCGATGATACCGAATGTTGAAGTTGTCCCTGTCCTACGGGTAGAGCCGCTGGATGTCGTGCCGGATCAAATTCATCCGGATATGCCGTTGACTACGACGGATAATGAGGAAGGTTCCCGGCATTACTATGATTCGGAAACAGGCGAATGGATGCGCTTGTATGAGGTGTGTAAGGGAACGATTTGTATTGAGTATGCCAATCAGGATATATCGTCAAAGGGAGAGACAGGTCAGTTTGGAAGCCTGCGCGGAAAGTCTTTCTGCTTGGATGAATCCAACCCGGATATATCTTATAAAGAAAGAAGCATCCTAAAAGGATGCGTAGAAACCATAAGCCATGTAATGAAAAAAATATTTCCAGATAAAACGCCAGAATACAGCTTTATATGGCTGGAAGAAATATCGGAGGATGTTCCTTGCGCGGTCTTGGCGTTGCGGCAAAAGATAGCAGGAATCCCTGTTCTGATGGGAGCAGGAGATCCTGTTGCATATGCCAGCGAAGAGGAGATTGGCTTTTCAAAGCCGGAGCGTTCAGATGCCGCGAAAATACAGCTGTGCAATCGGCTTGAAGCAGACGAAAAGATGATATCTTATTTGGATGGAACATGCCGAATGGAGATTGAACCGATTCAGAAAACCGAACAGCTTGAGGAGGATGTCCCGCTTTGCAGCTTTGACAAAGTTCAGAGCACCGTAGAGAAGTTGATTCAGAACGGGTACATCCGGCGTGTGTATGCTCTGCGGTTTGGATACTGCTGTTATCGAGATGTGGAGGGAGGAAATGTGCTTTATCCGGTGTGGCAGATTGAATGTGATTATGCGTTTGACCCGGCAAAACAGCTTTCACCGGATGAAAGTTATCCGGTTATGGGACGGATGCACTACAGCACGATGATTGTCAATGCGCAGACCGGCGAATTTATGAATCCTGTCAAACTGAAGGACGGGCTGCTGGATGCTCCCAAGGTGACTTCATGGAAGGATGTGTGGTGAGTGGATAATGGCACTATGAAATTGATTTCTCAGGGAAAAACGCTCGTGCTGACAGAAGCAGAATGGGTTAAGTGCCCGTATTGTAAGCAAAAAACCAGAACCAAAGCATTTTCAGATACAGTATTGCTCAATTTTCCTTTGTATTGCCCGAAATGCAAACGAGAGACAAAAAGTTAGTCTTCTAAATATGAAACTATATCAAAATACACGGTGAGAATATAAAAAGAGTTTGTTTCCGATTAAACGGATTCAAACTCCATGAAAATAATAGAAGATAGAATGCTACCTGTCAGACGCAAAGACGCTGTACAGAGACAGGCTATCTAAGGAATCAGATTGCATTTTCTTCGTTTTCGTTTTCAGAATGGCGCATAATGTTCAATATATCGTTGACGATACGAATAAGCTCATGAGCCTCATATTCCGTGCATGTGCTGACAAGGCGCATCAGGCGATCCAGCTTGGGTGTTTCAGTCCTAGGAGCGGAGTAGAAGACGATATTAGCGTCAACATTGAGTATGCGAATAAGCGGGTAAAGCGTTTCCAACTTTGGATTACCTAATCCGCGTTCGATTTGGCTGATTGTGCGTGAATCGATATCCAACATGTCTGCAATCTGTTCTTGTGTGAGCTTGGATTCTGTGCGTGCTTCTTTGACCGCATTTCCCAATGAGATGGAATAATCGTCCATGTATAGATCACCTCAAAGTGTATTCTAACTGACGATTGTTCTGTTTTTAATGCACTGTGAATCCATATTTATTAGGTCTGCAATGCAGGTAAAGAAAATGACGGTTATGCTAAAGATAGAGCCGTATAGAACGGATGGCTGGAATTTCATAGAAATGTAGCGGATAACCATACTCAAGGAGTCGCATTGCGGTGCGTCTCCTTTTTCTTTCGCCCGAAAATTCCCCGGTGTCGATCGCCGCCTCCTGTTCGATTTGCTCACAAAACAAATCGAATGGAGGAAAAATATGAAAACGATCAATCTGCGGGTGCTTTACCCGGATGCATATAAATCAGACTATTACGTTGAAGTGCCGGATGAGGTGGCAGAGGTATTTGAGACCTTCGAACGCATGGAGAAAGCGTATATGCAGCGCGTGTATTATCATAAGGCATATTATACGCTTGACTGCTCAGACGAGATCGAGCATAGCGTCGTGTTCAGGGTGCTTTCGCCGGAAGAAATTTACGAACGAAAGCTGACGAAGGAACAGCTTCATGCCGCAATTTCAATGCTTCCGGATAAACAGGCGAAGCGCATCTATGCCCGCTATATTCTTGGCATGAGTAATGTTGAAATTGCGAAAGCGGAGGGGGTCAGCAAAGCGGCGATTACCTATTCGATTCAGCGCGGAATGCGAGAATTGGCGCGTCGAGTCAAAAAGTTTTAAGAAAATTTCATTTAAGGCTTAATCTTTGCCCCCTAAAACCTGATTATTAGTGAAGGGATTCTTTTCCTTCTTTGAACATTGACAATTCCATATGAGCTTACGGGTACAGATCCCATGTGGCGGAGCGGCGGATGAAGCGGCGCGGAGATGGCAAAGACCGAGCGATAAACGCATTTCATCATCCCTGTGTGGCAGGCAGGGCGCGATAAGGCGGCATGGGCATAATGATACTTCCTCACGGCCCCTTATGGAATAGAGGGGAGAACCTACGGTGCGCGTTGCAGAAAACAACGGCACAGGTGGGGCTATGATGCGGATGAGCCGTCCGCAGCCTATAAGCCTCGATAAAGGCTTATGCCGAACGGGCATCAGAAGCCATACGGCAGAGAATGATACTCTGCCGTATCCTTGTGATGCCGAAATCCGTCACAGAATGAGCGAGAATTTGGAAAGAAGTGGGTATATTTTCTACATGTTAGGAAAAGAAATAAGTTCAAGAGGTGAGAGTATGGAAATGTACGTCGATCATCAGCTGCATTTGGTTTCAATCTGGCTTCCGAATGACGAAAAGGATGTGACGATTTTAGAGCCGGTGTATCGAAAATATAAAGGAACACCGTATCGCGTGGCTGTTTTCCGCTCCGGCAAAGGGAATCTGCTGACCAACACGGCGGCGATGCTGAAAGCAAACCGATAGGAAAAGCGAATATCGATCCGATACGGCGGACTACTTTCCTGAATAGTCGGCTGCATTCTTTTGTGATAAAGACTGGAGAATTTGCTTGAATGAGAATATTGAGATAAAAAAAGCGAATAATTTGATATTTTGAATTGAATTTATGAAGGAATGGGATTATACTAGTAAAGGAGGTGGTTGAATGCTGATTGAATTTCGTTTTAAGAATTACAGATCCTTTCGAGATGAAACGACCCTTTCTATGGAAGCAACGGGGATTGGGACTTTTAAGAATAGTTTGATTCCGTATGGCAGCATGAACCTCTTGCCGGGTGCAGCAATTTTTGGAAAGAATGGCGGCGGAAAAATTATCAACA
>ERZ772883.2519-NODE-2519-length-11289-cov-2.584120_pt1 | contig 11289 bp, 8 predicted proteins | sample MGYA00580575_ERZ772883 | MGnify/ENA primary metagenome ERZ772883 (study PRJEB29015, sample SAMEA2737666) | human gut metagenome | biome: human gut; feature: human-associated habitat; material: faeces | place: China | collected 2012 ...
TATTGGGAATTCATTATTTTTTCTTTTTTCATTCCTTTTTACATTTTTGATTATATAAAACATTGACATATTTTGCAATACCTTATATAATTTTTATAACAAACGATATATGAATTTCATGTTTTAGTGCATTTTGACTAATCATCATGAAAATTTTTCATAAGGGAGGGAATATGGCCATTTCAAAGGATGTAACAATTTCAGAAATTGCAGCACGCGCCGATGTGTCAATTGCAACAGTATCCAGAGTAATCAATCAGATTGGAAACACGAAAGTGGAAACAAAACAAAGAGTATTCCAGGCAATGTCAGAATTAGGATTAAATCCCAATACCTATTGCGGAGCAAAAGATACAGCCGGCTCTCAATCCATACTGGTTTGTCTTCCTGATTTTCGGAATCCATTTAATGCTGATGTTATTGAAGGAATTCAAAATGCCGCCATTACACACGGCTACAGAACTTTTTTTTACGAAGCATCAGATTTGCGCTTTTCTCTATATGAATATGAAAAAATCATTAATCAGAATAATTTTTGCGGTCTGCTTTTAGTACATAATGTATTAGACACAGATCAATTAAATAAGATCAAACTAAAATATCCGGTGGTAATGTGCTCAGAGCATTGTAATCTTCCCGACGTTTCCTTTGTATCCATTGACGATGTATACTCTTCGCAGATTGCCGTGAACTATTTACTATCTATCGGACGCACCAGAATAGCTTTAATCAACAGTCAGTTAACAAATGCCTATGCCAGATACCGTGAAAAGGGCTTTCTGGATGCACTTGGCAAAGCCGGTATGCAGGCCAACAATAATTGGATCCTTCATATAACAGAGTTTGATTTTGACATTGCGGTGTCTGTAATCACCTCTTTGCTTAAACAGGCCGAACGGCCGGATGCCTTATATTGTGTTTCTGACGTATATGGCGCTGCCGCAATTAAAGCTATTCAGAATTTTGGTTTACGCGTACCGGAAGATATTGCGGTTGTCGGCTTTGATAATATTGATTTATCAAAAATGGTCGTACCTTCCCTAACTACAATCAACCAGCCCAAAAAACAGCTGGGGCACCAGGCTTGTGAGATGTTAATAAATCTGATCGAAAACCCTTCCACACCAACCCAGCATATTTTACTTGATACTGAATTAATTGTACGATCCTCCACATAATACTTTTAAACAGATAACCAAATACCGTACAAACTCAAAAAAATCCCTATGGACGGAGATTCGCCCATAGGGATCAGCTTTAATCATACACAGAGTCCATATCCCATTCGAGAATTTCGCCTGTATTTGCGTCAATGGTAAATTCGTATTCCATGTTGCCGTAAATGATCTTGCCCTCATATTCCGGGCGGTTATCATCGTAATCCAGCTTCCATTCATAGATGTCTTTTTCCGTTGCTCCGGACACACGGGCAAGAGCTGTCTGCTTCGCAGTCTCTTCGTCAGTCGTAACGCCGTTTCCGATGTCAGGGCTGTTTTTCACTTCATAGCCGGATTTAATGACCTCACCGGTAGCGACCTCTATCTCATAATCATACTTCGCACCATTTGCGTACCACTCAATCTCATAGACCTGGCGGCCGTCCTCATAGTCCAGCTTTAATTTGGTAATGTCCGCTTCTGTTTCCGGAACACCCGCATGAGCCAGCGCAATCTCCTTCGCCTTTGCCTCATCAACCTCGCCTGTTGAATTATCTATGACCGGCGCACCAGTCTGTGCAGGAGTGGTCTGCACCAGAACAGCCTGCTCCTTCGTCTCACCCATACTGTCAGTCTGTATCTGTGCCTGACTGCTCTGCAGCTGATTTAATACAGGAATATTACTGCAGCCGGTCAGTGCTGCAGCCAGTAAAAACACCTCACCGGTTAAAATCCATTTTTGTTTCATGGGTTCCCTCCAATCCATACATAATCCAGTATAGTCCATGCAAATATATAGCTGGAAGTCTAACAAATAATGGCCTACCTTGTCAATAGGTAAATTTCCACACATATTATCTACTATCTCATATTATAGCAGCAGTTCATCTTTTCCCGTTTCCTGCCAATAATTTTCATAATAGCACTTTTCACTTATAAATCGCCAGTATTGTAATTTCAAGTTATTTGGAATACATTTTACGGTGCTTTTGTACGGATTGCTCTTGCGAATCATCTTAAAGAAGCTGTATACGGAATTTTCAATGCATTCCCTGTCTTCCTTAACGAAGCTTCCGTCAAAAATTTTTTGTTGACATTCAATAATTACAATGCTATTATGCTTGCAAGAGCAACGAAGCTTTTAAAAGGTTTCGTTGCTCTTTTTTATTCTGCAGAATTCCACAAAACAAACGAGAGGAGAAACCATTATGAGTATGACACCTATGAACAACTTTGATTACCTCGAAAGAGTAAAATTTTCTGAAGAGCTTGCTGAAATTGAAGCTGCAAAGAAAGCAAGTGGTATGACCTATGAAGAGCTTGCTGAAAAAATCGGCGTAAATAAGGTCTGGCTGACCAGTGCCATCAAGGGTCAACAGTATGTACCCGAAGAGTATTGCCTGAAACTGGCTGAGGTACTCGGCATTGATTCCAAAATCACTATGGTTTTAAGCGAACATCCCTATAAAGGTAATACGGATCCTGTACTTTACAGATTACATGAGGTGCTCGATACCTATGGTCCTGCAATTAAGGAAATCATCCACGAAAAAGGCGGTAATGCCATTATGAGTGCCATTGATTTCGGCATTGATGTAGATATCCAGAAGGATCCTCACGGAGACCGGGTAATTATTACATGGAACGGTAAACTTCTTCCCTATAGCAAGCAGGGACAATATCCCTGGTAAATAACAAAACATACCGGAAGGAGTGATTGTATGGAAACTGCTGTAATAGAGAAGATCTCTAATGTTGCCAGAGTAAAAGCCGACTATGCAAAAAGCAGTTTTTTGAAATGCTTTGTATATTCCATGTTTGCAGGTGCATATATAGGAATTGGCATAACATTAATTTTTACCCTCGGCGCACAGATAAGCGGGTCTGAATATACTGTCGGACTCACAAAGCTTGTTATGGGTGCAAGCTTTGGCCTGGCACTTTCAATGTGTATTATGTGCGGTAGTGATCTGTTCACAGGAAATAATCTGCTCATGGGAGTAGGTGCTATGACCCGGCGTGTTTCCTGGCTGGAAGCATTTCATGTCTGGGGAATAAATCTGATCGGTAATCTTGCAGGTTCCCTATTGGTTGCCTGGATTATTACAATGAGCGGACTGTTAAATAATGAGCAATTTGGCACGTTTGTTGTAACGATGAGTGCCAACAAAATCAGTCCGGGCTTTATTCCATTATTTTTTCGCGGGGCTCTTTGTAATGTCTGCGTATGTGTAGCCGTATGGTGCGGACAAAAACTCCAAAGCGAAGCAGCAAAGCTGATTATGATCTGGTGGGGACTGTTCGCATTTATCGGAATCGGACTTGAACACAGTATTGCAAATATGACTTTACTTGCATTAGGTATTTTTTCTCCATATGCATCCACAAATGACTTAGTGAACTGGGGTGGATATTTTTCAAATCTTGTTCCTGTTATTTTAGGAAACTTTTTTGGCGGTGTAATATTGTTTGCATTACCCTATTACTTCTGTTCAAAGAAAAAGTAAGCAAAACGCAGGCGATACTCAGTATAAAAACCGTGTATCGCCTGCATATAACTATATAACTGCTTTTATCCTCTTAGTGATGGAACAGCCGGATTCCAGTAAATGCCATCACCATATCATACTTGTCACAGCACTCAATGACAAGATCGTCACGTACGGAACCGCCGGGCTGTGCAATGTATTTTACGCCACTCTTATATGCTCTCTCAATGTTATCTGAGAACGGGAAGAACGCATCAGAGCCAATGGTTACATTCCTGTTTCCGTCAAGCCATGCTCTCTTTTCTTCTCTGGTAAATACCGGAGGCTTTACCTTAAAGCGCTTCTGCCATTCGCCCTCACGAAGCACATCTTCATATTCCTCTCCGATATAAACATCGATGGTATTGTCACGGTCTGCGCGTCCTAAGGAATCTACGAACTGAAGATTAAGCACCTGCGGTGCCTGGCGCAGATACCAGTTGTCCGCTTTTTGTCCTGCAAGACGGGTACAATGTACTCTGGACTGCTGTCCTGCCCCGATACCGATTGCCTGTCCACCCTTAACATAGCATACGGAATTGGACTGTGTATACTTTAAGGTAATCATGGCAATTTTCATATCCATAACCGCTTCTTCCGGAAGCTCTTTATTCTTCGTTACGATATTCGAGAACAGCTCATCATTAATTGCAAGTTCATTTCTTCCCTGTTCAAAGGTAATGCCATATACCTGCTTACGTTCAATTTCAGCCGGAACATAGGAAGGATCAATCTGAATAATGTTATAGTTTCCTTTTTTCTTCTGCATCAGAAGCTCCATGGCCTCGTCAGTATATCCCGGTGCAATCACACCATCGGAAACCTCTCTTTTAATCAGGCGTGCCGTATCCGCATCACAGACATCCGACAAGGCAATGAAATCGCCAAAGGAAGACATTCTGTCCGCACCACGTGCTCTTGCATAAGCACATGCCAGAGGAGAAAGCTCTCCCAGATCATCTACCCAGTAAATTTTCGCAAGGGTCTCCGTGAGCGGAAGTCCTACGGCTGCTCCTGCCGGAGAAACATGCTTAAAGGAGGTGGCTGCCGGAAGTCCTGTTGCCTGCTTTAACTCCTTAACAAGCTGCCGGCCGTTAAATGCATCGAGGAAATTGATATATCCCGGCTTTCCGTTTAAAACTTTAACCGGAAGGTCACTTCCATCCTCCATATAAATTCTGGAAGGCTTCTGATTCGGGTTACATCCGTACTTTAATTGAATTTCATTCATCTCTACTGTCCTTTCCTATCGGGTTGATCAACTGAAAATATGTCATTGCCTCATTTTTCACAAGCTTGCCATCTGGGTCTACTTCTGATGCTTATTAACGATTCTTGTCTCATATCTGCCGGTTGCAATATCAATATACCTCACAAACAAAGATACCTTATTCTCTTCATTAAGGCTGTTCCAGATCAGATCCGTATATTCATCAATGTCATCCATTACCTCTACAAGCTTCGGTTCTCCTTCAAAGCTCGGGAGCGGATTACCGTCATGCATATAGGTATGGATAAAACGGCCTTCTCCTGCAAGCGGATTATTATAATAGAAGGCAAAGCGGTTGCAGGCTTCCGGATTTCCGTTATCACTCTTCAAAATAGACATTGCATAACGATATTTTCCGTCCTTGATCTCCATGCTTCCGGAAATTCTGGGGGTATAATTCGGTGCATCCGGCTCAAATTCCCGGCTGCGCAGGGCCTGCTCAAAATTCAGTCCATTCCGCATCCCGTCATAAATGGTATCCGTCTGATCTCCATTTGTAACAATGGTATAATCTCCCAGTACACGAACCGGGGCATAGATGATAAGACTCGGATCCTCCAGCTTTGAGGGATCAAAGGCCTCCGTACGGATTCCATCCTCATATTCAACGAAAATCCGGTTACGGCTGTTGCTGCTTCTTCCCATGATAAAATAAGCAGTTACCGCTTTCTTTCCATCCGGTGAGATTCCAATCACAATTCCTCTTCCCGGATATGCATTCTCCTTAAGCTCCCTGTCCAGTGACAGTTTTTCCATTTTTGCTTCCTCCTTCTTAATTCCTTATTTGTAACTATTCAGAGCCATGCAAATTGTGACAATATGGACGTCGAATGCTCGCATTCGTAAGAACATTTGACATAATTTATATGGCGAAGTAACCACATGAGTAAACTACGTTGCGTTAGCAACGGTTTTACGAATGGGTTCTGAATAGTTACCCTTATTTCTAATGATTTTCTGATTTCCAGACTCAACCTGCGCCTTCGGCTTGCTTTCACTAAATGTTCTACATATACCTGCTTCACTAAATTCGAACTGCGTCTTTGACTTGTTCTCATTAAGTGTCCAGGTATCGTTCGCACTAACCTCAACCTGCGCCTTCGGCTTGCTTTCGCTAAGTGCTCTACATAAAAAATCTGGACATACACATGCGATACTGTGTTTGCCCAGACGGTCGGCTCTTCTTTATTCACATGCTCCCTGTAGGTGCCCCTACACAGATCACTCTGCTTCCGTCAGTCGCATGTCTAAGTTCATCATAAGGGATCTTTCTCAAAATTGCAAGCTGCACTTTTCAAAATGGACATAATGGAGCAATTCATAAGAAAATAGTCCAAAATTCATTATCTGCAATGAAAAGAACTGAAAACATGATAGTGAAATTGGACATATGAATGCGACAAGAAGCATATATGTCCAAAATCCAACCATTGCAGCAAAGAGATTGCTAATTCTTATAGCGAAATTGGACATATGGATGCGGCACGAAGCATATATGTCCAAAATCCAACCATTGTGGCAAAGACATTGCTAATTCTTATAGCGAAATTGGATATAATGCAACAAAACTTGAAAAAATAGTCCAAAATCAAGTTCTTATAAAATAATGGAGCTTGCTTGTGAAAACTTTAGGAAGCACTTAAAGATAATAAGCAATAGGGCAGAGATACCGGATATATTTCACGGCCGGTACATACACTGCCATGTCAAAAATTACCGGGCAGATGATGATCTGCAGCAGTATAAGTACAGGAAGTGCCGATAACATTCCCATATCTTTTTTCCATATACACATCGTACACGCAGTAAATAAAATGGATACCACAATGAGCAGAAGCATCTGCAAAATCTCTGTCACAATTACCATTCCAATTTCCGTTGCGGTTACAAATCCTGCTCCACTCGCCGCATCCAGCATCTCCGACTGCAATATGGTTAAGCAGGATAAGCCTGTCCCGACAAGCATCATCGGTGTTACCGCAGCCAGCATTCCGGCACACTCATAGCTGTGGCGTTTTCCCTTCTCCAATATTGACAGGAAATGCTGATTTTTCTCTTCCTTACAGGACGCTCCCGACAGATAAACCGTCAGAAAAATCATGCAGGAAATCACACCACGAATCAAATTTTCCATATCAGCCGGCTGACCTGCAATTCTGTTATGATTGCGGTTTTGATTACTGTTTTGATTGTGGTTTTGATTACTATTTTGATTACTATTTTGATTGTGGTTTTGATTGTGGTTCGGTTTCCCGATTTCCAGCCGGTCTGCGTCTCCTTTCTGCCCGTCGGAGCCGGGCTCTGCTCTTCTTAAGTCACTCCCCATTCCGGCATCCGTTTCCACATGAATCACTTCTGTATGGAAAATCGCATCACTGTTCAAATAATATTCATACCTCTCTGCCAGCATTGTCGAAGCTTCTTCGGAGCTCTGTCCGACAATTGTTTCTTGATTCTGCTGCAAAAGCTTTTCTCCATAAAGCTCCAGAACAGTTCCATATATAGTCTCTCGTACCGCCATCCCCTTCGTTGTAAAAGGAGTATAGACATAAGTAATGCTGTCTGCAAACGAGCCTTTCTCATACTGCTTTTCAAAATCCTCCGCAAACACAAATCCGCATTCCAGCTCTCCAGCCTCTACCGCCTGTTCCAGCTCTTCCGTGTCTTCATAAGTGGTAAATTGATAAACATCACTCTTTTGCAACAGACGGTCTGCAATGGTCTGCGTAATACCGGATGTCACGCCCGTAAGTCCGATTCTGCTGTTTTTTGCATCCGGGATATGGATACCTCCAATCACCAGAAGAAGCAGTACCAGAAACAGTATTTGAAGCCAGCAGATTCTGTGTTTCAGCCATAATTTCAGTTGAAGCTTATAATAAACAAATCCCATTGGGACTTTTTTTATGTTTTTGCATATACCTGTATGGGCATGCATACAAGATCGGATATCGTTATGTGACTGCTGCCCGCTCTTTTCATTTCTCCAGGAAAGAAACCCTCCGACTGCCATTCCCATAAGCAGGAAAAATACTGTTCCGGCAACCGAATCTTTCGATATCTCCCCTTCCAGCATTCCTGCCGCATATACATTCCAGTACTTCATCGGCAGGAAACGGCTGATTCCGGCAACCTCTTTTCCCAGATAAGCCTCCGGAATCAGTACACCGGCTCCAATGATTGTAATTACATTTACTGCAAAAACAAATACTGCTGCCTGTGAGCTGCTGCCTGAAAGCTCATACAACACCTGAAAATAAATCGCTATTCCAAGGCATAAGAGTAACAGGACATACCATATTTTCCCTTGATAAAGCACGAAATAAGTCCCGGTTCGAATAGCAATGCCAATTCCCGCAAAGTAATACAGGAGTCCTGTCACATACAAAAACTCTGTCATTACCAGAATCTTAACGACGGACTGTCGGATACTTCCTACGCCACAGATTTTCAGTTTATCCTCCACGGATCTGTTCCGCTTTCCATATAAAAATCCAAACTGGATCCCACACATCATAAGCAGAATCACAAGACCTGCTGCGTAATAATACTCCGCAACCGATAGATTCCCCATGGACGAGAGCATTCTGGCAGAATATACGCTGTCTCTTTTCAACATCTGATTCACAAACAGATAAGCGATCGTATCACCGAGTCCTGCCCCCTGTAATTCGATGCCATAATAAGAAGCCGTGTCCAATGCCGCATACACACCCGCTTCTGCGGTCTGCAAAAAGGATCCTCCTGCCGTTACCAGTTCTTCAAATACCTGTGTATTCTGCACAGCATCCTTCGGAAAATAAATCTGTGCAGGCGGATTGATCCCTACCTGCACATCATGATAAAAGCCCTCAGGCAGCACAACTACCGCCTGAAGGGTTCCCTGCTTTAACTGCTCCACAGCCTCCTGTTCATCCAGATAATAAAAATCACAGACCGAACGGACACTGTCCATAGAGGAAATATACTGTGTTGCCAGACGGCTGATACTCTCTCCCTCCGGAATTGCAATGCCAATATTCACCTTCTGAAACACCTGTGCATTCTGCATGATCGCGCTGAATGCCGCTACCAATACCGCCGTCAGAAGCAGGCAGGCGCAAAAGCTTCCTATGGACTTTAACAGTGTCTTCCATGTTCTTTTACATTCCACTATGAAAAAAGCAATCCACGTTTTCATCCGGTTTCCTTTTAGTATCCCAATAATCCATAAAGCAACTGATTCAGATCATCAAATAACTCATCATACTCCGCTTCACTGGCATTTCCAATATCAAAGGCTTCCCCCTTCATTGTGTCAATGACCGCCCCCTTAGTTACAGCAATATCCCCACTTAGGGTATAATCCGCCTCTCCCTCCAGGGCAAACTGATCCACAGTCAGTCTGATCTCCTTGCTTCCAACGGAAAGGATTCCGTTCATTTCAATCTTTTCATAAGTATTTTCCGATTTAATGTCATAAGCTTCTGTACTCCGGTTGTATGTCACCTCGACATGGTTTCCCGAAAAATCCACTGTAATGCTTTCCTCATCCCCTGCAAGCGTTCCTTCGATCGTACATACTACAGCACCGTTCACAAGTATCTCCATGTTCTGCGTCCGATAGTCCCCACCATGGAAAATCACCTGATAAATATCCCCTGCAGCTTCAAGCTCCACACAGGCCAGCTCCTTTTGATACACATAAAACCGGATCGTTGCATCCTCCATATCCTGAATATCTGCAAATATCTGCTCCGTGTATTCCTCTGCGGACATTCCAAGCGCATGCAGCCGATCTGTCATCGCGGTCTCGACATATTCCTGATAAATCTCCCTGAACCGGTTCATATCCTCCCGTGTCACCAAAATCGCATATCCCTTGCACTTCCGGATATTTGCATCTGATTTTTCCACCTTCAGGGAACGGTACCAGTTCATCAGCTTCACAGCAGACTCTGTATTTTTGATATCGCCCGATGATTCACTGGAATAAATCATTTTCAGAACATCATCAATCGCCTGAAGATCTTCCGCAGAGGCTATTTCTGTCAGATATCCATGCTTTTCCTCTGTATACTTATAAGTAAACACATGGCTGTCTACCGATGGGATCTGAAGACGAACCTCATTCGCATCAATCTGCAGCTTATATTCGATTTCAGGAATATTCATCCATGCGCTGTTATATGCCATCGTTCCGGCAAGCTGTTTGTCTTTTCCTCCCAGCTGCGTGTACAATATGATTGAGCCGTCAGAATATTCACTTTGCATCGCAATCTTGATGTTGGACGTAACCGTGTAATCTTTTTCAAATCCTTGAAAACCCCTGCATGTATCATATAAATATCCGCCCTCTGAAAAGGTCTTTGCACATGCTTTTTCCACAGCTGTTCTCGGATTGGAAAGCAGCACTGCTGCTAATACAAAAGCAAGAATTCCAAGCAATACCACTACTCCAGCAATAATCGAAACGATGATTGCCATCTTGTGTGACTTCTTCGGTTCCTGAGATTGAGGCCGCGGCTGAAACTGGGGCTGTGGCTGAAACTGCGGCTGCGATTGGGACTGTGATTCAGACTGGAGCTGCCGTTGGAACTGTGATTGAGTCTGTGGCTGCGATTGTTCTATATGAATTGGCTGTCCCGTCATCGGATCAAACCTTGGCACAAACTGTCTTCCGGTTTGTTCTGTTGTCTGCCCAATATCTGTCTGGTTTTCTGATATAGATGCAGTTCCTTTTCCGTCTGTTTCCTCTGTAATGAGTTCTCCTGTCATTGGATCAAATTTCGGCATTTTTCTTCTCCCTTCACCCTTACTTATCCGGTGTTATGATTTCTTTTCTGATTTCCTCTATGGTCAAATCTTCTCCCGTGAGCTCTGTGAGCTTCCCCTGCTTCATAATCAGACAGCGGTCACAGGAAAGAATTTCGTTTTCATCATGCGAAGTCAGCAGCACAATTCCATTCATGCTCCGATACTGCATCAGCCATTGCTGAATGTTATCCTTATAATATAAATCAAGTGCTGTTGTCGGCTCATCCAACAGCAGAATTTCCGGATTCACACACAAACTTCTTGCTATGGCAAGACGCTGTTTCTGTCCACCGGATAATTTTTTTGCAGACTTCTTCAGTTGGTCTTTTATTTCATCATACAGTCTTGCTTTCTGCAGACACTCTCTGGTGATCCGCTCTATTTCTCCGGCTTCTCTAATTCCATGATATTTCAGGACGTATGACAGATTCTTCTCTATACTGTACGGAAATGCGATCGGCTGTTGAAATACCATTCCGATTCTGGTTCTTAATACTTCCGTTGAAAGTCCTTTAATGTCTTCGCCGTCAAGAATGAT
>ERZ772883.2522-NODE-2522-length-11287-cov-2.455662_pt1 | contig 11287 bp, 16 predicted proteins | sample MGYA00580575_ERZ772883 | MGnify/ENA primary metagenome ERZ772883 (study PRJEB29015, sample SAMEA2737666) | human gut metagenome | biome: human gut; feature: human-associated habitat; material: faeces | place: China | collected 2012 ...
TAAAGCAATTCCTCGTAAAAGTTTAAATGGTGGCGTTGATCACAATGAAAATATATATGCTTATTATGGAAAAAAAGTAAAACTAAAGGTTGTAGAGAAACATAAAATATCAGATGATAGCATTTTTTATTTATTAGAAATACGTACTAAAAATACTAAAGGAGAATGGAATCTTAAAGCTACTATTTATAGATATAAAAAACCTTTGGATATTGACGAAAATGCTTTATATAATATAACTTTTATTGGATTTTTCGATCAGAAATATGAATTTTCAGTTAGATTACTAAATTGGAATGCTATTAAATATGAAATTGTTTAATAGTGAATTTAGTTACATAATTTAGGAGAAATATGATACATTAAGAAAGGAGTCATTATTTATGGAACAACAATCATCTGTAGGTAAAATATTTACCATTCCGTATATTGATGCTTTGATTGAAAAAAAGCAGATTCCTACAACTTTTAAAAAGTGTATAGTTCGGTATGTATCTAATGATGATGAGATAACGTATGGAGAAGTAATAAGTAAAATTTATGCATATATGGATAAAGAATATAGAAATGAATATTTTTACAAAAATACCATTTTTAATCAATTACTAGTTCAAAGACATGATTTATATAATACAGCTGCATTAACAGAATTGCCAATTGCTGATTCGAAAGCTGATTTTGTGATGATAAATGGTAAAGGTGTCGTGTATGAAATAAAGACAGATTTAGACAATTTTCAGCGTTTGCAAAATCAAATCAATGACTATTACAAGATTTTTAGCTATGTAAATGTAGTTGTTAGTAAAAATCAATTAAAAAAGGTTCGTGATGTATTAGAAGATACAAAGGTGGGCATAATAGAATTAACAAATTCAGGAAAATTGATTTGTAGAAAGAAAGCTTGCTGTAATAGAGAGAGCTTATCTTACGAAGCAATGTTTCGTGTTCTTAGGAAAAAAGAATTTGAATCGATTCTGTTAGATCGTTTTGGAAAGTTACCTTCAGTAAATGATTTTATTTACTATCAAGAATGTTTAAACTGGATACAAAAAATTAATATTGTTGGATTGCAAAAAAAGGTAATGAAATGCTTAAAAGAACGAACGTTATTATCTGTAGATGATGTGTTTGAGGAAAGAGTTCCTTCAGAACTAAGTTTTTATGTCTATTTTTCCAAAAAAAATCGATTGAAATATAACAAATTAGATTCTTTTCTTAATAAAAAGTTGGAGGTTTAGATTATGTATTTTCCATATTTGAGAGGCAGGCAAAACGAATTACTTTGCTTAAGAGAATTAGTCGATAAAGAGTTATTATCGAGGCATATTATTCCTATAATTGAACCAGTACGTTATAGTAGTACCTTGTTTTCAACAATAAAAAAATTTATTATGGCTAACAAGGACATTATTATAATAAGAAATCCAAGCGTAGGTAATTATAATAATGATATTTCTGGAATGAATGATAAAATCAATAGTCAAGAGAGTGATACTAAGAAAAAACAAATACTGAAGGAGTTTGAAGAGAATCAAAGATTATTGGATGATCCTCATGTTATTAATGGTTATATTTGTGATCAGATAGTTGTTAACGAATGTTTAAAAAAGAATATCTCAGTAGAAAATATTGTATTAATTAACACAGATTTTTCCAACCTCAATTCTTATGAGGATAATGGTGATTTATTATACTATTATTCCAAAAGATGAAGATTTTCATGATGTGGTACAAGGCAATGTGATTGTTTTGGAAGATAGTTTTAAAAAAGCGAAAAGAAATCAAGACTATCTTGATAATATTGATGAATTGTTTAGTAAAGCTCATATGACTTATAGTAAACGTGGCTATAAAGGCTATTCGGATTACTCTATTGTAGGAGAAGCATATGATGAAAGTGGGTTTGCACCAGTTGCAGTTGCCATTCATATTCTTTATTTTGATGAAAAGAAGTATTTACGTGTACATCATTTTGTTTCTGATACAATTAAAAATGACTATAATACTCCAAAAAAATTTGGTGAGGCAATGAAAAATTTAATTGAATGGGAACATTTTAATTCTATTCCTAAAACATATGGCTTTTCTTGTCTTTTGAAATACTATGAAAAAGGAAAATTCCCTGGATTAGGTCTTACAAAAAAGTATTGTATTATGCATCATTTAGAATTAATAGGAAAATATTTTGGAGATGTAGAATGATTTGTTGTTCTAATTGTTTTAATGATCAAGAATTAATAGCGGAAATTCAAAATATTGGACGCATAGGTGAATGTCCAATATGTGGAGCTAAAGATGTTTTTATATATGATTCTGAATTGAATTATTATGAGTCGTCATTAGAAGATATGTTAGTATCTGTAATTGATATTTATGTGCCTGAATCTGAATTGCCTCCTTTGTATCCTGAAGGTGATAAGGATTATTTAATAAATAGACTGTGCAAGGATTGGAATATGTTTGTAAATAATCTCAGTCATGTAGAAATAATTGTAAAACATGTTGTTGAGAATTCTATATTTTTGTCTACTAAACTACTGGTTGAAAAAGTTGGCATACCTCAATTATATGAGGAAGAATACCTGTCACAGCATTCTATTTTATTCAAATGCAATTGGAATGAATTTAAAAGACATATTAGAAATGTTAATAGATTTCATAATGATTTTGTAAACAAACAATTGTTAGAAGAAATATTAGAACAGGCTAGAATAACTATTCCCAAGAATACTATTTTTTATAGAGCAAGGGTATCTAATGAAAGAGGAACTCTAGGATTTTCTGAAAAAGAAATGGGAGCTCCACCTTTTGATGTTGCAACAGCAGGACGTGCAAATTCAAAAGGACAGAGTTGTTTGTATTTATCAAATGAAAGAATGACAACTTTAAAGGAAATACGTGCACATGCATTTGATTATGTCACAATTGCAGAGTTTAGATTGTTAAGAGATATACAAGTGCTAGATTTATGTTCAATTACACATAGTTCGCCATTTTATACGAATACAAATAAAGTTGATTATTATGTTAATGAGAGAATATTAAGTGCAATAGAGAAGGATTTGGCAAAACCTATGAGCCGTTGGGATAGTGATTTAGATTATTTACCTACGCAATATATTAGTGATTTTGCCAGATTTTGTGGATATGATGGTATTAGGTATTTTAGTACTTTTGATAAAGATGCATACAATTTGGCATTATTTGAATCATCCACATGTGAATGCTTAGGTTGTAAAAATCATCTAATAGGAAATCTTAACTACAATTTATCTGATGTATAGTGATATTAAAAGATAAAAGTTAAAGAAATTTTTTTGCTATATTTTATAAATAAGTCATATCTATTAACTAAAGGATTTTTCCTTTAGCTTTTTTTATGATATATTTATATAGTATGTTTTATGAATGAAAAGGGAGGGCTTTTATGGTAAAGAGTAGATTAGATCGTATGCCTAGTAATGATCTAAATGAAATGGAAGAGATTGATTTATTAGAATTATTTCGTGCTGTTTTGAAATATATTAAATTGATTATCGTATTATGTATTGTATTTGGTTTGAGTGGATTTTTAGGTACTAAGTTCTTGATTACACCAACATATACGGCTAGTACATCGATTTATTTAACTCCACAAATTAGTGAAAGTGGGTCTTTGGATTATAGTTCGCAAATGGCTAATAGTTTATTGGTGTCGAATGTCACTGAACTACTTACTCAAAACAATATTATGTCGGAAGTAGCGAAAAATGTAGGAATTGAGAGTGCTTCAAAGGTAAAAAGTTATTTAACAGTAACTAATCAATCAAATACACAAATAATTACAGTTACGGCTACAACTACTGATCCTAAGTTATCTAAAGATATCGCTAATGTTACAGTAAGTACTTTTACGAAGACAATGCAGAAGAATTTGAATGTTCGTAATATTGAGGTTGTTGATAAGGCTAAATTGTCTTATGTACCTAGTGGGCCTAATATTAAGAAGAACACAATATTGGCTACTTTAGTTGGTGGTGTCATTGGTATTGGTTATGCGGTATTAAGATTCTTATTTGATAATCGTTTGCGTACGAAAGAAGAGGCAGAAAAATATTTGGGTATTCCTGTTTTCTGCGAGATTCCTGAATTATAATGGCTAAGTTTATAGATATTCACTCGCATATCGCTTGGGGTATTGATGATGGTATGCCATCTATTGAGGATGCTCAAAGTGCGTTAGAATCAGCTAAGGCTGATGGCTTTGTAGGAATATGTAGTACACCACACTTTATTCCTGGACAATTGGATGTTTCTATTTATAATGAGATTGTCTCTCGTCAAATGGAATTGAAAGAAATGAGTCCGATTCCAATTTATTGTGGTGGGGAAGTCATGATGAATAGTGAGTTTATTGATGGATTGGATATGGATTTATATCCTACACTAAATGGATCTCGTTATATGCTTGTGGAATATAATGTTCTTCGTGACATACATTCCATTGATTATAGAGATGATTGCTTGTATGAATTGAAGGTAAAGGGTTTTGTTCCTGTGATTGCACATATTGAACGTTATTTTCATTCAGGACTTGATTATTCAATTATTGATAATTGGATTGATATGGGTTGTGTTCTACAAATCAATCGTACGTCTATTTTAGGAATGCATGGAAAGACAATTCAATCAAATGCTTTGTCTTTATTGGATGATGGATATTGTGATGTGATTGGTACAGATACACATAGAGCAAGTGGGCATCGTATTTCTAAATTGAGTGATGCGTATTCTGTAGTAAGTAAGCGTATTGGATCTGAGAATGCGGATATATTATTTTTTGAGAATCCTAAGCGAATCTTGAGTGATATGGATATATTAAATATTGAGGTTGTAAAGAAAAAGAAGCGTTTTAGTTTCTTTAGGAGATAGAAATGGCAAAGAAAAAGAGAAATCAGTTTGATGTAGATGAGATTTATCGTGGGTTGCGTACAAATATTGAGTTTAGTCAAATGGATGAGGCTATGCAGGTTATTACTTGTGTAAGTACAGTTCCAAATGAAGGAAAGAGTACAATTGCTTGTAACTTGGCTCGTATTATGGCAGCGAAATATAAAAATGTATTATTGATTGATTGTGATTTAAGAAATGCATCGGTTCATAAAACGTTGCATATTTCAAATCGTTCTGGACTTACAAATATTATTTCTGAATTTCAAGAAGGACTTAGTATCAATTCGTATGAGGGTGTTCAACAAGTGCAATATGATGGTGGACAAACATTGACTGTAATTACGGCAGGTCATAGAGTACCAAATCCTAGTGAAGTATTGGGTTCTAAAAGAATGGGACGCTTTTTAGAACAAGCTCGTAAAGAATTTGGATATATTATAATTGACTCACCACCAATGGCCATTGCATCAGATACGATTCCATTGAGTAATGTGAGTGATGGCGTATTATATGTAGTGGATGCGAAATCTTCTGATAAACGTAGAGTTAAAACAGCTATCAATGACTTAAAACGTAATGGTGGACACGTAATTGGTGTTGTATTAAATAAAGTGGATATGAGTGATGAAAGCCATTATGGCTACGGATATGGATATGGTTATGGAGGAGACGAAGATGGTAAAAAGAAATAGTTTAATATTCCTTACAGCTTTTGGTCTACTTCTAACAGGCTGTAGTAAATCTGGCTTAGAAATCACAAAAGATGATATTTTAGAAGTAGCTAGAGATGATGCGAATGCCACAAAAAGCGAATGTGAAAATGTATCAATCAAAGAACAAAAAGGTTCATATATTGTTTCATTTAATACCAATGGTGGATCTTATGAATATAAGATTGGTAAAGATGGGATTATAAAAGAACGTAGTTTTAAGCGTGGAGCTAAAGAAGAGACTACTGAAACTGAAAAGGTTGAAGAACCTGTTAAGGAAGAAAAATCAACAACTAGTAAAAAAGAAGAAAAGTCTTCAACTTCATTTGATGAAGGTCAACAACAGGCTATTAATTCAGTATTGGCGAATTCTGGGTTAGAACAAAGTGATGTTACGAATATTACTTGCTCTTTAGATTCAAATACAAATCAATATACAGTCACATTTGTATTAAATGATGTCACAACTACAGCTACTGTAGATGCGGCTACGTTTACTGTAATATCTACAATTTTAGGATAATCATTGTACCTTCCATTTTGGAAGGTATTTTTTTTTAGTGTATGGTATTATATTACATATGGAGAAAATTTACTTATGATTCGTTTAGAAACACATTGCCATACAAGATATTCAAAAGACAGTCTACTTCTACATTCATTGTTGTATATAAAGTGTCGTTTGTGTCATATTGATGCGATTGCGATTTGTGAACATAATAATATCTTGGGAGCATTAAAGTTTAAGGCATATTGTTCAAAAAGAAAGAATAAGGTCTTTGTGATTGTTGGAGAAGAAATCATGACTTCATCAGGAGAAATTATAGGACTTTATTTAAATGAAGAAATACCAGCTGGTTTATCTTGTGATGAAACAATAGATCGTATTATAAATCAGGGTGGTGTAGTCTATGTACCACATCCTTATGATGAGAAGAGGTCTAAAACTGTATTAGACGAAAAATGTATTTGTAGTAATTCACATCGTATTGATTGTATGGAATGTTATAATGGTAGAAATGTGGATGAAAATTATGGTATTCAACAAACCAGGATTGCCAATAAGTATGGCTTAGTAAAGGTAGTAGGTTCAGATGCACATACATGGATGGAAATTGGTAGAAACTATATGGAAGTTAAGAGTGTACCATTGAATAGTTCTGAATTTAAGGATGTTATTAAAAGTTGTACTTTCCATACAAAACCATGTATAAAGTTGGCTCATAAAGTGACTAAGATAGTTAAATTAATAAAAATGATTGTAAAGGGGAACTTCAATGAAATATACAGAGTTATCAATAGAAAAATTAAAAAGTGAATGTAATAGTTGGGCTAGAGAATTAAAGAAAACATATTGTCCAGATTTAGTGATCTATGTAGCTAGAGCTGGCTATTTGATTGGTAAGGAGATGAGTGAAGTCTTTGAAGTACCAATGGTAGGAATTAGTGCAACACGTGAGGGAAATAAGTTAAAGGAGATTGTGGGGCCTATTATTTCTTTAATGCCTAATTTTGTACGTAATTTCTTGATCAGTATGGAATTAAAATCGAATACGCATGATAAAAATACGGAAAGGAAGATTCATTTTCATGAAAGCTTAGAAAAGTTAAAGGGACAATCTTTTGATCGTATTTTAGTTGTGGATGATTCTGTTGATACAGGGCATTCCATGAAACAAGTGGTGGATGCGATTCAAAATGAGTTTAAAAATGCAGAAATAAAGATTGCAGGATTAAATGTATGGGATAAGAGTAAAAATATTATTCATACGGATTTTGCACTCTATGAAAATACAGTAATTAAGGCACCTATGTCTAAGGATTCAAGTGAATATAAGGAGTTTGTACGTATTTATAATAGAGAAACTAAAGAAGGAACTTTGTAGTATCTATGTCAAAAGAAATGGAAGTTGTTGTTTATCGAAATATAGATCCAATAAAGCGGTCTGATTATTCGCTAATTTATGAAGGGATTACGACAATTACGGAAACAACAACCGCAAAGGATGTGTTTGAATCTTCAGGTATCACAAATAAGTCAAACATAAACAACATTTGACTAAGTGTTAAACTTCTGATATAAGATACAGCGAAAGCCTTGATAACTATCAATTGATAGTGTATACTGTCAATAAGAAAAGAATGGAGGAGTAGCTACGAATAGAAATTCAAGAATTGACTCCCAAGAATTCGTAGAGCAGTTTCTTAGTGAGTTAAAGGCGATATTAGAATCAGATACATTTGTGATTGAAAGAGATTTGGATATTCTTCCTAAAAAGAGAAATGAAAGTTCAACAGATCCTTATACAACAATACATACAATGGCAGATTTAGAGTTTGATGCGAATGATGTGTGTGAAGAACTTAAAGCAATCACGGTAGAAGATTATGCTGAGACGATGTTAGATGACAGAAATGTGACTGCTCCACCTTTCTTTGTGTTCTATAGGAATATTCAGACAAGAGATGTGTATATTAAGGTAAAAATTAGGGATAGGGCAACTGGAAAAGTATTTTGTGTTTCTTTCCATTTTGCCCGTTATCCTAAACCAAGCCCATTGCCATATGAGGGTTAAATTTTTGTGAGAGGAGGATACCAAAATGCAGGACAATTATTTGATTGAGAAAGTTGAAAGATATTGCCCTCTTTGCGACAAAGTTCACTTTGTAGAAAAAAGAAAGAGAATTGGCGAAATGCTGATTAAAAATGAGGTTACCTCTTATGAGGAGGTTTACTTCTTTTGTCCAGAGAGTGTTGATTATGAAGAAGATGAGTTTGTATCAGCAGATTTAATGAATCAGAATCTTCAGAGTGCAAGAAATGCATATCGAAAAAAGCATGGTTTGCTTACGTCTTATGAGATTGCAGAAATTCGAGGATTATATGGAATGAGCCAAGCGGATTTGGCCGTTTTACTAGGATGGGGAGAAGTAACCATCACAAGATATGAAACAAAATCGATTCAGGATGAGACCTATGATCAGCTGATTCGTATGGTAAAGGATGATCCGTATTATGCACTTGAGAGATTGAAAAAACAGCGTGAAAAGTTCTCAAAGGAAAAGTACGAGATATTGCGAAGTGCAATCCAGCATAGAATAGAGACAATCGGTATTGAACAGTTAAATAGAAAAACTATTGAAAATCGTTATGTACAATTCGATGGACCTTGTGAGTTTAATGGATATCAGGTATTGGATTTAAACAAACTTGGAGCAACAATGGCATTTTTTGCACAGTATTGTGAAAATTTATATAAAGTAAAATTGATGAAGATGCTTTGGTATACAGACGCATTGGCTTATAAACAAAGAGGTCGAGCAATAACCGGATTGGTTTATCAGCATCAAAAATATGGAGCATTGCAAACTCAGAAATTATTTATCTTCCACAATTGACAGTAGAAGAAATAGAGAGAGAGGAAATGGTAAGTTATCACATTCAAGCAAAATCAGGAGTGTCTTTAGATGCTTTGACACCAGAAGAAATAGATATTATCTATAAGGTGGCTAATAAGTTTAAGAATTCTACAACAAATGACATCGTTGAATATATGCACGCAGAAGATGCTTATCAGGAAACACTAATGCAGCAAATCATACCATTTTCGTTATGTACCACATTGAAAGAATTCTAAAAGGTAGATTTAAATACTCAGCATGGTATCGAGTTTAATATCTGAGATATAAGAGAGGTGTTACCAGACGAGCTGATTGAAACTCTTCAAAATGTACAGATAGTAGCATTGGATGAAAAAAACTCATGCACAGGCAATAGTAGTAACCGCAGCGTTTGCAGCGACAGGTGAAGGGGCTGTACCTATTCCGTTTTCTGACTGTGCACTTTTGTTTCCAACTCAGCTCAAAATGAAAGTGTCAATTACGGTAATATTTGGATTTGATGTTAATAAGAGTGGTATATTTATGGCTTTTTTGAGATGTGAGTGCCAAGGTTCGGAGAAATGAGTAGTAAGATTTATGCTGTGGATTAGATGACAATAAAGCTTTCAAAAAGTTCAGACAAAACATATAAGCAGTGATATAATAGAATATCACAGAGGAAGGAGGTCAAGACAATGAGTTATAAAGTTTTAGATGTATGTCGCCATGTGATTAATTATAGCAATGAGCACGACTATGGCATTTCAAATTTAAAACTTCAGAAAGTACTTTATTTTATTCAGGCTTATTTTCTGACAAAAAAGCAAGACCACACTCCTTGTTTTGATGAGAAAATTGAAGCATGGGATTTTGGACCAGTTGTGCCAGAAGCATACCATGAATATAAGCAGTATGGAAGTGGAGATATTCCAACGATAGAATCTTATATTATGTTTGATAAAGATGATATTTGGAATTCAAAAAGAGTTGAGTTTGAGGACACAGCAATTTCGGATAATGATAAATCTCTTATTGATAAAGTCGTAGATAAATTTGCGGATTATTCAGCGACAGACCTTGTGTCATTGACGCATAGACAATCGCCTTGGATTGACGCATACGCACCATATCAGAATAACGAGATAACAATCGAAGCAATAAGGGAGTATTTTAATGGCTGATGATAATTTGGATGTATTGCTTAGAACGACTGATAATAAAACAATGTCGCTGGAGCAATCAAAAAAATTTACAAACACCAAAAGAAAAATTAACGGCATTTGCAAAGCGTTGTCTCTAAATACTAAGGACTATGACCCACAGAAAACAGTCGAAAATATAGCATCATATATTTTATCAAACAATAAGTTAGACAGAATCCTTTATTCGGAGATAAGCAATTATGTCTATTCGTTGGAAATGTCAGAACGAGGAGTTTTTGCTACAAATTTAGAAAAGTTATTGCTTTATTCACTTGATGATAATAATGAAGTAAATGATGACTGTAAGAAGATGATTGTAAAGATTTACGACCATTTTCAGCTGGCATTACATCAGATTGAAAACGTTAATAATATTTTTGCTAATAGTATTGAAGAGGCAAAAGAGAACCTGCAAAAGCAAATAAAAAGCGTTGAAAAAGAATATATCTCTATACTTGGTATATTCGCTGCAATCGTATTGGCATTTGTAGGAGGAATAACATTTTCAACATCCGTTTTGCAGAATATATCTGCGGTAAGCGTATTTAGACTACTGCTGGTGGTTGATTTCTTAGCATTTATTCTTATTAACGTAATATATATTTTGGTAAAATTTATTTTTGCAATTAACGAGAAAAATGCAAAGCTTTTTAATATTATGGCGTTGAATGTTGCATGCTCGGTTATTGCTGTAATTATTGTGATTTTATGGATGCTCAATGCTGACCAGATTCCAGGCTTTATTTCTCAATTTTTACCTTGGACTAAATAGCAAAACGCTCTCGATAAAATTACTAGTAAGAATTGAACTATATGTAGCTTTCTAGTTGTATATATAGTGCTTGTAAAAAGATTTGTAGGTAAGAAAAAGTGAGTAAATCAATATGCACTAGTAAAACTCTATTTTATGAAACGTGACAATTATATCGATGAATTGGAAATTGAAGCTAATTCTTCACGATTAGTAATCGATGCAAAAACCTTAAAACAATATTTTTGTATTAAGAAAGGTTGAACAGAGATTGGAACAATGAAAAGATTCAGTTGGGACAGACAGTGAAC
>ERZ772883.2523-NODE-2523-length-11265-cov-4.099197_pt1 | contig 11265 bp, 10 predicted proteins | sample MGYA00580575_ERZ772883 | MGnify/ENA primary metagenome ERZ772883 (study PRJEB29015, sample SAMEA2737666) | human gut metagenome | biome: human gut; feature: human-associated habitat; material: faeces | place: China | collected 2012 ...
GGTTTCTCCGCAGTCACATTCATAGTGGTCTATAACCTGTTCGTCCCAGGCTTTCTTGTCTGTTATGGTCACTGTTTCATAGTGACCTTCTTCATCGTGGTGGATGTAGTGATCTAATCGTTTCACCTTTGTATTAAACATACAACTTCCACCATCATCTAAACAACCATACTGATGTTCATCTAATGCTGCGCCAGAATCATACTCGAAATTAGTTATTCCTAAATTCTTACATCTCTCGCAGTTTCCTACCTTACAATTATTGCAAATATATACAGTTTTATATACCGCCTCATCCCAAGCTGCCTTATCAACAACCCACCTATCCTCGTCATGAGTTACAGCCTCGTGGTGTACTGTCGTGTATACAGGCTTCCATTTGTGAGTATGAGAAGGAATGTCGGGAGTTGATGTGTTTCCGTTGTTGCCCGAACTGCTGCCACTGTTGCTACCATTGTTGCCACCACTGTTATTATTGCTGTTGTTATTGTTATTACTATTACCGCCATTGTTGTCACTGCCGTTGTTGCCCGAACCGCTGCCATTACTGCTGCTTCCACCGTTATTACTGCCTGATGAAGAGCCGTTGCCGTCAGAATTTCCAGAGCTTCCATTACCACTGCCATTATTGTTATTTCCATTATCAGGAATTTCAATAATTTCATCAGCCTTTGGCACCTTATTCTCTGCCGCTGCAGATGATATAGTTTCAGAAGCCTTTTCATCTGTAATGGTTATTGTCTTGTTATCACCAGATGTAAAGCCGCCAGCACTAATCTCTGTTCTGTTTCCATCGCTGTCGGTTACTACAACAACCTTTTCTCCATTATCTTTAGTTTCCACGATACCGGCAACCTCTACCGTGTTACCATCAGCATCCTTTACGGCTACTGTTACCTGCTCCTGATTAGAAGCAACCTTTTTCTTATCGTCCTTACTATCACCTGCCCTGCTCTCCTGCTGAATACTTGTATCAACAGTCACTTTCTTCCTGCCGCATCCGGCAAATACCATTGTACATAACACAATGAGTGTCATGGTTTTGAATAAATTCTTTTTGATCATAGTGTATACCCTCGCTTATTAGTAGTGAAGATATACTTATAATTTCTATACAGGATGATTAATTGTGGGATTCTATCCTGTAATTACAAAATATATGATATTTTGTAATTTTTCAAGGAGCAGACTGCACAAAAAATGTTACAGAAATATTTTTGAGTTTACATTTTCAAATCAGACATACTTTATTGGGGAAGATATAGCCGAACAGCCAAGAAAGGAAAGAAATCAATCCATTGACAATTTTATTCTATTGTTTTACTATTAACTTGAAAAGGATGCTGCCGTAAAGCAAGACGGTTGCTCTGAAATTACTATTGATTAAAAAGTAATCGTCATTCCAGTGCCAATGGGACGATTACTTTTTTGCTTTATGTATATCTCTGCCGAGCATATATCCGGCACCACCGCATAATGCGATTAGTGCGAACAATGCCTCATAGCTCAAAGTTATCATAAGCTTTCTCCTTATCTGTGTAACTACGGCACAATTTACCATCTATTGTAAACTGGGCTTGTACTCCCAGATGGAGAGCAACCATCCTACCGTTTTTAGCAGCATCCTTGTATATTCTATCAGACGATATATATTGTGTCAAAGATACAGAGATACAAAAAACTGCCAGAATACACATATGTGCATCCTGACAGTTTCCTCACTAAACCGCAATAACATACTCTTCTTCGGAAATCGGAGTACATCTCACTTTAAGCACACCCGGGATATCCCTCTCATGCTCTCTGCAGGCATCTTCTGCCTCTTTCAGACTTTCGTACTCTTCTGTGGATAAGCCGACACCAGCATTCTCCCACGCTTTCTTTTCCTTATGATAAGCAAATGTAGTCATTTTGATTTTAAACATAGTTTTCTCCAATCCCAGTATGTCCCTGTGCGGACATACTGATAAAATATGTCTGCACAGGACAACCTCTGGAAGAGGATTTTAAACGTATAGAAAACCTATCTGCCGTAATTGCTGTAATACTCTTCTATCTGTTCTACAGAATCAAACGTCTTGCAGCTGAAAGGTCCTTTGTGAATGATGCAATCATCCAGACCCTTTCCATATGATTTATCCCAGTTAAGGACAGCAGGCTTGACACCTTCATTTAAAAGCCTCTTAATGAAGCCCCTTTCAGATGCCAGAACCATCTCATTCTCTGCCTTATCCGCATCAAATGCAACGGCAAAGACTTCAACACCTTCTTTAATCAGATGTTCCAGTATGTTTTTTCCAACTCTTGTGTCAAAGAGTTTGGCATAGGAATTAACACCTGGCACAATTACAAAAGGCGCTCTCAGTGTATAATTGCCCAGGTAAGCTTTTTTCTCCCCCTCGGTGAGTATACACATGAATTTGTTATCTTCCGGTCTTTCTACAAGACCCACGATGTTCGGACCCTCTGTACCCTTTTCAAACCTGTTTGTAAGGGTTCCAGCTTCATAGTCCCGTACTTCGTCGTAAGAAGACAATCCTCTGTACTTTCCGGAGCAGCGGTATTTCTTGTCCTTTTCCGTGACAAGTGAACCATCAAATTCCTCTCTTTTAACACCGCTCCATGATACGAAACGGCGTTTGTTGTCCTCTCCTGTAAAATAAAGTCCTTTCTCTTTGTCAAAGCTGTATTCCTTTGACACATCGAGAAAATCCATTCTTACACGGATACGGACAATCTGGCCAGCCTGATTATACAAAGGAAAACCTATACCGCTTCTGGTGTACAGATCCCAGTAGCTCTCACCCTTTTTGTCAGTGTGAATATAGAAACCGGGAATTCCCTCCGGTTCACCACACTGTCTGATAACCTCACAGACAGCAGCACTCCTTCTGACCGAATTATCAGCTGGAAGATACCTGCAGTTCTTATGCCAGCCCCTTTTCCAGTCTTCTACTGGAAAAGAACACAGCAAAGAGCTGTTAATAAGCTCTTCCGGCCACTCTTCTTTTCTCAGGTATTTCCTGCCCTCCTCATTAAGAGGGTACTGTGCAATCAAGGCTCTGTAAAACCTGTCAAGCGTTGCATCATCCGCGATGTTGCAGATTCCAACAGGAATAAGGTCTTTTCCGGAAGAGCCCGGACCTCTTAGAGCATCCTTGCTATCAGCGCCTTTCTGCCATACTTTAAATCCGGCATCCCTGGCAGCCTTAACATTAGATGCTTCGCGGTATATTCCGTTGCACCCGTCATTTGATGTGGACAATAAAAGATAGAATCCACCATCTATTTTTGACGGGGTATCCCCGCCGGGATTAATGACCCTGCCATCAAGATATCTCTTACAGATGTAAACATCCCCAAAACCATCTTCTGCAGGTATGTGGCAGCAATAATCGCCTGTTCCACATATAGGACACGGTTCTCTTTTTGTAACCTCAATGTAGCCATTTGCCATAACTAAATCCTCCTTTCTTTCATACTCGTTGTTGTTTTTTTGAATAAAAAAAAGAGTTTCCTAATTGGAAACTCCCATGCAGAGACTATTTGTCTCGCCAATATCAAATATTATTTAATACCAGCTGTAGGTTTTACATGCTTAGCGATCACACAAAACCTACCTCCCTAAATTGGGACAGAATGCCAAGGCACTCAAAAAAACGATAAAAATAATATAGTATTATAATATATTCATTCACTCCAAAAGTCAACATGTATTGAACAATACACCACTTTCATCCCATCATTTAATTCTCTATATCATCCTTCATTCCAGTTTCTATGCTATGACCGAAATCCATATAAACCTTGCTTATCCCAGGCTGTCTCCTTATACAGACTAAATCCACGCAATAGTAAAATACAAAATATCTGCCAATACCATAATAAAATTAGCATAATTCCGTATCAATTCATCAAGAAACGATTTCTTCCTGTTACTTACACCATTCATACTACTCTCCTCCAACTCTGTATTTTCCAAATTCCCCGCCATTTATCATATAATGTCCCTTATTTTCGATATGTTTGCCATCTTTATTTAGAATCCTTCTTAACTTACTTTCATTAATATTTAACTTTACACTTGCTTCTTTTATGGAATTGTACACTTTACCGTTAATAAATACTACTTTTCCTTGCTTCGTTATTGTTTTATTGGCTTCAACAGCTTCCTCTATGCTCCATCCCTGTCTCAAACGATTATTTAATAAGGATTCGTCAATATTTAATGTATTGCACAATTCCCTTATTGAAGAAAACTCAACATTATTGTAAATAACCTTCCTGCAATTTAATTTATCCTGACTCAATGCCTCTTCAATACTTAGCCCTTTTCTCAATCGAGTTCTTAATGTTACAGGCTTAATACCAAACTCATCTGCCAATTTTGCAATTGACTCATAACTCTTTCCTTCAAAAAATATATATTTTTTCATATTTCACAACCTATTTAATCATAATACTATCTCTGCTATTACAATAACGTTGCAATAAAACTACATCCGACATCAGGCGGTTGTGAGTAGTTCATTCTCAACAATATAGTTAACAACTTCTCCGCTTCGTTCATACCATTCTTAATCTGCTCTTGAGCAGCATGAACTACTCCTTTTGTGAAATGGTCCAATAATTATTTATTATTTTTGAATTATAATTACTTATAGTTGTTTCCAATAATTCATCCAGTTTACTTATTTCAATACTGACTTCTGTATTAAGTTCTGATAACAATAAGAAATACTTAATTTTATCAGCCTGATTTAATTGATTCCACAAACCATCAAGGAAAAAAAAACGATATCTACTCAAGTCTTCACCATCTTGTTTAGCCCACTCAATAAGGTTAAATACATTTGGACTATAATGATAATTACATTTTAATAATGTATTTTCATTAATGTTTGTTATGTGTGGCAGTATTGTAGCTATAGCATCATATCTATATTTTGAAAATATCTCTGGAAATGCCTTTTCGTAAACATCTGTATAAGCACCTATTGCCTCTGGATAACATATAATATTTACTTTCTTATCTTCTTTTACATTTGATAAAATACTAAATGACTTTCCACTACCACTTCTTCCAATTACAATTCTATGTAATTTCTGATATTTATTTTTCATAGTTTTAAATTCTCCTTATAATTTTTCTCTTTAAGATTAACCCATACTATATCAATAGTCAATTGACGCATATAACAAAAAATGTTACGAATATATTACAGCCAATGCAGCTAATGAACTACCCGACAACAAGTATCTAATTTTTTCTTCCTAGACTATCAAACTGAGAATATCGTACTTTTCTTTTCCAGCACCAGTTACATACACCAGATTATCCAAAACTGGGGAATTATTAACAACCCAGTCACTTATGTAAAATATGGTACTCTGATTAAGCTTTGCGTATGCTTTTCTTCCTTCCTCGGCTTCACAAGCCATAGCATTATCTTCCGTATTAACAATGAATACCGGATTTATCCCTTTAAAATCCTTATCCATACACACCTGTATATGGCTAAGTATTGAAAAGAGCTCCTTTCTCCAGCCTGCATTCCGCCTTGCACATACCGGAATAACCATTAAGCTGTCAGCATATTCTTCGTTATCTTTTCCCTGCAGCTTATACATATATAGCTGCTTGTATGATATTTTACCGTCCTTAAATACATATCCATTGTACTTCTTTTCAATCTTATCCTCATAGTCCATACAGAACGATGCATTAAAATTGTTTAACTCCAGCGTTTTAAGTATCTTAACCGGTGCCGATATCACATCATCACTATTATAGCTTTCAGACTTAATAATCCGGTTTACACCCTCTGTTACTGCATTTCTAAAACCTATTACTGATACCTTCCTGGCAGCTCCTGACAAGTGATAAAAGCAGACTGTCTTTGCACTTGTACCATTATTGTCATAAACATAATGGTATTTGTTAATTACATTATTTCTCACAAGCTTATCAAGTGATTTTTTGCAGTCTTTATCTTCACGGATAGCAATATTCAAAGTTCTTCTCGTTGCATATCCCATATTGAGAAGATTCATTATTACAGTCCTGTCATAACTGTTTATAACCTCTTTTTTCTCAAGCTTAAGATACGCACCCTGGCTTAACTCTTTGCCCCTGTTGTCACATCTTAGCTCCATGTTTTTTCTAAAAACAAAAGGTGACTGCATATTGTTTTCTTTTTCCCTAGTTTCCATCAGTTCAATAACCTGCCTTACAAATTTTTAAGCTTATTCATAAGCTCATCAACATCTACGCTTCCTGATGATGCCTCATCCTTTATGCCATTCCCATCATCATTTCCAGTTTTATTATCACTACCCTTTGCCGTTGAATCCACCGTTCTTTCCATGGCTTCCTGTGGCACATCACCCACAACATCAAAATCCAAAATAGAAGATATTCCCATGACACTGCTGCGAAGGTTATCTGAAGCACTGCTCTGCGTTTTTACCTGTATATCTGCCGCTTTTTCTGCTATTGCCGCAGCACCGTCCGCATCTTTTTCAATGCTTTCTCTGCTGTCTTTCTGCTCTATATCTTTCCTTATCCGATCAATCTGATCCTGCATGGTAAGCTCTGAGTGAATAACTGTAGCACCCTTCTTAACATCAAAACCAGTTAATGTATCATCAAGTATGTCCTCATTCTTCATCTGATAGCCGTTTGATACATTAACCATTGCTGCCATACTTGTCTGTACATTTTTCATAATATCTGAAGCATTGACATTCTTGCCGCTGTCATTAATGACCTCTGTGCCATCTGCGCTCTCCTGCTCAAAATATTGGTGCCAGTTAACCCTGTAAGGCTGCAGACCTTTGACACCTTCATCATCGATGAAGTCAAAACGGATAGGAAATGCGTCCATTGCATTTCCTTTCTCATCAATAGTAATCATTGTAGCCTGCTGGAAGTCCTTATATCTTAACTGTCTTCCGGTAAATGTATTGTCTGTTGTTATTGAGCTTCTTGATGATTCGGACTGCTGTGTTTCTTCCAGAGATAACGCTGTTTCTGAGGTTGTATCCTGAACCATAACAGAGAAATCCTTTCCACCAAGCTTCTCATAGTACTCCATTTCCTCAGGTCCAAGTCCTCCATATACAATATGTGTACGGGCATTGTTAAGCACTACATTCTTCATAAACTTAGTGCTTGCCTGTCTGTCAAACTGTGATAATGTTTGCACCGCAACAGCAACGCATACGCCAAACTGTCTGTACAGAGAGAACATCTTTTCCATAGATGGATGCAAAAGTACCGGAAACTCATCTACATAGAGCATATGCATAGGTCTGTTGTTTTTAGGTCTTCTGAAAACCGCTGTCTGGAAGGAAAGCAGGAAGAAATCACCAAAACCTTTTGAATCACTTTCTCCCATACTAAGCTCGTAATTAACAATGGTAACATAGTTTTCAGAAAGACTCTTATCCAGGTCCATGCTGTTTTCAGCACATAATACATCCCTGATAAGAGGATTAGCCAGAATATCACTTATAATATTAACAAGACCTCTGGCCTGTTCCCTCATGTTCTTGGCACCATCACCAAGCAGATCATATTCGATTCTTTTTATCTTGTTTTCATAATCAAGCCTCTCATCAGGATGATTTCTGATGTATTCATTCATAACCTCCACATAGTCTTTTGCCAATGAGAAGTCATTAATAACATCAAGGAACTGCTGTGGGCAGGCCTGTTCCCTAGGATATTTATCTGGGTACTTTTCGTGCAGTATCGGATAAGCCTTCATAATAAGGGTACACATGCAGCTTGTTATCTGCTTATTAAGACCTGAGAAATATGTATCAACAGAACCGCCAGCCTCATATATCATCTGAAGAACATCTGCAAAAATTCGTGCCTTATTGATAAGCTCAATACGTTTATCGAATTCTGAAATGTCAGGATTTATGTAAAATGGATTAAAACCAATGAACCCCTCCTTATGTTTTCCGGTAGCTTTATCAAGAACCGGATCAACCCTGTTAATTTTAGTTATACCTCTGTTTTTGCACAGCTCGTATATTTCATCACCAAAGCTTGCAGTTGGAGCAACAAGTGTCATGCCACACATGGGCGATTCTTTTATAACTTTTTTTATTTCTTTTTTTGAGGCTTCACTAATAGGACGGAAATACTTTGTGTCAAATTCTTTATCGCTTATATCTCTGGTAAGAACCACTTTTTTCTCATTAAGCATTCTCTCCATATTCTTCTTCAGCCTGGTTTCATTCTCTGTTCTTTTATCAAGATCCTGCGCAATAGCCGTAGTGAAAGCCATAGAAGTTTTACCTGCACCGGTAGGACCAAGTACAAGCATATGCATCTTTCTCACGCCCTCTGCTACATTGTATATCTTTCCTGTCTTCATGTTTCTGGCAACACCGTAATCATAAGCATTTGCTTTATCCTTGCGTGTATCCACGTTACGGTCAACCATGAATCTTTCAATAAGAGCTACAGTTTCTTTTCTTTTAATAATATCAATAGATGATTTAAGTACAGCAAAAAAGAATACCAGAGGAGGTACCATTACAAGTATCATGGCAAGACTGGTTATCATTGAAGCTGTAATATCCTGTGATATTGGTATTCGTAGGACAAGTGGAACAATAAAAATACAGCAGCAAAGAAAAACGACATCAAGAATAACTGCACACAATGATAGAATGCCAATAAACAGGCCTGCCATTTTTGTGAAAGTATAACTAAACTTTTTGAATTTATTACGGGTTGAATAAATCCAAGTTCCAAAAGGAACTGCTATGGCAAAAAAATAGTAAACAAAACTACCTGGAACAGCATTGAAATTGACAGTTACTGCGCCAATAAAGAATCTTACAATGTCTGATATAAGTCTTATAACTGTCATAACATATAAAATAATAATCAGTTTTTCTTCTATTTTCCCTTTTAATGCTGCTCCTACAGCCTTAAATATTTTCTTTATTCCCTTTTGCTTATTAATTTCCTGCTCAGTTTTGTCAGACTCATTATCTGATTCCTCTGCTTCTATTCCATCAACATATTTCTGGTAATCCAGCTCCATATTATCATCATAATCTGTACGCTGATTACTGTCATATAAATAATCACTCATCATGGTATCCTTTCACCGCATTAACATATATTAGATTGTGAGACAGGTAATGATTAATGTCAATGATTTTGTATCATCAATGATATAAATATAATATATAAATACATTAATAACAGATATTGATAAATAAGATATTGATAAAGGTGCATAAATACTGCATTTGCAAAACATTTTGATAGATTTTTATGTAAAAATTCATAGCTCATTTTAATAGAATTGAGGGATTTTATGGATAAAAATTAGAATTTTATATACAATTATTGGATGTTTTTAATACTTTTTTGGGCGATTTTATTGTAAATTAAAAATAACATAAAACTTTTATTAAAATTAAGCAAGAAAAATTATGATGGTTTAAATGAATAATTGTGATTTTATAATGATATGGTAAGAAAATGAAATAGAAAATAAGAAAGAAAAATCAGTAATATTAAAGAAAAGTAAAAAGTAAACACGCAAATAAGACCGTTTTTAAGCGGTCTTTAAAGAATCTTTAATTGTAGATTCCACAATTGTTCTCAGAAGTCCCCCAGGATTTTTTATTAGCCTGTTTGGTATAATATAATCATTATACATCTTAATAAAACTGCTGGTAACCAGATCGAAACCATACTGTACTGCCATTCCCGAAAAGTCCGTAACAAATGTGCCATGTAGAATATAGTCTGCAGTAATAATAGATGCATTACTGGTACTAATTTCATTAAATATATGTATCATTTTGGTTTCAACTGGAAGTCTGTTATTATAAAATGGAACATTACGGTTAAAGGAAGAAATAAAATCATATACTCTCTCTTCCATGCTGTTAATCATATTTTCTTTATTTAAACTTGCTTTGTATTTAGGGTTAAGCTCTATACGAAGTACCTTAGAGCCAGTCTCATGCTTAAAGGTCATAAAGCCGTCACCATTGTATAACTTGTTTTCATCCAGCTTTTTAATTATAACATTGCGCTTACAGTATGCTGGAAGATACCTTCTTATATCAACGATCTTACGCTCTTCTGCTGTAGCCTGTCCTTTAGACTCTGCAGAATCTAAAGAGAGAAGTTCACTAAGATATATACGCAAACTCGTAACATTCGATATGTTCTTAAGCTGTTCAAATACATCTGAGGACATAACATAGTATCCTCTCCCGCCCTCTTTTGCTGGAAGATAAAGCTGCTCATAATCGTTTATAGTTATGTAGAACACAGTAGGAGAATTCTTAAAAACAGAAATATAGCCATATTTCGTAAGTCTATTAAGGTTGTCAGTAATACATGCCCGGCAACAGCCGATCTTATCACACAAATCAAATATAGAAGCCTGTACTCTTCCTTTTTTGTCAGGATTTAGAAAGTGCAGATACAGCAATATTTTCAGACTGTTTGCATTAAGTCGGTGCCTGAAACCAAAACGATTCGCATCATTTATATAATTTACTTTCAATTTCCTGCAGCGGATGCAGCTGTCAAAGTTATTATCATCTCTATATGGACAGCCAGAGCATTCATCAGAATGTTTGTATTCCTTGTAGCGGTCTCGAAGGCCTATAGCCTGATAAATGTGTGCTCTGGAAACTGTAGCATATATCTTCATTTTTCTACCTCCTCTCATAATTTTCTACAAAATCTCTTTATTTATTTTTAAAATTTTCTACAAAATTTTCTATTCAAAAGCCCTTGACATATTGGCTTGGTAAATTTACTATATAAATGTAGCGAGCGTGTCGTAGATATTCGGCGTGCTTCCGCTAACTACCGCATATTGCTCTTTGATTACCAGTCAAATAGCCGCGCTAGTTTTTTATTATTTAATTTATTTAATTTATTTAATTTTTTACCAGAAATTATAAGCAGGTTACCAGCCTGCTTTTTTTCTGCCCTTAAATGCAAGTGAAAGACACCACTCTCTCACTGTTATGGAAATCACAAGAAAGCACCGCCATTCCAGTAATTTCCATATAAGCATCTAAAAGCAAAAACAGCTATAATATTAGCTATATCTAACAATATATTAGCTTTAATTTTTTGTCAATAGAGACAACATGCGAAGTGCTGCAAAGCCAGTAAATAAGCGGATTTACAGCACTTTGTCATTTTTAGCGTATACATTTACGGGGGAGTCCGTGTACATTTACGGGGGAGTCCGTGTA
>ERZ772883.2529-NODE-2529-length-11244-cov-4.254536_pt1 | contig 11244 bp, 13 predicted proteins | sample MGYA00580575_ERZ772883 | MGnify/ENA primary metagenome ERZ772883 (study PRJEB29015, sample SAMEA2737666) | human gut metagenome | biome: human gut; feature: human-associated habitat; material: faeces | place: China | collected 2012 ...
TATAGAAAAATAAGTAGTAAAAGAGAACAATAGAGCTACGTCTGCTAACGGTGTTTTCTTTGCATAGATGAAGCATTCTTTGATATAGCGAAGAACAAGAAATGCCTGAAATAGATTAACTAGAATTTCAAATATCGTCCAAGCCATAGATAGAAATACCTCCCTGATGGTAACGATCAAAGGCACGATTAACTTCATTTGCATAGGTTCTGGAGATTGGAACTGATTCGTTATTCAAAAGCAGGCATTCTGTGCGTGTAATCATGCGCACGTGGGTTATGTTAACGGCGTAGCTACGATGGCAGAGTACAAATAAATCTTTCGGCAACTCCTCCATAACATCAGACAGACTGGCGCTAGTTTTAAAAGGGGCAGAGCGAATGGTTGTTGAAAAAAACAGATTATGCGCCTTGACTTCAAGATACCGTATCTCAGAATAACGAAATACGAAGCGTCGCCCCGAAGAAAAAAACGCCAGTGAATTGGAATTTCTTATATTTAGGCGGCTATAGACATAGTTGCAGCAGAAGAATACTTCGTCTTGTATAACCGGTTTTTTTAAGAAACGAAGAGCATTTACCGTATATCCTTCATACACATATTCATTGTAGTTTGTACAAAAAACGATGGTTACGTCAAGCTGCGTCTGACGGATCTTCCGCGCGAGTTCAACGCCATTTAATTCTCCAGGAATTTGTATATCGATGAAAAATAGGTCTACCTCCATTTTTTGCTCGAGTTGTTCAAGCAGTTCCTCGGAGGAATTATAGGACGCAATTTCTATGTCATTATATCCGGTTGTCCGCTGCCAATGGTGAATGGCTTGCCGAAGGGCAACCTGATAAACAAGCTCATCCTCACAAATGACGATTCTCATGTTCGATCCCCCATCGTAATGGATGATTTTGATACAATGCTAACAGGAATGAGTAATTTTGTCAACAAAAAAGCTGCCCACTATTGATCGGCAGCTTTATGGGGAAGGAATGTGAAGGTTTTTAAGGGCTTGAAGTATGGCTTTGATACGAACTCTGTCACCCGACGAGAGGTCATCCAGATAGAGCGTTTCACGACTGTCTAGACACAGAAGATAGTCAGAAGAAACATTAAGAAGATGACAAAGCTTAACAATGGTCTTTGCTGACGGCAATGAAACGCCGCTTTCCCAATCCTTTACTGACTTACTGTTTAGCCCCAGCTTCTTAGCCAGGTCATGTTGAGTCCAGCCTTTTTCATGGCGCTTTTGTGCAATGCGTTCACCTGTAGTCATTGAATCCCTCCATGCATATATCATACAACACAAAGACGAAAGATTACTTGCCCACGTAAGGAGAAATACACCCCCCAGAGGGTAGTATGTTTGCGTTTTGTGCTGTTTATTTTGCATCTTGGGTTTTTTTCAGGCTATGTACTGTATTATCTGTTATAATACTTTAAAAACAGAAAGGAGGAGTCATATGGCTGAGTTGCTTGAGATGCTCGCTGCGTTTGCGTACCAGTATGGCATTGCTGGCGCGAATATGGCGAGTATGCGTGGCAATCATGAAGGCTCAGTGCCGGAAGAACTGATTGACAGCGCAGAGGACTAACTGACAAGTGAATACTGCCGGATGGGCTGCTTGGCTTGGTGCTGAGCAGCCTCTTTTTTTACATAGATGTGTACAGCAGGGTGAGAGCGAGAAACTTGTAGCAAATATACTTGAATAGAGAGGGATACACCACCGATAACGTACCATGAATTGCATTTCGTGCTGCTAAATTGTCGTTCTGTGCATTGAGGAGAATGGGGATGGAAAAATGTGCTAAGATTGATGCGTGGATCATGTTATGGAGGCAAGGTGAAGGAGGTGAGAAGATGATGCATCATCGCATGTGTCGAGATCCGTGTTTGGAATTTGGTTTATCTAGAAACTAAAAAGAGTCCTTGCAAAACATGCCTGGAAGCATACATCGCATAAGCGATGCCCGTTCTGCAAGAACCCATAGCATTATACCACAAGAAGATCATTTACAATACAAGAATAGAGCAAAGGAGATACAACTATGAAGAAGTTTATCGTTGCTGTCATGGCGCTGGTTATGCTGCTCTCTGTTACGGCGATTGCGAGCGCTGCCAATGATACTGCTAAGCAGTTCACGATCTACAACGTCCCCTGTAAGGACATCAAGGATGACCAGATCTATCAGCATCACGGCGACTATTATGTTGTTGAGCAGAGCGGAAATCATAGGGTAAAGATCAAGCATGAAGTCTCGCAGAGCTCTGCAGTGATGAACAATCGTATTGCCGTGTATCGCAAGGATACTAGAAAGACCATGGGCACGGGTTGGAAGCCTGCAGATGGTACGTACTATTATCACACTTCCAATGCGATCGAAAATGGAAGGTCTTACACGGGTGCTGGTCGCGGTAACACCGATTACGCGACGGATTACGGCCTGACCAGTATTACTATTGTTGGCGTGATCCATGCCGACTGATCATCGGTCAAATTGAGCGCTACTGTTATACGGCACATGAAGATAGGCAGCCGATGCCGGCTGCCTATCTCCTTCATAAAAAGGAGACAAGGAGGTAAGTGTGATGAAGCTGTTAATATCGATTATTATGATAGTTGTGTTCGTGTGTGGCTACATGAGCGCATTGGCGGAGGACTACTGCACACTGCCAGAGATCCGAGAGCAGGCGGAGCAGGGCTGGCATGAGACGTACACGGATAAGTATGGCCGGGTGCGGCAGGTGGATATCGACATCGAAGTGTTCGGCGAGGAGAAGGCGCCAGTCATCAAGGCCTGCTGGGATGATCCGTATGATCTCCTCTTTCAAGGCGAAAAGGATCCCTATGGTGAGATCACTGAGGAAGTAGATAAAGGAAGAGGCGAATATGTTTTCTTGTATAGCAGTGTAAGAGGGATGACAGTTGACCTCGATCAAAAATATGGGGAGGCGTATGGAAACGATCTGACGCCACGAGAGGTTTACGCGTTTATTGAACAATGCTTGCAGGAGCGAGGTATCGATCAGGACTATATTTGGGAGCGACCATATACATTCAGTCTCGTGTACGGTCAACACAAAAAATCTGGAGAGGTACTTGTCCCGCCGGTTTACTATATATGGCTTTGGCCGCAGGAGCAGGGTTTGCCCATCATGGAACATGTGGGTTCTGCGTTTCAACGGAATATTGATGTGCCGTATACGGCTCCGTATCTCCAGATCTGGATGCGGGATCGGGAGAATTATAGCTGTGCTGTAATCGATTTCGATGTACAGGAGGTTCTCGCAGAGGATATTCCGCTGTGTGCCGTAGACAAGGTGATTGAAGGCGCACGGAAGATGATTGAGGATGGGCATATCTGTCAAGTGCTGTCTCTGCGGTTTGGCTATGTTGTGTATACTGATCCTGATTATCAATGGAAAAGAGGAGAGACAGCATACGATATGCCTGCGGGCTATCTCGTGCCGTCGTGGCTCCTTGAGTGTTACATATTGAATAATCCAAAGGTGGACAAACTGAGCGAATATGCAGGCGTCGCAACGTTGGTCATCAATGCACAGACGGGCGAGATGCTGGACTGGTTTGACACGAGCTATCATGGCCGCGGCGATGGACGCTACAAGGGTTTCATCTCGTGGGAAGAAATCAATTAAGTGAAATACATACGCATATCCGGAAGGGAGACACTATGCGAAAGGAATTGGAACGAGCGCTCAAAGCACCGCAGATGTGGGCGTCTTTTGTCGTTTGTTTGATAACGCTGATGGGATATTCACTGGCGTATTGGATTGGAACCATTCTTGTTGGGGAATGGATAGAATATCGTGAAAGTGCATTTCAGCTCTCGTTGGGCGGTATCTTCTTTGGCGGGTTTATGCTGTTGCTTCCATTCTGCTCGGCGTTAGCGCATGCAACGAGCCAAGTAGATGACATGTGTTCTGGCATGATGCGCTGGGAAGCACTTAGAGGATCTGTTTTTAAGTACGTGCAGGTCAAGACTGTCACATGCATGGTTGCTGCGGCAGTTGCCGCAGCAAGTGCATTCGTGCTGCATGCTATCCTGTGGAACCTCATTGCATTGCCTGTTGATCCGACGACGTATCCCAACCATACGGTTTATTTTTCAAAAGACTGTATTTTTCGTGATTGGTACACGGTATGCCATGGCCTTCCAGTCTATGTGGAAATGACAGTTGGCATTGCGTTTACAGCGAGTGTCTGGGCTGCTGTCGCCCTTGCGATATCTGTCTGGGTATCTGACAAATTGCTGACAGTTACTCTGCCTTCGTTTCTGTATTACCTCTGGAGCTCAGATGTACTTTATTACTTTACTGGGGTTCGGACAGTCAGTCCAGCAGCGCTGTTTAATGACGGTTTGACAGTCAAAAAGGCCGTAATCTCAATTATTTCCTATCTGGTAATTCTGATAATTAGCCTGATCGGCTATTACATTGGGTGCAAGAAGAGGTGTCAAGATGCTTAAAGAAAGGAATAAGCCTTTGCAGTGGCTGAGAGCGAGCCTATACGGTCATTTGAGCCTCTGGATGCGTTCGATCCGCACAATTCTCATGGCGGTATTTATCCTTTTGATGACCTATATGTTGGTGAGGAGCATGGAGAATAGTATCTCTGTCAACAATTTTAGTGTTCATCTTGGCGAAACCATGTTTGTTTATACGAACACTGGATTTAATATGCTCATGACGAGTGTGGCATTTATGGTAATGATGTCGGAATTGCCAAAACGTGTGTCGTACCAGAATTATGCTGCCATGCGTCTGTCCAGAATCAGATGGTTGGTTTCTCTTGTTATCTTTTGCGTTGGCATTGTATTCATCTTTACTGTATTGATGCTTGTGACTACGGCATTGTTTTCCCTTCCGTTTGTGACGCCAGGCGGTGACTGGAGTGATTTGGAGCGGCTTGCGGCAGATAAAAACTATGCGCACGAGATGCAGTTTGTGCCGAAGTACATCCGCGTTCTATCTCCCACAACGGCGTGCGCCCTGGCTGTGTTTATTCTGTATCTGTTCTGGTTAACAATGGCATTGCTGATCTTGATGTTTTCTCTTTGGGGCATGCCGAACTTTGGCGTTGTATTCTGTGTTTCTCTTTTGCTGCTAAATATTACCATTCTGTTTGAAAGCTTACCTGGAATTAAACTCCCTAGCAATTTCGCAACACTGAGTGCCATTACGAGTCAGGTTTATGAACACAAATTTCGATATGTGGCGCAAGTCATTGTTGGTTATTTTATGCTCGATACGCTGTTGCTGGCTTTAATGACCATGCGCGTAAAGCGTATGGATATTCGGTATATTGAGAAGGAGTGAGTGAAGTGATTCTGATCAAGAATCTCTCAAAAGTGTATGGATCAAAGACTGTGATAAAGAATGTTTCAATGCAGTTTGAAGAAGGATGTATTTATGGCCTTGTTGGTGCGAATGGCTGTGGAAAGACGACACTCATGCGCTGTATTTGCGGATTTTCACAGCCGACAACCGGTTATGTAATTGTCAATGAATGCTTGGTTGGCAATAAAGCAGCGCTGAAACGGAATCCAGAACTGCGTAACAGTGCGGTGCCTCCTTATAAGACGATGGCTGACTTTGCGCCCTCTACGGGTGTCATTATCGAGAGTCCTGGTTTTCTGCCGAATGAGTCTGGCCTGAAGAACCTGCTCCTTCTTGCAAACATGTCCGGAATGGCTGACCGTGTATCTGCAAGAAAGGCAATGATTACGCTTGGGCTTGATCCGGATGATAAGAAACCGGTTGGCAAGTATTCGCTTGGCCAGCGGCAGCGTCTTGGCTTTGCGCAGGCATTTATGGAGAATCCCAATGTTCTGATTCTGGATGAACCGTTTAACGCTATGGATAAGGCTTCTATGGAAGAGGTTCATGATCTGCTTCAGAAGTTCAAGTCACAAGGAAAGATTATTATTCTTGCCAGCCATAGCGCGGCGGATATTCAGAAGGCCTGTGATGTCGTGTATGAAATGGAAAACGGAGAACTGACGCTTGCGAGCCAGAAGGCATAAAACTTGAGCCCGGATAAGTGTGTTCAAGATGAAAGGGGTATTGATTCATGAAAAAACTGGTCTGCTTGGTACTTGCACTGTTGATTTCATTGCTTAGCGCTTTCGCGGTTCATGCCGAAGAAACTGGAACGGTGAATCTGACGGATGCCCATGCATATGAAACAGCCACCTCACTTTGCTTCATTGAGGACACACTGTATGTGCTGGGTTCTTATGGCGTTTATGAGTATAAGGATGGCGAGCTGAAAACGCTTGTTGATCTGACAGATGCATATGTGTATCGCTATAATCAGCAGCGGCCAGAGGACGCAGCCGGTGCTGCTGCGTGGGATCGAATCATTGGGTATCTGTTTACAGATGGAAAAGTGCTTTATGGACTGCATCCGTATACGGGGCAGATTTTCAAGATTGAAGATGGGCAACTGAATGCCTGTGTACAGATTCCGAAGAATTTGCTCTATGCTGAGGAAGAAGAGTTCTTCAGAGAGATTAAGGGTATTACGTATGCGGGAGAAAAGCTGATTCTGCTTCTGGGAACGGATACCTATGATGACTATGAGAAAACAGAAATTGTGCTTATTGACCTGAACGATCAGAAGCACCAGGTCAGTGCAATCAAGAACGTACAGAGCATTGCTGCCGGTACTGCTGGCAAATTGCTGGTTTATGTAGGAGCAGAGCAGGCTGCGATCTGGCAGTATGACATTGCTACGGATACACTTGAGAAGATGGTAGAGCAGATTGAAGATGGGATTTTCCCCAGCGGGCTGGCAGGATATAAGCAGAGCGTGGTTTATCTGGAAGATAGCAAGGTCGTATTGATTGATGAGAATGGAAAGGATCTTGTAAAGGCATATATGCCGATCCAGTATGCGCATACGTCTACTCCTTCGGCATGTTCTGAAAATGGGATGTATGCCTATCCTTATTCTAACTACGTTTTCTTGCGGGATGTTGGAATCGAAGGTGAGGCGAAGCAGACCGTTTTGACCCTAATGGGCAATGTTTCTTCCAAGACGATCATTGACTTTACGATTCAGAATCCAGACATTGCTGTGGTTACTACGGAATCCATGAATCCGAATGAGTTGATTCAGGCGGCTGTGTCTGGAGATAGTGGCGTCGATCTGTTTGTACTGTCGGCTCCTGGTGACTTCTATTCGATGAAAGAAAAAGGATATATTTCGGCTCTGAATACAAGCAAGAAGCTGATTGGTGAAGCAAGAAAACTGTATCCAGCAATGCAGGATGTTGTCTTTAGCGGCGATTCACTTCTTGGCTATCCGGTGTCGGCTAGCCCAAAGTCTTGGATGGTCAACGAGACGAAGTGGAATGAAATGAATCTTGGAGATTATCCGAAGACATACAATGAGCTGTTTGAAAAGATTGAAATGTGGCTCAATGAGTACGCTGCAGACTATCCGGAGTATACACTGGCGGATGTACAGCAGATGGGTCTTAATACTTTGGTGCTTTCTATGGTCGAAGCGTATATCCATGAGAATGAAGCAAGTGGAATGCAGCTCACATTTGATACTCCCTCGTTCAGAGAAATGATGAAATGTGTGAGCGACAATGCTTATCTTCTTTCAGAAGAGAATGAGCAATGGGGAATGCCGCTGCTGACTTCGATGTATCTCGGATTTGGTACTTGTTATACCGACAGCGATCTCAATAGAATGATTCTTCCTCCTGCGTTGGATTTGAATGGGAAACAATCCTTGTATGCTGAGATGAGTATTCTTGCTGTCAACGCAGCGTCAAAGAACGCTGAGGTGGCTACCCGGTTTGTGGAATTCTGTGCCGAGAATCTTTCTAACACGGTTCGCTATGAAATGGAACCAGAGCTAAATGAACCGGTTGAGAGCTCTGCCTATTATGTCCGTGTGGCGGAATTGCAGGGTAAAATTAATGATTTAGCTGAGCAGCTTGAAAAGGCAGATCAGGATGCTCGGTATGCGATCAAAGAGAAGATTATTCAAGCCGAAGCAAAGCTTGAGCAGTTGGAAGAACGTAAATGGGAAATTGATCCAAAGAGCATTGAGATCTATCGTTCTGCTGCCGAAAACCTCAAAGTCAGCTACAAGTCTCCGCTGCTACTCAAGGGAGAGAACGGTGGATACGAAGCGCTGCGCTCGGTTGTAGACAAATATTGTACGCAGGACTTTAGTGACAGCGATATCAATGCGTTGATCGCGGAATTGGATAGAGTTGCTACGATGGTTTACCTTGAAAGCTTGTGATATACGTTTGATTGGCATATCTGAACCACCGGGAAAATAAAAGGATGGCAAATATGGAAAATAGCAAGCTTAATGAGCTCGAGATTCGATTAAATGAAGAAATGGAAAAGGATGCAGAAGAAATTGATGTGGAAAAACTGAAACGACTTCTGGATCAGATTGGAGAACACTCTCTGACTAACGACCAAAAACAGGAGCTTTCTTTAATATACGAAGAACTCAAGGACATGCTCTTTAATAGATGATATAGAGAACTTGAAGATAGAAAAAACGATAATATTCGAAAGGATAACGATCAATTTGGCCGTGAGTTGCGACACACAATTAATACTGATCTCACTCTAAAAGGTAATCAACGATCCACTTTCGTCCTGTAATACTTTTGATCATATCATTCGTTACAATACAGACGGTTCTGCAAAGGCGATTCATCATATCATCAAGCGAGTTGAATACCTCATTTCTGAATCCCATAGAACGGATTTGTTTCCAAATTTGCTCGATAGGATTCATTTCAAGTGAGTACGGCGGTATAGAAAGAAGCTGTATATTTTCTGGACAACGTAATGCTTTCGACTTATGCCATGCAGCTCCATCGCATACCAACAGGATTATATCGTCAGGATACTGTTCTGAAAGTTTTTCAAGAAATATATTGGTACATTCCGTATCGCAATTCGGCATCGTCAAAAAGAAACTTTCTCCGCTCAGAGGTTCTACTGCTCCAAGGCTGAGTACCGGCTGCTCGCTACGCTTTGCCGGGTTTGGACTTTCACCGTACTGTATCATCTGCACCGAACTGGTGCACCTCCTATGTTATTTATCCTATCACAGAAGACCTTGGTTTTCACCTTTTTACAGACTTTTTTTCACAGGCTCACTTCGTTCAAATAGAGGGGCTTACATGAAGTTATACACAGCAACTGATTTATCATTCAAGGTAACAAATCATGTTGCTCCTCCAGTTAATTAGCGGCGCTCTGGATAGTTAATTCCGGAGCGCCGTTTGGTTAAGATGAAATTGTGCCACTTTGTGTTTACCAATTAGCCTCCAAAAGCTTAGGTCGCTATAGATGGTGATATACATTGCTTATGGCACCAAATTAGAATAGGAAATGGGAGGTTATTTGGATAGTAACCAATATGTCGCAGACTGTAACAATTCCTGACCCGAGGTTCATGTGTCCTGCCCATTTTCCCTCAAGGTAAACATTGTGAACGTCTCGTAGATTGATCGAATACAAAGTAAGGGGTACTGCCCACAACGTCATTTATCCCTACCGGACAGAAGACGGCAAGGTTAAACAACAATGGGAAACCTATTCCACCGAGCTGGAAGCGATGCAGAGGAAAACTTATATCGATTATCTGCAAAAAAACCGGCTTCGCCACGAGATTCAAAAGGCAGCTGCCGAATACCAGTGTAAGCGCTCTGTGGAGAGAGAGGTAGCCGAACGGTTCCGCACCAAAACGCCAGACGAAGCGCCATCGCACGCTGCGGAGGACAATACTACGAGAACCTATCGGGAATTTGCAGAGAAGTGGCTGCCCATCCACGCGAGAAAGGAGCGCTTTTCTCCCAACTCCTACGACAGCTACCGCAGCAATCTGGACCGGCACATTCTGCCGTACTTTGGTGATCAGGTGATGAGCAGCATTACGGCAGAGGATATTGACGACTTCCTGGACGCGCTGAGCCGGAAGCCCTGCCGTGGACCCAAGAGCTACGGAAAGCGCCCGGAGGATATTCCGACGCTGTCCTCCAGTACCGTGAAGAAGTGCTTTACGATCCTGACCTCCGGCTTTGAGACGGCAAAGAAGTGGCATTATATCAGCGAAATTCCTAAGGTCACCGCGCCCACGGAAAAAACGGTCAAGCGGAGAGCCTGGGATTCCCGGCGCGTCTTCGAGGTGCTCGACAGCATCAGGGAGGATGAGCTGCTTCACCTGGCTGTCCACCTGACGTTTGTTTGTTCTCTACGAGCCGGCGAAACCGCGGGAATTGATTTGCATACAATCGATTTCCGGGACGGCAGCCTGTGGATCACCCGACAGATCCAGCGCGTATCAGACAGCGCAATCGGCGTGCTGCCCAAGCATGAGGTGCTGCGCATCTTCCCCAAGCAGGTGCTTACCTCGAAAAGCAGCATGATTCTCAAGGGGCCGAAAACGGAAGACAGCCATCGGAAACAGTATCTGACTACGCCACTGCTGGATGAACTGCACGAGAGACTGGCGCGGATCGAAGAAAATCAGGCTTTCTTCCGTGAAGAGTATCGGGATTACGGATTGCTGATTTGCCAGACAGATGGGCGACCTGTCGATCCCAGGAATCTGGAAAAGAGCTTCAAGGAGCATCAGAAGCGGATAGGTATACCGGAGAATGAACGCATTGATTTCCAGGGGCTTCGCAAGTCTGGTCAGATGCACAAGGTACGTCTGTCGCAAAACAACTACCAACTGGTCGCGGAAAACGCCGGACAGTCGCCGGAGGTTCTGATGAACCACTACAACGAGGCGCTGGACTACGAGAAGCGCGCTCTATCACGGCTGGTGGAGAACAGCTTCTATCCGCATCAGGAAACGTCTGGTGAGGCGCAGGACAGCGCGGATGTGTCCGCGCTGATGGCACAAATTCAGCAAAACCCGGAGCTGTGCCGGAAACTTCTGCAATCCCTGACGCTCGGTACACAGCAGCGCGCCTGATGCAAAGATTTCTGCGTGTTAGCAGGATTTGTTAGCAGGCGGCTATGCGCATTCATTCGGCGCATAATCAACAAGGCCGTCAAGAGGCCAAAATTAGCTGGGAGTCTGAAAATGTGCCCGAAATGTTAGCTGAAAACCGAGGCCTGATGCAAGCGGCGCTTCCCCGCCAAGAGAGGAAGAGAAGCTGAAAAACCTAACAATACAAGAAAGCGGGCTATGCCCGCATCAACTCCCCCTGCCCCCCCTCATTCATGAG
>ERZ772883.2531-NODE-2531-length-11239-cov-2.932672_pt1 | contig 11239 bp, 10 predicted proteins | sample MGYA00580575_ERZ772883 | MGnify/ENA primary metagenome ERZ772883 (study PRJEB29015, sample SAMEA2737666) | human gut metagenome | biome: human gut; feature: human-associated habitat; material: faeces | place: China | collected 2012 ...
TAAAAGTATTACTATATTGGAGGGGGAAGTCTGAGTGAATACCCTCGTAGAGGTTCTCGAATGTCGCTTGAAAAAAATTAAAACAGTTTCTAAATATTTCGTATTGGATTATTTCTTAAAAAAGTTGTAAATTGCAGCGAATTTTAAATTTCAGGTTATGAAAAGATATTTGGTCACCGGTGCGGCCGGATTTATTGGGGCGAACTTTTTGAAATATTTGTTGAAAAAGTACGAAGAAGATATATATGTGGTCGTTTTAGACAAACTTACGTATGCCGGGAATCTGGGTACTATTAAAGACGAAATAGCCGATTCGAGAGTGCGGTTCGTGAAGGGGGACATACGCAATGCTGAATTGGTAGCGAACATTTTTGCCGAAACCGATATAGATTATGTGGTCAATTTTGCGGCCGAATCGCACGTAGACCGCAGCATAGCCAATCCGCAGCTCTTCTTGGAAACGAATATATTGGGCACGCAGAATATGCTCGATTGCGCCCGCAAGGCTTGGTATAAGGGAAAAGATTCCGAAGGGAAGCCTCTCTATGTCGAGGGAAAGAAATTCTTGCAAGTATCGACCGACGAGGTCTACGGCTCGTTGTCTAAGGATTATATCGACCCGCAGCCGTTGGAAATTACCGATGCCGATGTGCGCAAAGTGGTGACCGGACGTACCGACCTGCATACTTATGGCAAACGGTTCTTTACGGAGACGACACCGCTCGATCCCCGTTCTCCTTATTCGGCTTCGAAGACGAGTGCCGATATGTTCGTGAGGGCTTACCACGAAACCTACGGCATGCCGGTGAATATTACCCGGTGTTCCAACAATTACGGTCCCTATCATTTCCCGGAAAAATTGATACCTCTGATTATCAAGAATATATTGGCCGGTCAGAAACTCCCGGTCTATGGTAAGGGCGACAATGTGCGCGACTGGCTCTATGTGGAAGACCACGCTAAGGCTATCGATGCCGTATTGGAACGCGGCCGTATCGGCGAAGTCTATAATGTGGGCGGATTCAACGAAGAACAGAATATCAATATCGTGAAGCTCATCATCGATATTATTGCCCGTATCATGCGGGAAGAACCGGAATATCGTAGGGTATTGAAGACCGATGTGAAGAATATTAACGAGGATTTGATTACTTTCGTGGGCGACCGTCCGGGGCACGACATGCGTTATGCCATCGATCCGTCGAAGATTGCCCGTGAATTGGGCTGGTATCCCGAGACCCCCTTTACCGTGGGGATAGAGAAAACTGTGCGTTGGTATCTCGATCATCAAGATTGGGTGGACGAAGTAGTCAGCGGCGATTATCAGAAATATTACGAACAAATGTACGGCAATCGTTGATTGCCCTAATAAGATACGAACGATGAAAGGCATAGTATTGGCCGGAGGCTCCGGCACGAGATTGTATCCCATTACTCGGGGAGTATCGAAGCAGATGCTTCCGGTGTATGACAAACCTATGATTTATTACCCCATATCGGTATTGATGTTGTCTGGTATTCGTGAGATACTTATTATCAGCACTCCTACCGATTTGCCCGGATTCAAGAGATTGTTGGGAGACGGCGGACAGTTCGGCGTGCGTTTCGAGTATGCCGAGCAGCCATCGCCCGATGGACTGGCGCAGGCGTTTATCATCGGGGAGAAGTTTGTGGGGAACGACACCGTGTGCTTGGTGTTGGGCGACAACATCTTTTACGGGCAGAGCTTTACCCGCATGCTGAGACAGGCCGTTGCCGATGCCGATAAAGGAACGGCGACGGTGTTCGGTTACCGGGTGGGGGATCCCGAACGTTACGGTGTAGTCGAGTTCGACGAAAGCGGACGGGCGATCAGTATCGAGGAGAAACCGGTAAAGCCTCGTTCTAACTATGCCGTGGTCGGTCTTTATTTTTACCCTAATCGGGTCGTGGAGGTTGCCAAGCAGGTGAAACCATCGGCACGGGGAGAATTGGAAATAACCTCGGTGAATCAGGTCTTTCTCCAATCGCAGGCTCTTGGCGTACAGTTGATGGGACGAGGTTTCGCTTGGCTCGATACCGGTACGCATGAATCGCTGTACGAGGCATCGAACTTTATCGAGACCATCGAACACCGACAAGGGCTGAAAGTGGCCTCTTTGGAAGAAATCTTATCGCATGGGGTGGATAGACAAGGAACATTTGCTCGGACTCGCCGAGCCGATGAAGAAAAACCAGTATGGACAATATTTGATAAGACTGGCGAACGATGAGCTTTGACCGGGTGAGATGGATCGAGTTGCCCAAAGTGGCAGATAAGCGGGGAAACCTGTCGTTCATCGAGAGTGCACGGCATATTCCGTTCGAGATAGCGCGTACTTACTGGCTGTACGATGTGCCGGGTGACGAGCATCGCAACGGCCACGCTTTCAAAGAACAGGAGGAGTTTATCGTGGCCTTGTCGGGCAGCTTCGATATCGTGTTGAATGACGGCACGGAGACTCGGCGCTATCACATGGCACGTTCGTATTACGGCTTGTATGTGCCCCGCATGATGTGGCGTGAGCTGGATAACTTCTCGACCAATTCGCTGGCGTTGGTATTGTCGTCGACTTTGTACGATGCCGGCGATTATATAGAAGATTTTGAAGAGTACCGCACTTTATTGAAAGGAAGGAATGATGAGTAAAAGAGCTTCGGTGGACGATTGCCGACTGATACGATTGCCCAAGCACGAGCGAGAGAATGGAAACATCACTGTGGTGGAGAATGACATCGACCTGCCTTTTGCCGTGAAACGGGTGTACTATCTGTATGATGTGCCTGGCGGAGAGGAACGGGGCGGTCATTCACACAAGCAACTTTACCAGTTGTTGGTGGCGGCCGGTGGATCGTTCGATGTAATTCTCGACGACGGCATCTCCACCCGTACGGTGACTTTGAACCGACCCTCCTACGGGCTGCTTATCGTGCCGGGTATCTGGCGGGTACTCAATAATTTCTCGTCGGGGTCGGTCTGTTTGGTGCTGACTTCCGATTATTACGAAGAGTCGGATTATATTCGCGATTATCAAGAGTTTAAAGAAATTAGCCGATAGATGAAATATCCCCAATTATCCCTACGAGAAACCAATGCTCCTTATATGGAGGAGATGAAGACCGCCGCCGCCGAAGTTATCGAGGGCGGGTGGTATATCCGGGGGAAGTACGTGTCCCGGTTGGAAGAGCAATTATGTGCATATCTGGGTTGTCGCTATGCGGTAGCTACGGGAAACGGGTTGGATGCCTTGCGTTTAATGTTACGTGCATACATCGAGATGGGTGTCATGCAGCCGGGCGACGAGGTGATCGTGCCCTCGAATACCTATGTGGCTTCGGTTCTCGCCATTACCGACAATGGGCTCGTACCTGTGTTCGTCGAGCCGTCGATACACACATACAATCTCGATACTTCTTTGGTGGAGCGGGCTGTAACCGCTCGCACGCGGGCGATTATGGTCGTCCATCTGTACGGTCGGGTTTGTTGGGACGAATGTCTGAAAGACGTAGCTGCCCGTTACGGGTTGAAAATTGTAGAGGATAACGCTCAGGCTTTCGGTGCGGTTTCGCCGGTGGCGGGATTGCAGGGCTCGTTTCATACCGGAGCTTTGGGCAATGCCGCCGGATTGAGTTTCTATCCGACCAAAAATTTGGGCGCATTGGGTGATGCGGGAGCAGTGACGACCGATGACGGGGAACTGGCCGAAGTGGTTCGAGCATTGGGTAATTACGGCTCGGCAGAGCGGTATGTGAATCTTTATAAGGGGGTGAACAGCCGCATGGACGATTTGCAAGCTGCATTCTTGTCGGTGAAATTGAAATATCTCGATGAGGATAATCGCCGTAGAGTCGCTGTCGCAAAGGCATATTCCGAACATATACATGGCAAGGAAATCGTACTTCCCGAACCGGGAGGTGAGGGAGAACACATTTGGCATCAGTATGTCGTACGATGTTCCGAGCGGGACCGGCTGAAAAGCTATTTGGAATCGGAAGGGGTGGGCACTCTCATTCATTATCCCATACCTCCACACAAACAACAGTGTTATCGAGAATACAATCGATTGTCTCTGCCTATTGCCGAACAGCTTGCCGATGAGGTATTGAGTCTGCCGATGTCGGCTTATCTAAACGAATCCGATGTGCTTGAAATTGCGAGGATCATCAACCGGTTTTCTTAAACTTTTTGTTTTTAACTTCCTTTTTAAGCGATGAAACAGAGAGATAAAAACTCCTTTTCGTGTGTACCGGATACTAAATTTCCAACATTCTTTTTTCTCTGTCCAGATCTTTTGCATTCAGTAATGGAGAAGGAACATTGCATGTTTTGATGTAGTCTCCCGACTGGCAAGTATAATCGTAATAAGGACGTATCTCGTCGGTTAATTCTTCGGGTGATACGAGGCGACCTTTTAAAAGCAGGAAATCGTCGATGTTAGTACTGTCGGAATGCTTGATGAAAAGGATGCGCCGTGCAATAGGATTGCGGTTATAATCTAAACATAGGTAGAGACCTTTCAGCATATGGGGAAAATCATACATAGGTAATTGTAGATAAATGGTAAATAGAGCCATTTGCGGCATTTCCCGTTCATTGAACATAATGTAGGCATTTTGGTGATTGCTGAACATACCTATGCCGCAATGAGTCGTATTATATGTGTTCATGTGCATTACTCTTACGTAAGAGTTGTTTTCGGAAGCAGAGATTAGATAAGGCTCTACTTTCAATGAATGCGATGAGGACGATAAACTGTAACTGATATAAATTCCGCTGTAATTATATACCTCTTGCACCGAGTTTTGCATTTCTTCGGTTAGCATGTTTAAAAAAGGATTTGCTTTTTCTTCTACACCGGTATTGGGTTCCAATCGGAAAAGTTGTGTTTTCAGTTCTTGTAAATTGCCTAACAACCTCTTTTTTGATATATTGTTCACTTGTGAAAGGGCATAATCCAATGCATCTTCTTCATTTTCTCCTTTATTGACACCACTCAAATAGGTGGGTAATACGCTGGAATATAAAGAAGACAATACGCTGGCTGCCATGTTGGTATAGTCGGCGATTTCCTTCATTTTTACACCTTGATTCCGTAAATACTCTATTCGTTTATATATGTCAAGCAAATCGTTCATAAGCATTAAATTTCTATCGAACCTTAAAATAATTATACAAAGAAACTAAACTTCTATTATGTTTTCATTGCATAAATATTTCATTAATGTTACGTTATAAAACTCTGAAAATATGGTGTTTATAAATAATAAAAAATCATTTTTAGGCTTTTGAAGTTGCGTTACATTTGTCGATGAAATCAAGAATATAAGAGATCTGATGAATATAAATGAACTAAAAAAAGGTATTTCTTCTAACCGAAAGTTATCCGATGTACTTTTTATCTTTTGGGCGGGCGGTGCGGCTTTGTTGTCTTATTCGTTAGTATATGCTTTACGTAAACCGTTTACGGCGGCAACATTCGATGGACTCGATTTTTTTGGTATGGACTATAAAACCGTAACAAGCATTGTACAGATTTTTGGTTACTTTCTATCGAAATTAATAGGTATTAAGGTAATTTCGGAATTGAAAAAAGAAAACCGGTTACGATTTATCATTTTGTCGGTAGCCGTTGCCGAATTATCTCTTGTGTTGTTTGGTTTGCTTCCCCGGCCGTTCAATGTATTTGCTCTCTTTTTTAATGGACTCTCATTGGGTTGCATGTGGGGTGTGATATTCAGTTTTTTGGAAGGTCGCCGTGTCACCGACCTGTTGGCCAGTCTTATGGGATTGAGTATCGCTATTAGTTCGGGTACGGCAAAATCCATTGGTTTGTTTGTTATGGAAAATCTGCATATTAGTGAGTTTTGGATGCCTGCTTTCATTGGTGCTTTTGCTTTTCCTTTGTTATCGTTATTGGGTTGGTTGATGACACGTCTTCCTCAACCGACAGAGGAAGACAAGAAGTTACGAATTGAGCGAGTGACGTTGAACCGGGAGGGGCGCATGCATATTTTCAAAAGTTTTATGCCGGTATTGTTACTGCTATTTTTCGCGAACTTGTTTATCACTGTTTTACAGGATATCAAAGAAGATTTTTTAGTAAAGATCATTAATGTGGAGGCCAGCGGTTTATCTTCGTGGGCTTTTGCCAAAATAGATGCGACAGTGACACTTGTTATTCTTTGTGTTTTTGGTATAATGTCATTGGTAAAGAACGATATGAAAGTATTGTGTGCACTGCTTGTATTAGTTACTTGCGGTACATTGACACTTAGTTTCATAGCCTTCAATTACAATACGCTCGAATTGTCTACTACTACATGGCTGTTCCTGCAAAGTTTGTCCCTTTATACGGTATATCTCAGTTTTCAAACGCTCTTTTTCGAACGTTTCATCGCTTGTTTCCGTATTAGAGGAAACGTAGGTTTTTTTATTATAACACTTGACTTTATCGGTTATATGGGTACGGTATTGGTATTGGTGTTGAAAGAGTGTTTTAAGCCAAATATCGATTGGTTGCATTTCTATAATCTGATGTCGGGATATGTAGGAGTTATTTGTGCTATGGCGTTTATGGGGGCACTCGTCTATTTGCTGGCACGTTATCGCCGTGAACGTACAGTTTGTGTTGGAAAGAACAGATTATTTATTACGCAAAACTGTTTCGGACTATCACCTAAGATTGCGAATACTCAACAGGTAAAATAAATAAAAACAATCATAAATCACTAAGAATCATGAAGAAAGTAGAGTGTATTATCATGGATTGGGCAGGGACCTCCGTCGATTATGGTTGCATGGCTCCCGTTGCTGCTTTTGTCGAAAGTTTCAAAAATATTGGTTTGGAGGTCACCCCGGAAGAAACGCGGGCATTTATGGGGTTGACGAAAATAGAAGAAATTCGAGCTTTATTTGCGATAGAACGAGTGGCCGAGGATTTTCGCTTGAAGTTTGGACGAGATTATGACGACAGTGATGTACAAGGTCGTTATAATGATTTTCAGCGTGTATTGTTTGCTACTTTGGAAGATTATTCGGAACCTATTCCCGGCATCGTCGAAACCATTATGCAGTTGCGGAGTCAGGGCATCAAGGTTGGTTCGACAACCGGATATACCCAAGCGATGATGGACGTGGTAGTCCCTGCTGCGGCTCGGAAAGGTTATGTGATAGACAATTGTGTAACCTCAGATCGGTTACCTGCTGGGCGTCCTTACCCGTATATGGTTTACCAAAACATGATAGATTTGGCTGTCTCTTCGGTCGACTGCGTATTAAAATATGGTGATACGATAGCGGATATTAAAGAAGGTATTAATTCGAAGGTGTGGACGGTGGGTGTTATTCTGGGTAGTAATGAATTGGGGCTTACCGAAGACGAGATTTCTAAATTACCTATGGCGGAACTGGAAAACAGGAAAGCTGTTGTCCGTACTCGTATGTTAGGTGCAGGAGCTCATTATGTAGTGGACGACATTACCGGGTTGCCCTCTGTAATACAAGATATAAATCGAAGAATGAATGATTCCAATAATTTTTAAAAACTAATTGATATGAAACCGTACATATTATTAACTCCCGGTCCTCTTACTACTACCGAAACTGTGAAGGAAGCTATGATGACCGATTGGTGTACATGGGACGAGGATTACAATGTACATATTGTGGAAGAGATACGAAATTCGCTTGTGGCATTGTCTTCTCGGCACCCCGATGAATATACCTCCATTTTGTTGCAAGGTAGCGGCACATATTGTGTGGAGGCAGTTATAGGAAGTACTATTAAGCCGGGAGATAAGCTCCTTATATTAAGCAATGGAGCTTATGGAGATCGCATGGGAAACATTGCCGAATATCATGGGATAGATTATGATCTGTTGGCTTTTGATGAAACAGAGCAGATATCGGTAAGTTATGTAGACGACTATTTAGCCCACAATGCCGATATTACTCATGTAGCCATAGTTCACTGCGAAACAACAACGGGCATTCTCAATCCGTTAAAAGACATTGCTCACATAGTCAAGGTGTATGGCAAGCGACTGATTGTAGATGCAATGAGTAGTTTTGGAGGCATTCCCATCGATTTGCAAGAGTTGGGTGTCGACTTTATGATAAGTAGTGCTAATAAATGTATACAAGGAGTTCCCGGCTTTGGATTCATCATTGCTCGTAAATCTGAACTGATGCGTTGCCGTGGGGTGTCTAAATCCCTTTCTCTCGATATTTACGATCAGTGGGAAACGATGGAGAAAGGGCATGGTAAATGGCGCTTTACTTCTCCTACTCATGTGGTGCGGGCATTTAAACAAGCTATGGAAGAGCTTACGGAAGAAGGGGGCGTAACCGCACGCTATAAACGATATTGTGAAAATCACGATGTATTGGTAAACGGTATGCGTACACTCGGATTCGAAACTTTGTTACCCGATGAGGTACAGTCGCCTATCATTACTTCGTTCCTTTATCCACATAAAGGATTTGATTTCAAGTCGTTTTATGTGCAGCTGAAAGAAAAGGGTTTTGTTATTTACCCGGGGAAGATTTCTAAGGCAGATACATTCCGTATCGGTAATATCGGTGATGTATATCCAGATGATTTTGTACGTTTGATAGAAACGATCAGAGGTTGTCGGTATTAAAACAGCAGATCTGAAATAGAATAACATTGTGATCCCTTCCTTTATATCGTTTTATGTTCGATATAGAGGAAGGGATTCAGTTGTGTGGGTCGAAGTTTATTTCAACACTTTTATAGCGGCTTCATAGTTGGGTTCTTGTGCGATTTCGGGGACGAGTTCAGCGTGAATGACTTTTCCATTTTCGTCAATGACCACGACTGCACGGGCCAATAGTCCGGCTAACGGGCCGTCTACCATTTCCACACCGTAATCTTTTGAAAATTCGGGCGAACGGAATGCCGATGCGGCAATTAAGTTTTTAATGCCTTCGGTCGTGCAAAAGCGTGATTGGGCGAAAGGTAGATCTTTGGAGACGGCCACGACGGTCGTATTGTCCAGAGATGCTGCCAGCTCATTGAATTTACGCACCGAAGTAGCACAGACCGAAGTGTCGAGACTTGGAAAGATGTTCAGTACAATGCGACGTCCTTTGAGGTCGTGACAATAAAGTTCCGTCAAGTCGGATCGAGTAAGTGTGAAGCAGGGAGCTTGGCTTCCTACTTTCGGCAATTTACCGTAAGTGTGTACGGGTGTGCCTTTGAAAGTGATTTTTTCCATTGTTGTTAATTTATAGATGAAACTATTTGTTTTTCTGTGCTTGTATGGGCCGGTCGTGTAATATTTGCCTGACGGCGAGTTCGAGTTCTTCGGCCAGTAGCGGGGAATATCCTATTTTTACGAATCGTATCGTGCCTTCGGGGTCGAGCAGGAAGAGGGTGGGGTAGCCTGTCACGCCATACTCGCCGGCTGTTTTTCCGGTATATTCCAGTATGATGGCTCCCGAACGGTTTTCTATGTTCTCGGGTTGTTTCTCTATGTAGAGTATAACCGGCGTCAGATTTTCTTGCAAGGATACGGATTCGGCTATTTGTAGGGCTTGTTTGCAAAATTCGCCTCGTTCGTCGAGGAATAAGAGCAGGCAGTTTTGTCCTTTCAACTGATCGGAAGAAAACCGATGTTCACCCCATTTGTGGGAAAACTCCGGACTTTTTTGTCCTACCCGGTCGGAGGCTGCATAAGTGCCTTCTCGGAATCGGAGGAATATTTCTCCGTAATTTTCCAGCAGGTTGGTCTCACCGAAATAGTCGGAGGGGAATTTCGTATCCGTATCGTTTCCCGAATATTTTACAGTAACGGTTTGCGAACCTAAATGACCCGGATTATTTTCGGTTTCCCGATATAGGGGCATCCCGTCGTGGGTGTCGAATGTATAGAGTATGGTTCGGGACAATTCGCCCTTTACGGAGTCATTCACGAGTATGGCGTCGCACAGACGGTCCTGCACGAGCGTGTCGGGGAAAAATTGTACGAGACAATCTTTTTTCCCGACGAATGTTTTTAATTGTCGGGATATTTCAGCCGGGAAAAGTTCGGTGAACAGTCCCGAACGGTGTACTCCCGGATTGTTACCTCTATGTGCGAACGGTTCTTTGTCTTCGCGATGATGATATTCTCGTAGCCGATCACGGTCGAACCGAAAGTAATCGCCGTTGTCGTAAGCCATAAAATTGGCATACGGGCATGTATCGTTCTCGGCTTTGTAATCGATTAAGTATGAATATCCGCAAAGTGTGTCGATTGGATTTTTTCGATAGGAGAGTTCTGCCCGATAGTTTATTTCCGAATCGGTGAGTGGTAATGTCACTGTATATGTGAACTCGGTCCGATAGTTTTGAATGGAATCGAGTTTATGCCATATTTTGTCCGGGAATTGTCGAGCCGAACCGGGGAGGAGACCTATGAATAATATTCCAAAGAGGAGAACGAAAAGACGGTGTGGCATAATTTTATACTGTTATATCTATTGCAAGATAACAATTATTTTTCGCATTTTGTTCTCGGTCTTTACATTTTTTTCAAGGTTGAGAATCCTCTAATTGCGGGTGAGCCGGATTGTTTTTCTCTTTATTTTCTTTTTGTTTCAGATAGCGGGCATAACCGGCTCTTAAAAAGTCGTCTATGTCGGTGGGCAACACATCGGCTTCGGGAGGGTATGTCTCGTCGCTGTCCTCCAACAGGTCGAAAAGGTTACTCGGATTGTCGGGCATATAATCTGTTTCTTCGCTTCCGGTATTTTCATCGGTTACCGGTATTTCGTCGATATGCTCTTTTCGCTTTCCCGATTTCTTTTTAACGGGTTTTGTTTCATACTTTTTGGCGTAGCGTTCGAGTGTGTTGATATACCCCATCAATGTTTTCACTTCGTTGGGTTGTGTCATTACATCTAATGTGAGCAGTAACTCGTAGTATCGTAACAGGATTCGATACCGGAGTGTTTCTATTTTCAACCGTTGTTCTTTCAAAATTTGTTCTTGTGTTTCCATACTTCTGTTTTTTTAGGCAAATGTATGGTCTTGCCATCTTTGATTTATGGCATAATTGAACTTTCTTCGGAGGGTTTGTTCTTGGAATTTGTATGTCTTTTGTTTTAACCCCCTCGTTCTGCGGGAACTCCCCCTATATTTCCTTATGGAAACACCCCGTAATGCTACGGGAAACGGCAGGGGGAGAGGGTTGAATGTGGCATTTCAGTTTCGGT
>ERZ772883.2537-NODE-2537-length-11223-cov-19.936963_pt1 | contig 11223 bp, 7 predicted proteins | sample MGYA00580575_ERZ772883 | MGnify/ENA primary metagenome ERZ772883 (study PRJEB29015, sample SAMEA2737666) | human gut metagenome | biome: human gut; feature: human-associated habitat; material: faeces | place: China | collected 2012 ...
GCCTAAACAGGCATGAATTGTCATTAATTGACAATCTTTTCAGAGTAAAGCTTTATCGTTTTCTCAGGTTAAATGCTAATTCCAGTTTGGCTGGAATTTACTTTGCAATTTTACGTTCAGAGGGTTCAGAAGGTTCAAAGGGTTCAGAGGGTTATGGTGGCCGCTTCGCGGCAGTATGTAGTCTCCTTCCCCAGGAAGGAGGTGGCGCCGTTAGGCGACAGAGGATAGGGACGTCAGTTCTTGGAGAAAATTTCTGACCTATCCTCAGGTCTTCGCCCAGCTCCTTCCTGAGGAAGGAGCCTTCTGCCGCCTCGCGGCGGCAGCGCTGCCGTTGGCAGCGAAAACCAAACAACCGGGCTTCGCCCGATGGAAATGCACCCCTTCTGCCTACGGCACCTCTCCACGGGAAAGCGTCTCACGTGACTTTCAGGTCGCTATCGCTCCCTTACAAATCTCGTTCGCTTGCCACCCCGGAGGGGGAGGTTTGCTCTCCTCTCAGCTTTTGGTCTCATCCGTTGTGGACAGCATTTCAGTGAATTAGCCACCTCCGGTGGCTCTCCCCCTATCCGGCTTCGCCGGACTTCCCCCTATTCAGAGGGCAGAATAGGCCGCTCTATGTTTACCTACAGAGTCATATAGCGCATTGTTCAGCGCCCATAGTCCCACCGCTTGCGGGGGGAAGGTGGTGGCGCCAGCCAACCAAAGGGGGTGCATTTCCCTCGCGCCTCAGGCGCGGTTGGCTTGTTTTCCCTTCGCCCGTAAGGGCGGTTGTACAGTTTTATCATACTGGCGCCCCTTTGCGACAAAGCCGCATGCATGCAATAAAAAAAGCTGCCTTGCGGCAGCAGGTCGATGGAAATTAATGTTTATTCAGGCAAGCCAGTTCAAGTAATGCCCAGGATACTTCTTCCTGTTTTTCTTCTTCTACTAAAACTTCGTTTTCAACCTGCTGTTCTTTCATTGTTTCTTCTGCCTCCATTAAAAGTCCCCGCTTATCCGCGGTCCGTCACAATCATTTGGATGTTTATAATATATATCTTTTATACCCCATTATCCAATATTTCTTTGACAAGGTTTGTTTTCTCACTTGAAGAGTCATTCATATATTTCATAGCATAAATATCTTATGAAATCGGTGGTCATTTGTATTGATTACAGGGTATCGGTTCGGTGAAGGTGCATGGGAATGCATGGAGAGGCGATTTTGTGTCAAATACTTTTGTATTTATGGGCTGTATAGAGTGGGAGTTATGTATTAAAAGAAAAGGTTCAGAGGGTTCAGAGGGTTCAGAGGGTTCAGAGGGTGTGGTGGCGCCAGCCACCAAAGGGGGGGTGCCGCTTTTCCCTTCGCCCGCCAGGGCGGTTGTGAAGGTTTTATACAAACTGGCGCCTTCTCCCTTAGCGAAGCGACGCAACCCTTTTATACAACCCTTGGCACCGAGGGCCGACAGGCCCGATGGATGCCATATGCCCCTCTGCGCCGAAGGCGCAGGCCCCTACGGGAATACAGCCGTCCCGATTCAGGTCTCGGCCCGAAGGGCCGAGGCCCCCCTCCACTGTGCACATTCTGCATAGAATGTGCAAGTCAGCCAAAGTTGGCGCCTAGCCTGCCCATAAAGGCGCTTTCCTTAGCTTTGGCTGACCGTGTACGCGGTCCCCCTCCCCCATAGATGGGGGAGGCAAGTTTTTAGGAGGCAGCCGCCCCTCCCCATAGATGGGGGAGGCAAGTGTGAGGCAGGGACGTGTCCATCCCCCTGAGCGAAGCGATGCCCCCTTTTACTCAACCTGCCTGCGAAAGCAGGCCATAACCTGCGGCGACAGCAGCGCCCCACTGAAAAAAGCAGCGGCCAGGCCGCTGCTTTTTTCAATCTTTCAATGTTCCCACGATTTCATTGATGTCTTTTACATTATTCTTATCGCACCATTCTTCCATTTCGTCCACGATGCGTTCCATGGCGGTAGGGTCGGCCAGGTTGGCGGTGCCTACCTGGACGGTATCCGCGCCGGCTATCATGAATTCGATGGCGTCTTCGCCGGTCATAATGCCGCCTAAGCCGCAGACGGGGATATTGACGGCTTTGGCCACCTGCCATACCATGCGGAGGGCTACAGGTTTCACGGCGGGGCCGGAGAGGCCGCCGGTGATGTTGCCCAGGATGGGGCGGCGGGTGCGGGTGTCGATGGCGATGCCAAGGAGTGTATTGATGAGGGAGATGCTGTCGGCCCCTGCGTCTTCCACAGCTTTGGCGATGGAGGCGATGTCGGTGACATTTGGGGACAATTTGACGATCACCGGCAGGGTGGTGGCGTCTTTGACGGCTCTGGTGACGGCTGCTGCCTGACTGGGGTCGGTGCCGAAGGCGGCGCCCCCTTCTTTGACGTTGGGGCAGGAAATGTTGACTTCCAGGGCGTCGATGCCGTCTACCGTGAGCATTCTGGCACATTCGGCGTATTCTTCCACGCTTCTGCCCACCATGTTGGCGATGAAGCGGGTAGGAAGTTTTCTGACTTCCGGCAGGTAGTGTTCTTTGAAATAGGGAGCTCCCGGGTTTTCAAGGCCGATGCAGTTCAGCATGCCCGAGGTGGTTTCGGCCACCCGGACGCCTTCGTTTCCTTTCCAGGGGGTGGGCGCCAGGCCTTTGCCGGAGAGGGCTCCGATTTTTTTCATGTCTATGTAGTCATTAAGTTCCAGGCCGTATCCTACGGTGCCGGAGGCGCCGATGACGGGGCTGGCCATGGGGATGCCCAGATAGTTTACCTTGAGGCTGCTCATAGGACCACCTCCTCTGCATTGAATACGGGGCCGTCGGCGCAGACTTTGTAGTGGCCTTTGCCGTCTTTCCTGTCGCATACGCAGCCAAGGCAGGTGCCGATGCCGCAGCCCATGCGGCGTTCCATGGAGACTTCACAGGGGACATTGGCATCCTTTGCCATTTGCGCGGCGGTTCTCATCATGATGCCGGGGCCGCAGACGCAGGCTTCATCCACTTTTTCTTCAGCAAAGAGTTTGGGCAGCACGGATACGGAGAAGCCTTTGATACCGTAGGAGCCGTCGTCGGTGGTGACGATCATCTGCCGGACTTTCTTGGGGAAGAGGTCTTTCCAGAAGACTTCTTCCTGATTTCTGCCGCCGATGACCACGGTCATCTGGCCTTCTTTGGAAGCCCTTGCCATGAAGAGGATGGGGGCGATGCCCACGCCGCCGCCGATGCCGACGATGTGGTCTTTATCCATGTCAAAGGAGGTGCCCAGGGGTCCCAGGCAGTCCAGGGTGTCCCCCACTTTGAGGTGGGACATGGCGTCGGTGCCTTTGCCTACGATGCGGTAGATGATTTCCACGAGGCCCCTTCCCGCGTCGGTGCCGGCGATGGAAATGGGACGGCGCAGGATATAGCGGGGGTCATTGACTTTCACATGGACGAACTGGCCGGGCTTTGCTTCTTTGGCAATGCGGGGCAGTTCGATCTGCATGAGCCAGATGCCGGGGCCCACGTGATTGTGGACCCGGATGATTCCTTTTTCAACAAAACCTGACATTCTATTACTCCTTCACATAGTCCTGGATGGCTTCTACATGGTGTTCGGCGCCGCCGGTGGATGCCATGACGCGGAGCACTTCCTTGGCGGTGTCCAGGGAGGTAATGCAGGGGATGGCCAGTTCCACCGCAATGCGGCGCAGGTCATAGCCTTCCTGCTCGATCTGGCTGCCGTAGGAAATGGTATTCAGCACCATGTCCACTTTGCCGGATTTCAAATACTTTTCGCAGTTTTCGCCTTTTTCGTGAATCTTCTTGATGATTTCCACGGGGATGCCAAGGCTCTGGAAATAGGCTCCTGTGCCGGAGGTGCAGATGAGGTGGTAGCCCAGGTCTACGAAGCCCTTAGCCAGTTCCGCGGTTTCCGGTTTATCCCGGTCGCTTACGGTGATGAGGACGTTGGCGCCGGCAGGAACCATGAGGTTTGCTGCCACCACTGCCTTGTAGAGGGCTTCCTGGTAGGTGTGGCCGATACCCATGACTTCACCGGTGGATTTCATTTCCGGTCCCAGTTTGATTTCTACGAGGCCCAGCTTGGAGAAGGAGAATACCGGCGCCTTGATGGCCACATAGTTCTTCGGCGGAACCAGGCCCAGGGGCAGTCCCAGGGTATGGAGCGGTTCGCCCAGAGCCACTCTGGTGGCGTATTCCACCATGTTGATGCCGGTAATCTTGCTCATGAAGGGCACGGTACGGCTGGCGCGGGGGTTCACTTCGATGACGTAAACTTTGCCGCCTACCACGATGAACTGGATGTTGACAAGGCCTTTGACATTCATGGCACAGGCAATGTCCTTCGTGTACTTAGTCAATGTATCGATGACATCCTCTGACAGGTGCTGGGGCGGGTACACGGCAATGGAGTCACCGGAGTGGACGCCGGAGCGTTCGATCTGTTCCATGATGCCCGGGATGCATACGTCCACGCCGTCGGAGATGGCGTCAATTTCCACTTCCCGGCCCACCATGTACTGGTCGATGAGGACCGGATGTTCATGGGATGCCACCACCGCTTCTTTCAGGTACTGGCGCAGTTCCGCCTGGTCGTAGACAATCTGCATGGCCCGGCCGCCCAGGACATAGCTGGGGCGTACGATGAGGGGATATTCCAGTTCTTCCGTCTTCTGCATGGCCTCTTCCACGCTTTCCACCAGGCAGCCCTTCGGACGGGGGATGCCCAGCTGGCCGCAGAGGGTGTCGAACCGTTCCCTGTCTTCTGCCATGTCGATGGATTCATTGGAGGAGCCGATGATGCGGATGCCCCTCTTGGCCATGGGGGTGGCCAGGTTGATGGCGGTCTGGCCGCCGAACTGGCAGATCACCCCTTCGGGCTTTTCCTTTTCAATGACTTCCATCACGTCCTGTTCCGTGAGCGGTTCAAAGTACAGGGAGTCGGAGGTGTCAAAGTCGGTGGACACGGTTTCCGGGTTGTTATTGATGACGATGGATTTCTTTCCTGCCTTTTTCAATGCCCAGGAGGCATGAACGGAGCAGTAGTCGAATTCGATGCCCTGGCCGATGCGGATGGGGCCGGAGCCGAAGACCACCACGGACCCTTTGCCCTGGGGCTTCACTTCGTCTTCTGCGCCGTAGGTGGAGTAGTAGTAGGGCGTGTGGGCTTCAAATTCGGCGGCGCAGGTATCTACCATTTTGAAATCGGGGTGGAAATTTAATTTCTTCTTGAAATTTTCCACGTCCTTCACGGTGACTTCTGCAAAGTGGGCGATGGCTTCATCGGGCATCTGGATGCGTTTAGCCGCTTTCAGGGTCTCTTCGGTGAGGCCTTCCTTCAGGAGGCGCCGTTCCATTTTAATGATGTTCTGGATCTTATAGATGAAGAAGAGGTCGATCCGGGTAATGCGGTTGATTTCTTCCGGTTCAATGCCGCGGCGGAGGGCCTCAGCCACCACGAAGATTCTTTCGTTGTCGATACGTTTCAGGAGGCAGCGGATATCGTAGAGGGACTGGCTGTCCAGTTTCTTCAAATGCAGGTATCCCTCTCCCACTTCCAGGGACCGAAGGGCCTTCAGCAGCGCCCCTTCCAGGGTGCGGTCCAGGGCCATCACTTCGCCGGTGGCCTTCATCTGGGTGCCGATTTCACGATCCGCCAGGGTGAATTTTTCAAAGGGCCAGCGGGGGAATTTGCATACCACGTAGTCGATGGACGGTTCAAAGCAGGCCTTCGTGTTGCCTGTAATGGCATTGGTGATTTCGTCCAGATGCATGCCCAGGGCAATCTTTGCTGCCACTTTGGCGATAGGATAGCCCGTGGCTTTCGATGCCAGGGCGGAGGAACGGCTCACACGGGGGTTCACTTCGATGACATAGTACTGGTTGGTCTTAGTGTCCAGGCCGTACTGCACGTTGCAGCCCCCTTCGATCTGGAGGTAGCGGATGATGTTGATGGATGCGGTGCGGAGCATCTGGTACTGGCCGTCGGTCAGGGTCTGGGTAGGAGCCACTACGATGGAGTCGCCGGTGTGGACGCCGACAGGATCGATGTTTTCCATGGCGCAGACGATGATGCAGTTGTCCGCGCTGTCCCGCATGACTTCAAACTCCACTTCCTTCCAGCCCGCAATGGACCGTTCCACCAGAATCTGGTTGATGGGAGACAGCTTGATGCCGCGGTTGGCGATTTCTTCCATTTCATAGCGGTCATGGGCAATGCCGCCGCCGGTGCCGCCTAAGGTGTAGGCGGGACGGATGATGACGGGGTAGCCGATTTTATCGGCAAAGGCCACAGCCGGTTCCAGTTCTTCGAAAATGTCGGATTCCGGTACAGGCTGGTGGATTTCTTCCATGGCTTCCTTGAAGAGCTCCCGGTCCTCCGCATGTTTGATGGCATGGAGGGAAGAGCCCAGAAGTTTCACATGGTACTTTTCCAGCACCCCGGCGTCGGAGAGCTGCACCGCCATATTGAGGCCCACCTGACCACCCAGGGTGGCAAGGAGGGCGTCAGGCCGTTCTTTCTTAATCACTTCGGTGACGAAGGGCAGTGTAATCGGTTCGATGTACACCCGGTCCGCAATGTCCACGTCCGTCATAATGGTGGAGGGGTTGCTGTTTACCAGGACCACTTCCACCCCCTCTTCCCGAAGGGAGCGGCAGGCCTGGGTGCCGGCGTAGTCGAATTCCGCCGCCTGGCCGATGACGATGGGGCCGGAACCGATGACAAGAACTTTTTTGACATCCTTATTAATCATTTTTTAAATTCCTCCATGGCCTTGGTAAATTCAGCAAAGAGATAGAAATTATCCTTCGGTCCCGGAGACGCTTCCGGATGGTACTGTACCGCCTGGATGGGCAGGGTCTTGTGGCGGATGCCTTCGATGGTGCCGTCGTTCACGCTGCGATGGGTCACTTCGATGCAGTCCGGCAGGCCTTCATCGGAAATGGCGTAGCCATGGTTCTGGCTGGTAATGTACACCCGGCCGGTGCGGAGATCCTTCACAGGATGGTTGGAGCCGCGGTGGCCGAAGGGCAGCTTGAAGGTGTGGCCCCCAAGGGCGGTGGCCAGCATCTGGATGCCCAGGCAGATGCCGAAAATAGGTCTTGTGCCGATGAGCTTCTTCACCGTATCCACCACATAGGGTACGTCCTTCGGGTCCCCCGGTCCGGGAGAGAGGAAAATGCCGTCCGGATTTCCTGCCAGAAGTTCCTCGGCGCTGGTGTGGGCGGGGAATACATGCACCGTGCAGTCATTGGCTGCCAGGCTTACAAGGATATTTTTCTTCAGACCGCAGTCCAGCAGGGACACCTGGTATTTCCCATTTCCATAGGTATAGGGATAGGCCGTGGTGACCCGCTCCACCTGGTCCCGATGGAGAGGCTTTGCCAATTCAGCCTGGATGAAATCTTCGCTTCTCTCGGCGCTCACGATGACTGCCTTCATGACGCCCTGGGTGCGGACCATGCGGGTCACCGCCCGGGTGTCCACATTGTACAGGCAGGGCACATGGTATCTTTCGATGAAATCGGTAATTTTTTCCTTACATTCCCAGTTGCTGGGATGGTCGGCGATCTGGTCAAGCACATAGCCTGCTGCGGCGGGCTTCCTGTTCTGCATAAACAGGTCGTTGGCGCCGTAGTTGCCGATGAGGGGGTACGTAAGAGTCAGAATCTGCCCTTCATAGGAGGGGTCCGTAAAGCATTCCTGGTATCCCGTCATGCCGGTATTGAAAACCAGTTCTCCCAGGCCTTCCACAGTCCCCAGGAGGTCCCCTTCAAAGCGGGCGCCGTTTTCCAAAATCAAGAGGCCTTTCATTTGAGCACCTTTCCTTCTTTCATAACGATTTCTCCATCCACCACCGTCAGCACAGCCTTGCCTTTGAGGGTGATGTTTTCATAGGGCGTAAAGAGGGACTTGGTGTACAGGTCCTCCCCGTGCACCGTCCATTCCTTATCCGGGTCAAATACAGTAATATCTGCGGCTGCCCCTTCTTCCAGGACGCCCCCTTCTACGCCAAGGAGCTTGGCGGGGTTCACGCTCATGAGCTCCACGATGCGGTCCAGGGTGAAGCCCCTTTCATGGTAGAGCACGGTCAGCGTGGACGCCAGGGACGTTTCCAGTCCGGCAATGCCGTTGGGCGCGCAGTTGAATGGCACATTCTTTTCCTCATTGCAGTGAGGCGCATGGTCCGTCATGATGGCATCGATGGTGCCGTCCTTCAACCCTTCGATGAGAGCCTCCCGGTCCTCTTCGCTGCGGATAGGAGGAGCCATCTTGAAGGCGGTGTCATAGTCCTTCAGCCATTCATCGGTGAAATAGAGGTGCTGCGCCGTCACTTCGGTGGAGCAGTTCACGCCCTTCTTCTTGGCCTCCCTGATAAGGTCCACCGCCTTTTTGCTGGACACATGGGCGATGTGGATATGGCAGCCCGTCAGTTCAGAGAGGAGCAGGTCCCTTGCTACGGCAATATTTTCCCCTGCCGCCGGACGTCCGGTGACACCCATGGCATAGGAAACCTTGCCTTCATTCATGAAACCGCCGCCGCACATGGTCATGTCTTCGGCGTGGTCAATGACCATCTTGTGGAGCATGTCCGCATACTCCATGGCCCGGCGCATGAAATTCGCACTTTCCACGTAGTGGCCGTCATCGGAGAAAGCCACGGCGCCATCCGCTGCCATGTCCCCCATTTCAGAGAGCTGCTTTCCTTCCAGGTTCTTGGAAATGGAACCGATCACGCTGACCTTTACCACGCCCACATCCTGGGCCCGCTTCAGCACATCCCGAAGCACCGCGGAATTATCGATGACCGGCTTCGTGTTGGCCATGGTGGCCACCCTTGTGATGCCGCCGGCAGCGGCAGCCTCGGTGCCGGTGTGGATATCTTCCTTCGCTTCCTGCCCCGGTTCACGGAGGTGCACATGCATATCGATGAGACCCGGCGTTACCACAAGACCCGTGGCATCGAATACTTCCACGTCACTTCCCATGACGGGGATTTCCTTTCCTATTTCCACAATTTTTCCATTTTCAACGAGGATATCTCCCACTTCATGCTGCTTCTTGGCGGGATTTACAATCGTTCCGTTTTTAATTAAGAGCATCAATGTCTTTACCCTCCGTCAGTGTCAAATATTCCAGAGCCATGCGCACAGCCACGCCGTTACGCACTTCCTCCTGAATCCAGGATTTCTCATCATAGGCCACATCGTAGCCGATTTCAATGCCCCTGTTCATGGGACCGGGGTGAATCACCGCCACATCCGGTTTGCACAGGGCAAGACGCTTCTTATTGATGCCAAAGAGACGGGCATACTCCCGGGTAGTGGGGATAAAGCCGGCAGCCGCCCTTTCCAGCTGGATGCGGAGAATATTGATGGCATCCGCCCCCTGGAGAGCCGTTTCCAGATCATCATCCACAATGCAGCCCATGTCCTCCAGTTCCTTCGGAACCAGCGTCCGCGGCCCCACCAGGTGCACCTCGGCGCCCAGTTTCGTAAAGCCCACGATATCGCTCCTTGCTACCCGGGAATGAAGGATATCGCCGATGATGACATATTTCATCCCTTTAATATTCTTCCCCGCCTCCTTCAGCGTAAAGAGCTCAAGGAGCGCCTGGCTCGGATGGGCATGGGCCCCGTCGCCGGCATTCAGCACCACCGGCACCTTCACCTTCGGGCTCATCACTTTGGATGCAAAAAGAGCGGCACCCTCTGACGAATCACGAATAATCACTGCATCCACTCCCATTGCGGAAACGGTAAGCAATGTATCTCGCATGCTTTCACCTTTCGTCATCGAGCTGCCGCTCTTTGTAATGTTGATCACATCGGCTCCCAAATATTTACCGGCAAGCTCGAAAGAACTGCGTGTCCTGGTAGATGCTTCGGAAAACACTGTCACCATGGATTTCCCTTTGAGGAAATCTCTCTTCTTGTTGTCAGACAAAACAATCTTTTTCATCTGTGCTGCTACTTGAAGGATGCGTTCGATCTCCTCCGCTGAGAAATCAGCTAAGGCGAGAACGGAACGACCTTGTAGTGAAATCGCGCTCATGCCGGCCTCCTAATAAATAACATCAAAATAGTTATCTCTATAATCATATAGACATTGAATCGCTTTTTCAATAGGTGGAAAATTAAAATTTTATTATGGCCCGCAAAGCGGGCCATGTTCCCGCCTGAAGGGCGGGAACGGTTCTTAAGATTGATGGGCCCTTCGGCCCAAGGGCCGTCAACCCTCACGCCTAAAGGGCGTATGTCATTTAGCTTTTTTAGGCCCAGGATAAATACTCATACCACCGCTGCCGTCAGGACTGGGTTCTATATGGCCAGGTACTTTATGATAGATTTGTCTTTTACCATTATTGTCATAAAAATATCCTTCATCTATGTATAGATTATAGTGTCCAGTACTGTCTTCAGGGTATTTTTCGGGATGGCTGGCATAATCACTCTTCAGCTGGTCAAAGGTGACTCCCTTATTATCAGCTGCAGAATAGTAGGATATAATGAATGAATGACCAGGATTAACCCTTGCAAACCAGCCATCCCCTTCCTTTGTTTGAATATTCAGTGCCTGTGCCAATTGACGCCCTGTTTCGCTATCTGAATCTATGTCTATCGGGCTATCCGGATTTCCCGTCAGTATATCTGCAAGGCCCTGATCCCGTGCATCCCTCAGCCGCTTGATGATATCATCAGCAGAAGAAACCACCGGAAGTTTTTCCTTTCCCACTTCTTCCAAAAGATTACCGGCATTATTAAAGACATTGGAAATAAAATTTCCTATGCCGCTTCCGCCGTAAGAATAAATCCCAAAGCCAATGCTCACCACCATGGCCAGCATCAGTGCATATTCAATGATATCCTGTCCTTTTTCTTTTCTCATGAGCACTCAACTCCTCGCCTAATAGAAAAAGAAACTGTTTTCCTGCCCCCATTATATCATAGGCAGGGCCGCTCTGCGGCCCGGGTTCAAAGGGTTCAGAGGGGAAGGTGGACGGGGCCTGCGGCCCCGAGGGTTGTGGCCGCCTGACGGCGGCGGGTTGTGTAGAAGGGGGGGCGACAGCTCTTCGGGCCGAGGGTGGTGGCCAAGGGGCCGCTCTGCGGCCCAGGTTCAGAGGGTTCAGAGGGTTCAAAGGGTTCAAAGGGTTCAAAGGGGAAGGTATCGCCGCTTCACGGCGATGAGTATAAAGACAGCGTTACGGGATTTACTTTTGTGTCACCGTTGGTA
>ERZ772883.2539-NODE-2539-length-11216-cov-6.750650_pt1 | contig 11216 bp, 7 predicted proteins | sample MGYA00580575_ERZ772883 | MGnify/ENA primary metagenome ERZ772883 (study PRJEB29015, sample SAMEA2737666) | human gut metagenome | biome: human gut; feature: human-associated habitat; material: faeces | place: China | collected 2012 ...
CCACCGACGCGCAGCTCAAGGCGGCGCAAACGATGGGGAACATCCTATCCCGTGCCGTCTGATGCTTTCCGCTCCCCGTCCCGTTGGGGTCAGCGTTTGGGTCAGAAAAAGGCGGCACACAAAAAATGGAACTTATGAAAAGCAAAAGTCCTCGAAATCAGACGATTTCGAGGACTTTTGGCAAGCTATACCAATCTGGATATTTTCTTTTTAGTGATATGTTTGTAGAAACTATACTCCAACGAATGCGGTAATTTCTCTGAGCCAGCCAAGAATTTCGTCATCTGGATCTCTGCTATGTAACAGATCTATGGTCATTTTTTCAGCACCAATACTATTTAGTTTCTTTTTTACAGTATCAGGACGGGGCCCTTCCGGATTTGTTTCTCTTATCAAAGTGGAAATTTCAGTTGGCACATCCATAGTATCAGTTATCTCGATATCAACATTAAAAAGTTCTTTTACAACGTCAGCGTGTATATAGTTTTCCATTTCTCGTTTAGTGGTTTCTCTTGCAGAGGAACCGTCATCCCGTCGATTGACTCTATCGCAAGTGGCGGCATGAGCGTGAGTATTATCGCTATCATATATGTGGTATTCTGGCGTTCCAAGTTTTTGCAAATAATTGTGATTAACCCACTCTTTTAAAGCTCCTCCGCCTAAAGGAATAACAACTACAGCAGGTGAAAGGTTCAAGTCGATAATGTCCGGATATTCTTGATGTGCAATGTGACTAATTTTAGTAAGAAAAGAAACATCATTCGGTCCTTCTACGCAAACCACAAGTTTCACATTGTGATGCTGCGGCATCAACGGAGGAGTTAAATCTGGAAGTACTCCTAAAGTATTGGCTATTCGCTGTAATACTCCATCAGTAGTACCTACCTCGACTTCCGGATAGCCTTCACCATTCGTAATATAGCGCAAGCTTTCAATTGGGAGCAAACCTGCCAACCCAGGAACATGCGTCGTAATAATCACTTGGCACCCGTTTTTTTCCGTCATTTCGCGTAAGGTTCGCACAATCATTCTTTGAGCATCTGGGTGTTGGGAAGTTTCAGGTTCTTCTATTGCGCGTAGATAATGCTTTTCCCTTCAAAGAGTGAGGATTCCGTTGTGGCTCTAAAGAAACTGAAAAGTACCAGCCTCCGAATTCCACTTCCACGATTATTCAATGGGATAGAATTATCTCCTGTTAAGGAAAAAGAAAATGCCTTTTCCCACGTGGGCTCTTTCTTGAATCGTGGGGTTAGCGTTGCAGCGAGATCTGGGTCGAATTCTTTTAATTTTTGAATGGTATTTGTAGCAACTTCCGAAACTTTTCTCTGTACTTCGTTAGCAATGGCGGTCAATTGCTCCGATTGCTCTTCAAGAGCGGCTTTCATTGCATGTTGCATGGGATCTTGCGCTTCTTTGTCATCTTCAGAACTCGGCCTATCAGCTTTGAATAGTCGGTAGGTAGGAAGAAGCGGCTCAATTTTAGGCCATAACTTCTTTTCATCGGCTTGATCTGCACTAATTTCCTTTGTTCCGAAGGTAATGGCATTGCCTAAAGACGTCCATAGTGCAGCACGCATGGCTGAATTAATAGATAGATTTACACTATCTTCCAAGTGCGCAGCCCGAATCATCATTTTCAATTCATTATTCTTTTTTAATAGCAAATCATTAAATCCATCATTTGATGGATGGTTAGCGCAGATCCAAATAGTAGGTTTGCCGTTAGAAGAGTATTTTTTCAAGACTTCCAAATTTCCCTCTTGATTAAGCAGGTATTCTTTGGAGAATGAGGTTGTCGCATTTTCTAATGCAATTTCAGCAGGGAGATCATTGAAAACACACCCGATTACAGTTTCCTCGTCTACATGAAAGATATTTTTGCCTGTAGCATCAATTTTTGACTGGTTAAAGAATATATCGAGCGCCTCAAGGATAGTAGATTTTCCGACGTCATTCTTTCCAATCAAGGCTGTTAAATCACTAATTGCTATTCTTGTTTCTCCATAGTAACCTCTGAAATTCTTTAAAATGACTTCATGTAATCTCATTATATCCCTCTCCTTAGATTCTTTTTGATACCTCGTCCTATGTTGTCTAATTATGCTATATTTCAAAATGAGATTCAATAAAAAACCAGCTATTTCAACAAGCTTGTTAGTTCTTGGCGACATCAAATCAATGCTGTGTCAATATCTACATATGGGAAACAATGAGTTGTGCCAGAGGTATTGGTAAATTCCTCTTTGCCCCCTATATTTTAATTTCTGATCCGCTTCTGGATATCCTCCACGGACGGCAGCTGGCGTTCCAGTTCTTCCGGCAGGTTGCTGGTGATCTGATAGGCGCTGACGCCGATGGGCTTGCTCATGTCCTTGAGCGAATACTCTGCCACGAGGTCATTCTTGCTCTTGCAGAGCAGCAGACCAATCGAGGGATTGTCCTGTTCCTTCTTTAGGATGCCATCCACGGCAGAAAGGTAGAAGTTAAGCTGCCCTGCGTATTCCGGCTTGAACTCGCCGGTCTTCAACTCGATCACCACATAGCAGCGGAGGTTGAGGTTATAGAACAGCAGGTCGATGTAGAAGTCATCGCCGCCTACGTTGAGGTGGTACTGGTTGCCGAGGAACGCAAAGCCGGTTCCCAGCTCCAGCAGGAGCTTTGTCACATCCTTGACCAGCGCCTGCTCGATGTCACGCTCTATCATATCCTCTTTGAATGGAATAAAATCGAAGATATACGGGTCTTTCATCGTCTGGGCCGCGAGTTCACTCTGCGGAGACGGTAGGCGGCTTTCAAAGTTAGATACCTTCTCCGCCAGCACCTGCCGCTGATACAGCCCGCTTTCGATCTGGTGGACCAGCACGTTGCGGGACCAGCCGTTTTTAGCAACTTGTTCGGCATACCAAATATGCTCATCTGCATTCTTCACTTTGTCCATCAGGGCAATATGGTGATACCAAGTAATTTGTGCAAGCGCCGCTTGCACAATTTTCTTTTCTGGAAAACGCAGTGCGAACTTCGCCATATATTTCAGGTTTCTCACCGAGTAGCCGGTGGCGTCCGGAAAAGACATTTTAATGTCGGTGGCAAGATTTTCAACAAATTTGTTGCCCCATGTCTTGTGTTCGTTGATGACCTCGCCGATGGAGTGGTAGAGAACCAGCAGCTCACGATTGACGCTGACCGTTGCACGGTACTGTGCCGTGCGGATCTCCTGCTTGATCGATTCGACGATATTCAGATATTCGTTGGAATTCATCAGCATTTTTCGTTTCCCTCCATCAGTTCATGCAGCAGTCCCTGACACCCCGCCAGCACATCCTGCCATGTAGTCTCGAAATCGTCGGTGTACCACGGGTCGGCTACATCGCGGGACTGCTTGGTGTAGTCCATCAGGAGGTGCAGCTTGCCAGAGAAATCGCCGCCGCAGATGCGGTACATATTCCGCAGGTTTGCGCTGTCCATGCCAATCAGGAGATCGTATTTGTCGTAATCCTGATCGGTGAGCTGCCGTGCTACGTGACCGTCGCAGGAGATCCCATGTTCTGCCAACTTGCGACGCGCTGGAGGATAAACTGGGTTGCCGATCTCCTCCCGGCTGGTTGCCGCTGATTCGATATGGAACTGTGATGCCAGCCCAGCCTTCTTGACCAAGTCCTTCATCACGAACTCGGCCATCGGACTGCGACAGATATTGCCGTGGCACACAAAGAGTATCTTTTTCATTGCATTCGCTCTCCTGCGTTGCTTCTTTTCCACCAGTATAGCAGGAAACCGCTTGCTCGTCGAGAGAAGAATGCAGCCATGCCTGAGATTCTATGGCTTCCAGCAGTTTTGCTTTCTTCCAGCCGAAGCGCAGCACAGCTCGGATGTACCACGCCCGTTCCTCGTTGCTGCTGCACCGCTCTAAAATCGCCACATTCTGCGTCCAGCCGAGGCTCATCGCCAGCCGTGTGATTTCAGGGGATTCTTCATAGGTCGCGTAAAACGCCCGCATACGGCGCAGGTTGCGGGGAGAAAAGCCCTCAACCGCAGGATAGGTCGTTTGCAGGTACTCGGACGCTGCAACAGCCGCGCCTTTCTCTGCTCTGCCGCTGACCACTCGGCCAATCTCGCAGTACAATTCCATCTGCGGAAGCTGCGCCGCCATAAGCTTGTCCAGTGTGGTGAACATGGTGACGTAATCTGTGGGTTTGCGAATGTTCATGGGCTTTCTCCTTTCTCTATCTGGGGTGGCAATTCGCTATCTAATAAATGTATTTTCTTCTGCATGTAATTGTGCTATAATAACAATTAAATATAAAAAATGAGGAACGTTTTGTTACTTTTGAACGGTTTGAATTCATCGCAAACTGAAAAGACGTTTAAAATGATCATGATTGTATTTTTAATAAAACGGGGATAAAGGAGGAAGAATTGCTGTGCCGAAGGATGCAGAAAGATATTTAGACCTTATTAGCTTACACCTACAAGAACATCGCGCAGCACTATTTGTCGGTTCTGGCTTTAGTCGGAATGCCGCAAAAATTAGTCCAGGTGTAAAGGATTTGCCTCTTTGGGATGATTTGAAACGATGCTTTATAGGAAAGCTAAATTTGGATCATGAGGGCTCAACAGAAATGGAGTACGAGAGTCCCTTGGCTCTTGCAGAACAGGTCGAGATTGCGTATGGTCGTCCGGAGCTGGATAGGATCCTATCGGATGCCATTTGTGATGATGACTATCGCCCAGGCCAAGCCCATCTAAAGTTACTCCAGCTTCCCTGGAGCGATATTTTTACAACAAATTATGATAGGCTGCTTGAGCGTGCCAGCTATGAACTTACAGAGCAGCGCTTTTCTGTTGTTTTGAATAAAAACGATTTGCTTGGTAGTGCTGGCTCAACACGGATTATCAAGCTTCACGGCTCGTTTCCTTCACAGCGTCCGTTTATTATTACTTCTGAGGATTATCGCACTTATCCGCAGAAATTTGCTCCATTCGTTAATACAGTACAACAATCTCTTTTGGAAAATACGCTATGTATGATAGGCTTCTCAGGCGATGACCCCAATTTTAATAGTTGGGTTGGCTGGATGCGGGACAATCTTGGAGAGAATAATATGCCTCGCATGTATCTTTTACTTCATCGTGCTCCGTCTGAGGCCAGAAGAGAATGGCTTCGCCGAAAAAATGTAATCGCAGTTGATCTTTCTGAAATGTTCCCGGATAAACAACCTGCTCTCATCTATGAGAGTGCATTGGATTATCTCATTAAGCAATGGCGGGCATCGAACGAAATAGGATTGAAGTGGGCATTCAAGCTTCCAGAACAACGGCACCCCCAGAGCACAACGATAGAGCAAGCTTTACCAACACTTAAAACGAACCACAAGAACTGCCCAAATCTACTGACATTGCCAGGAGAAAGGCTCCCCTATTTGCGCAAAGTTGTCCAGAGCTTTTCACTTATCTTATCCGATCATTGCAATCAAGAAAAGCCAAACCCAACTTATGAAATAGACTATTTATATGAATACGATTGGTTAAGGACGAAGGCTCTACTTCCGCTATTTACTCCAGATATAAAGAACTACAAGGAAATTTTAGCACGTCACAGTAATGAGTGTAATGAGGCTATAATTTCTATTCGGCTGTCTATGCTTCGTACTTTCAGAGAATATGGGGCGTGGGATGAATGGGATACTGCTCACAATGTAATTTCCACTGATCAAAACGTGCTTACTTCGCAGCAACTCCATCAGCTCAAGTGGGAAGAATGCCTTTTCTCTTTTTATCGATACGAGTTTCAAAAGCTGAAACAGCAATTGAATGATTGGATAGTTTCTAACGATATGCCGCTTTGGGTATTGCGGAAGGCCTCGATATTGGCTGAGTATGGAGAGTGCGTTTCGGCTCGTGAACTTCTGCAAAATGCAATTTTGAATATACGGAGGCGGCTATCACATCAGTCAAAACCCGATTTGTATGACCTGTCATTAGAAAGTGCTATGATGAGCCTGCAAGGATTTATTGCTCAAGCACTGTCAAGCCGCTTTGTAAGTGATAATGATTCATCAAAAGTGGACCCATCTGATGAAAGACATTTGACTCTCCATAAGAAATATCGTGTTTCATGGGAAGAGCAGAACGCTTATTATGTTTCTCAGTTAGAAGCAAAGTGGGAACCGTTTTGCAATCATCATTCAGAATCAACTTTTGATTTTGGTGCAATAAGATCGAACACACAGTGGAATGAAGATAAGGAGCGTATGCTGGCGTTTTCTTTTCTTAGGTTCCGAGAGGAAACCGGAATGCCTTTCTTTATTCGCAGTGTACACTCCAATAAAAAAGCGGCATGTGGCGCAGCAGAACGTATTGCGCAGTATATGCCGCTATGGGCAATTCATCTAATAGTACGTTGTGATGAACCTAAATCCGTTGATAAGGCGATTACCCGCGGGGTTCTTAGTTCATGGTCTCAGAGCGAGGCGGACTCTGTGTGTAGGTTCTATTTGGATGCGATTCATCGCACAGAGAGTGAGCTTTCTGTGGAGGACTGGTTCTATCGCAACAGCTTTGCAAGACTTGCTGCAGATGTTTTGCCGGAACTATTATCAGAGCTATGCACTAAATGTTCTGTTACCATGCTAAATGAACTTTTGAATTTATTGGAACAGATATACGGTTCACCTAAAAAGCTCTGCTACCAACAAGCAGGTTCTCTTGCGGAACGCTTGATTCGATCCTTTCCGGATTCAGATCAAGAGCAGTTAATTCTCCGGTTGGCACATTTTCCGCTTATAGAAGCAGAAGACAGTCGCGCATCTCACTATTTTCCAGACCCATTGGAATATGTCCCATCTACTTCGGAGCAGTGTGAAAACATATCTGATATTACCCAAGAGATAGAGACTTTGCTTGATTCTTGCCCCTCAAAAGAGGCTGGACGCACGATTATAGATCATCTGCTTTTATGCTATTGTCATGGCCTTTTGACTAAACAGCAAAAAATGAAGTTAGGTAATTTGCTGTGGAGTGAAGGGAAGCTTTGCCTTCCTCACGGGTGGTCTCAGACACTTTGCTTGGATTTTCCATCTCCAGAAGGTGTAGACGAAAGAAAGATACTTAGTGATATATTAACGGAGAAGCTTTGTGGTCGCAGCGATGGCGAATTACATATACCTAATGATAAAATTGATCTTCAGGAAACAATAAAGTTTGTCCTTGCAGATAGAGATGCATTTTCACCTGAGCAGATATCTCGCATTCTTATTGTGATGAAGAGTCGAATGAGCTCCCTTAGAAAGCACACTTCGAGCGGATATGATTTTGGCGGCATAAACAACTCGAGCATGACCCTTTTGTACAATAGCGCAAAAATGCTATGGCTATTGACAGCTCGTAAAAGCAGTTGGAATCCAACCGTGGAGGATAAGGCCGCGATGGAGGCCATTATGAATATCTGCGAACATACAGGGGTTAACCATCACGGACTGAAAAGCATGTGGAGTCGCATTTTGTGCCGTCCTTTTTCTGCTAAGGATAACTTGGGAAAGTGTCTACGGTCCACGGATATGGAATGTATCTTTCAAGGATATGCTATGATTGCACTAGCAGTCCAATATGCTAAGCCGCCTCTGTTGGATACAACAGAGCTTCGGGAGGGCATTGCAATCATGGCTCAGCATATTGTATGGGGGGTCCCCAAAGGACTGGCCTACGCCTTACAAACGGCAAGAGCAGTCGCAGAACATCAAGCAGAACTCTTAAAAGACGTGTCTGAGATGATATTATTGGGCCTTGAGCAACTTTTGCCGCAGACGGTAATAACAGAAGACGATACGATTTCATCTGCCTCAGAAAAAGGGAATATTCGTAGAGAGGCTGCGGCATTAGCAAGTACTTTGATGAAAATTCATTTTATCGAAACGCAATCTGAGATCCTTGACGCATGGCAGACAGTAATGCAGGACCCAAATGAATTTTCAGAGATACGAAATGCAAGTAGAACATGACATCAAACATTGGCTGACACGCAAAGATCAGATGAGCCAGGTTTCACCGGTTCTCTGTTTAGCTGTGGCTAATAAGCTTGCTGCAGCAGATAACTAATGGTAAAAGGCTCAGCAATATCGTACTCTTAACATCGTTTCTGGGAAAATTGATGTAAGTGTTCAAATTGCGCACTTGCAGAAAGTATAAGGCATCCCAAATACAAAGCGGAGTTATTTCGACTCCGCTTTGTATTTGGATAACTGTGTGGAGCCAATTTGCCGCGCTTTTGTGCTGAACGGCTTATTTATCCTTCGTCATCCCGACTCATTCCGCAAAGTGTTCCAGCCGGAAGGGGGGGGGAGCTCCCATGAGTGTCGCCAGTCGCATAAATCATGTGAATTTCCTCCTTTTCGGCTGTTCCACAGCCTGCTCGATTTCCAGCCCGTCCCGCAGCGTTACACGGATGCGCTCTCGGGACAGGACGGTGACCTTCTCCAAGAGCTGATAGATCACATTATCATCCCATTCCATAAGCTCGCTTGACGCAGTTTTCAGCACTGACGCGACCGCCTGCACACGGCGGTTCGTCTGTTCCTGTTCCTGACGAATTTGCAGAATCTTGGCTTTACGGCGCTTGAGCTCTGCCATTGCTGTGGAGATCGATTGGAACTGTGCAGTGTAGCTGTCAGCGTTATTCGCATCGGCTGCTTTCCTCAGAAGCTCGTTGAACTGCTGTCCCAAGCCTTCCATGGCTCGGTCAATATCTCCGAGACTCATGCTCTCGCCGGGGATAGGGGCAAACTCCTGCTCCATCGCGTCGATGAGCTGTGCGGTCAGAGTGCCGTGGTCGGACATGGCAGAATTGACGGCGCTCAGTATGGCCTGTTGGAGCGGTCCTTCGTCCAGCGTCGGAGAATGCAGGCAGTATCTCTTTCCATAGTCCAGGCGGCTCGTACAGCGCCATACCGCGCGCTTTTCGCCGTGCTGCGTCCATACGACACGGCGGTAGGCTGTGCCGCATTCCGCGCAGAACAACAGTCCGCTGAGCGCATACTTGCCGCTGAATTTGCCACATCCGGTAGGGGCGCTTTTTCTTGTGCGCCCATCCTGCGCACGGCGCCGCGCAATTTCAAGCTGTACGGCATCGAACATCTCGCGGCTGACGATAGCTTCATGGTTGTCCTGAATGAGGACCTTGGGAAGCTGCCCTGTATTCAATATTGCTTTTTTGCTGATACAGTCCTTGATGAAAGTTTTCTGAAGCAGGGCGTCCCCACAGTATTTTTCGTTGGTGAGGATGGAGCGCAGGTTGCTGGTAGTCCATTCCGTTGTTCCGGCAGCGTTGCGGACACCGCTGGCCTCCAGCGCCTGGCGGATGTTTTGTATGCTTTTTCCGGCGAGGTAGCGTTCAAAAATCCGACGAACCGTCTCTGCTTCTTCCGGAATGATCTCAGGATTACCATCCACCCCTTTCTTATAGCCCAGCATGGTTTTATATTGAAAGGTGACCTTGCCGTCCTTGATGGACTGACGCTTGCCCCAGCGGACATTAGCGGAGATGGATTCACTTTCGGATTGGGCGAAGGCGGCGTGGAGCGCAATGAGGAACTCACTTTCCGGATGAATGGAGTTGATGTTCTGCTCCTCGAAGATCACGGCGATGCCGAGACTTCGCAGCTCACGGGTACCGCTGATGGTATCCAGCGTGTTTCTGGCGAAGCGGGAGACAGACTTGGCGAGGATCATATCGATCTTGCCCTGCCGGCATTGGCGGATCATGCGAAGGAACTGCTTGCGCCGGCAGGTGGAGGTTCCTGTGATGCCCTCGTCCGCGAAGATGTCCACCATCGTCCAATCAGGATTCTTCATGATCTTCTCGGTGTAGAAGGCTTTCTGGTTCTCATAGCTGGTCAGCTGCTCCTCATCGCCGGTGGATACGCGGCAGTAAGCGGCGACGCGCAGATTTCGTTTCTTTGCCTGTTCCTGCGGAGATTCCTTTTTCGCCGGAATGATAATGATTTTTCTTTCCGGACGAGGCTCTGCCATGAGCTGTCACGCTCCTTTCGTCAATCGCGGGGATGGTCTATGCTTCCAGGCATTGACCATTTTTCAGATGGACGCGCACATCGTTGCCCTGACATTCGACGCTTCCAACTCCCTGCCGCAGCAGTTCTGCGTCCAGTTCGACCATCTTTGACCGCCGCCCGAGAATGCTGCGGAGGCGGTGGGCTTCGTATTCTTCCATCTGGACGCTTATAAGGGTCAAGACCGCAAGCTCCATCGCTTTCTGCCGCGCGACTTCTTCATCCACGGGCGGCGTATGCAGAAGATTGTCCAGCTCCAGCCGGAGCCGCCGAATATCTTCTGTGCTGGGAACACCGAATGCCTCTATCTTGATGAGCTGCGGATCGCCTACCACCTGATTCAATATCTTGAGGACTTTTCGCGCAACGCTGTCGGGGACTGTGCCGCTGCACAGCCTGTAAAGTTCAGCCTGCGCGGGGGTTCGAGAGGGGATAGAGCGTTTCTGCTTTCGACGCTCCTGCACTGCTTGAAGCTGCTCCGCAGATATGAGTGCGGGGTAGACCTCCGTTCCGATATTCGTCACCGGATATAGCCGCTGTTGTATCGGCATTTTTCAAAGGACAAAACCTGCCGCTTCGTCCGGCAGGGAGAAGAGTATTTGATCCCTTCACTTAAGTACCCGCCACAGACGCATTTCTACAAAAAGAATTTTCAATTTTTCAGAAGTTTTTTTAATTTCCTCAGAATACACCGCTCCTGATAGCTGACGCTCTGCTGCGTTACGCCAAGGTGTCGGGCGATTTCCGCCTGGCTGAAATCGCACCAGTACCGCAAATGAAGGAGAAGCCTCTCATCGTTTGGCAGTCGTTCTACCGCGCAGCGTAGATTTTCCAACTCGATTTCATGAAGCAAGGTCTCCTCCGGAGAAGGCTCCTGTTGAGCAAATTGGTGCTCCTCTAAGAGGTGTTCGTAGGAAAGCTCTCTCTGCGGCCAGATCACGGTTTCCATTGTCCTTTTGTTCGTTCGAGTGCGATTTACCTTCAAATCGTACGGTCCCGTCAAGATTTATGCGCAAATTTATTTGCAGGCTCCGGCTGAGTGAAGTCAGCCGGCAATAGAGGTGTCGTCCAGAGCCGCCTCCAAGTGCTTCATATTCATATATTTCTTGCAGCCCCACTGGGTGCCCGCCACATGGCGTAGCCTCGCGCAGACCA
>ERZ772883.2542-NODE-2542-length-11212-cov-2.510083_pt1 | contig 11212 bp, 9 predicted proteins | sample MGYA00580575_ERZ772883 | MGnify/ENA primary metagenome ERZ772883 (study PRJEB29015, sample SAMEA2737666) | human gut metagenome | biome: human gut; feature: human-associated habitat; material: faeces | place: China | collected 2012 ...
TCTGGCCGTCTACCGTTGTGGTACACTCAATGCGGTGCCAGCCCAGCTTGCGTGCGCAGTATTCAGCGGCGGCGCGGGAACGGGCCAGGTATTCGGTATCGCGTTCCTGAATATCTTTTTTGCTTTCATCGCCGTGGTAGCGCTGCGCTATCAGGCGCTGGCTGACGTCGGGATCAACCGCAAGGTATACAACCGCATCCGGCGCAGGCAGGCCGAGCTTTTTGTACTCGAACTCAAACAGCCACTCCAGAAAACCATCCCAGTGCATCGGCGGCAGTTTGGAACATTGGTGAACAGCGTTGGAGGTGGTGTAACGGTCAGAGATGATTAGCCCATTCTGGCGGTAGACATTGCCCCACTTGGTTTTGTAGCTGGCAAAGCGGTCAACAGCATAAAACGTTGAAGCTGCATAAGCGTTCACGTCATCCGGGCGCTGGCCGAACTCGCCGGAAAGATACATCTTGACCAGTGCGGAGGACGGACTGTCATAATCTGGGAAGCTGATTTTCAGTGGGTCATACCCTTTGCTATGCAAATTCTGGCAGGCAAGTTCTGCCTGTGTGCCCTTGCCGGAACCATCCAGGCCTTCAAAAATAATCAGTTTACCCATGGTTTTCAGCCTCCTGTTTCAGTGTTGCATATTTATCACGCACGGCGTTCTGCTTGCCGCAGCACATACCGCCCTCCGGGCAGGGACCCGCCAGGCAGCGGGGACCAGCTGCGGCGAAAACATGCGGCGCAAGCGGGTATACAAGGCGCAGCATTTCATCGGCAACGGCGCGGATCTCCCACTGGGCGCGGTTGCAGCAGCGCAGGTTGAAAAAGTTGTTCAGGCTGCGGCAGTTCATGGTCATTACCATTTTTGTCTCGCAGGCGTTGGGCAGTACAAAGCGGGCATCCTCATTGGCCTGCTTGCTGGCCTTGGCGCGGGCCTGCTTTTCCGGCATTCCTTCAGCCATCAGGCGGGCGGTGTGGCCTTCTTCCAGCTTGTGGGCAAGGTCGAGGTAGCGCTTTGCGTCCTCTTCCATGCTGGCAAGGAAAGCTTCCTTTGCTTCCGGGATGGCTTCGATCTCGGGCGGTACCACATAGCGGAAATCGTCCAGCCGCACATAGCGCTGGCTCTGAACACTGAAGGATGCAATGCGGTGGCGGGTGATCTGCGCCAGCAAAGTGCGGCTGACCCCCTCGATGCCAAAGGTGAAGCTGGCGTGCTCGATGGGGCTGGCATGACCAAGGTCACTGAGCATGGTCAGGAATTTTGCAGTTTTTTCCTCGTCCAGCCCATCCAGAAGGTCGGTGATGTGGGCGTCGGAATAGCAGAGCTTTGCGGCAGCCGCCACCACCTTTTCCGGTTCCGGGGTATGGGCGATCAAACGAACAGTCATCATAGGTTCATTCTTCCTCCGTAATCTTGGTCAGGGGCGCAAAATTGGCCATCGTTTTCTTGATGCCCACTTTTTCAAAGTTGATCTCCACGATCTGATCCCCGGCAGCGGGCTTTACCTTCAGCACCGTGCCGCGGCCAAATACTTTGTGCTCCACGATGTCGCCCGGCTCATAGTGCTTTGAACCGGAAGCCGCCGGTTTCACGGCAGAATTTACCGTAAAGGCTGTTTGCTTTACAGTATTTTTTGTCGCATTTCCGCCGGAATATGCGGAGCCAAATCCGCTGCTTCTTGTGGTCGGCTGGGTGGAGCTGTTGCCATAGTGACTGCCAAAACCGGAGGAAGCAGGGTTTCTTCCTCCGTAAGAAGAGCCGAAACCACGGCTTTCGCCGGCGTTATATTCCCGGTTCAGGTAGCCGCTGCGGTTGCCCGAACTGTAACCCGAGCCATAACCGCCGCCGTAGCTGCTGCGGCTGTAACCGGAGGGGCCGGAGTAACCGGATGCTCCACCGGGCACGGTATCACTGTACTCAGAGCCCCAGCCGCCCATGCGGGAACGCTGTTCCAGTACAGGGCTGCGGGTCTCCTCGATATACTCCGGTTCGATCTCCCGCAGAAAGCGGCTGGGCTCGTTGCGCTGGGTGCGGCCGTACAACATCCGGGTGACGCTGTTGGAGATGTACAGTTCCTTTTTGGCACGGGTGATGCCAACGTATGCAAGACGGCGTTCCTCTTCCAGATCTGCTTCGGAGTATTTGCTCATCTCGCTGGGGAAAACGCCCTCCTCCATGCCGATGAGGAACACATAGGGGAACTCCAAGCCCTTGGCAGAGTGGATGGTCATCAGCACCACCTGATCGCTGCTTTCGTTGTAGCTGTCGATATCGCTGATGAGGGCGATATCCTCCAGATAGCCCTCCAGCGTGGCTTCCTCGCCGTGCTGGTCACAGTAGTTTTTGACGTTGTTCACCAGCTGACCCAAGTTCTGCAGACGGTCGGCGGCATCCTCATGTCCCTTGGCGGCGTCTGCCTCCAGCATGGCCTTGTAGCCGGTCAGTTCAATGACATCCGAGGCAAACTCGTCCAGCGTGCGGGTGGCAAGAGAATCCTGCAGGCGCTGGTAGATCTGCCAAAACTTGAGCAGCGGCATGACCGCGCGGGAGAGCTTGGCGTACTGGTCGGCATGACTGATGACATCCAGCATACTGACCCCCTGCTGCCCGGCAAGGTCTGCAATGACATCCACGGTGGTAGCACCGATCTTGCGGGCAGGCTCGTTGATGATGCGGCGCAGCCGCACATCGTCCCGGGGGTTGGCCACGATAGACATATAGGAGTGAATGTCCTTGACCTCCTTGCGGTCGTTGAAGCGCTGCCCGCCCACGATCTTATGCGGGATGCCCGCGCGGGTGAAGTAGCTTTCGATGGGAGCCGACTGGGCGTTCATGCGGTAGAGGATGGCGTGGTCTGCCAGATGGCCGCCCGCCTTCAGGTGCTGGCCGATGATATCCGCGATATGGCTGGCTTCGTCCTGCTCATTCTCGGCGGTATACACCTGTACCTTATCGCCCTCGCCGTTGTCCGTCCACAGGGTCTTGCCCTTGCGCTCGGTGTTGTGCTGGATGACGCAGTTGGCTGCGTTGAGGATATTGGAGGTGGAGCGGTAGTTCTGCTCCAGTCGGATGGTCTTGGTGCCGGGATAGAGTTTTTCAAAGTTGAGAATGTTCTCAATGGTAGCGCCGCGGAAGCGGTAGATGCTCTGGTCGTCATCGCCCACCACGCAGATGTTGCGCTCCGGCCCGGTGAGCAGGCTGACCAGACGGAACTGCGCCACGCTGGTATCCTGATACTCGTCCACCAGCAGGTAGCGGTACTTGTTCTGGTAGAACTCCCGCACGTCCGGGTGTTCAGCCAGCAGCTGCACGGTCTGGTAGATCAAGTCGTCAAAATCGAACGCACCGGCCTCTTTCAGCTTTTTCTCGTAAGCTGCGTAGATGCGGGCGGTCTGGGTGCTCTTCACGTCTCTGGCGTGGTCTGCAAGTGCCTGCTCCGGGCTGACCAGCTGATCCTTCCAGCGGCTCATCTGGTTGATGGCGGCCTTGATGGGCAGGAATTTATCATCGATGCTCAGCTCTTTATATACGGTTTTCATTACACGCTGGGCATCGTCTGTATCATAGATGGTAAAGCTGCGGGGGTAGCCGATCTCTTCGGCCCAGCGGCGCAGAATGCGCACGCAGGCCGAGTGGAAGGTGGAGGCGAACACTTCGTCCCCTTCCTCGCCGCCCAGCATCCGGCGCAGACGCTCTTTCAGCTCCCCTGCTGCCTTGTTGGTAAAGGTAATGGCCATCACGTTCCAGCTGCGCACAGCGTTCTGGCGCAGCATCCCGTCCAGCCAGCTGGGGGCGTCTGTACCGGTCATAATGGCGGTGCGCAGGGCTTTGACGTCCTCCTCGGTCACCGGGCGGGGCGTTTCCTTGGAGCCGTGCGCCGAGCCGAACCGGATAAGGTTTGCGATGCGGTTGACCAGCACGGTGGTCTTACCGCTGCCCGCACCGGCAAGGATGAGCAGCGGGCCATCCGTAGTAAACACAGCCTGCCGCTGCATATCGTTCAGGCGGCCGAATTGCTTTTCAATGTAAGTATCACGCAGGGTGCAGAATTCCTGCCCGAGAGATGCTGCCATGGTTTCACCTGTTTCCTTCGCTGTTATTCATACCGTATAGTATAACACATTTCAAAATAGTTGTACACCAAAACTGCATAGAGTTACAGCTGCTTTTCCAGCAGATAGCGGTCGTAGCCGCCGTACATCTCCCGGCGGCAGCGGATGACAAAGCCGGAAGCCTGTGCGTTGCACAGGCTGTAACTGTTGTCCGGGCTAACGGTAGCCCCCAGATGGGTGATCTGTGGCGGCAGCAGCGGCAGAGCCGCTTCCAGCATGGCGCGCTGCAAACCGTTGCCTCGCCAGTCCGGGTGCACTACTGCGCTGTCTGCGTTGGCCCAGTGTTGCCACTGACTTTGCGGCACGCCCAGAAAGGCAGCGTAGTTTTCACTGCTCTGCCCGCACAGACGCAGGATGAGGTACGCCCCCAACCGCCCCTGCTGCCACGCGCCAATGCACACCCCGGTGCGCAGATAGCCGGTAATGTTTTCCAGCGTATCCGGCACGAACTGCTCCGGGTGCGGCATGGCGGCGCGCACTTCGTTTTGCAGCGCGAACACTGCCGGAGCTTCGACAGGGGTGCAGCGCCGCAGGGTGACAGCCTGCCGGGCGGACTTGCCGCCTACTTTTTGCAGAAAATAGTCCATCTGTACTATGCCCTCCAAAATAAAATCGTACTTTTCAGCAGATTCCAGTATAAATGACGCTTTTCTAAATGTCAAATTATGCTATAATAAGAGAGAAGGGGCTGTGGAGGAATCCTCCCGGCCCGTTCGTATGAAGTTCGGGGCGGCGCTGCCGCCCGGAAACGGAGGAACCATCCATGAAAGATCCCGCACTGGCATCGTCCAGCCGCTTGGGCGGCGCTGTGATCAGTGACCGCGTTGTTGCAAGCCTGCTGGAGGAGCTGACCAACGGGCGCTATGCCCAAGCCGACCGCCTGCCCGCCGAGGTAGACCTTGCCACCGAATTGGGGGTGAGCCGTACCGTGATCCGTGACGCGCTGAGCGAGATGGAGCGCGCCGGTTATGTGGAACGGGTGCGCGGCATTGGCACGGTAGTGAACCGCGCTGTGCTGGGGCTGCGCAGCCGCTTGGACCAGAAGCTGGAGTACTACCCGCTGATCCGCAGTTTTGGCAGCTACCCCCATGCCGACGGCATTCAGGTGATGCTTCTTCGTGCAGGCGAGGAGATGGCCCATGCGCTGGCGCTGGAAGTCGGCGATGAGGTGATCTGCATCAAAAAGCGTATCCTTGCCGATACCACCCCGGTGATCTACTCCATCGACTACCTGCCCCGCAGCCTGTTCGGCAACCGGGACTACACCCGCATCGACCTGACCGGCGACATCTTTGAGATCCTGGAGCAGGAGTGCCACCAGCAGATCTCCTCCAACGTCGCCCACCTGAAGGCAAGCTGCGGCGACGATGCCATCCGCTCCGCCATGCGCCTTGCTCCGGGCGAGGCCATGCTGCTGCTGGACGAAGTGTGTTTCAATCGTTTGTGCAGGCCGGTGATGCGCTCGCTGAGCTACTACACAAACTTTTTTGATTTTTCCATTTTACGCAAACTGCTTTAAACGGAGGTATCTTATCTATGCGTCACCTGATCGATCCTTTGGATCTCACCCAGCAGGAAATCACACAGCTGCTTGATCTTGCCGACCGTATCTGCGCCGACCCCGCCGCCTATCAGGAGGTTGCCAACCACAAAAAGCTGGCTACTTTGTTCTACGAGCCCTCCACCCGCACCCGCCTGTCCTTTGAGGCAGCCATGCTGAACTTGGGCGGCCATGTGCTGGGCTTCCCCAGCGAGAACGTGTCCAGCGCCACCAAGGGCGAGAGCGTAGCCGACACTATCCGGGTGGTGTCCTGCTATGCCGATATCGTTGCCATGCGCCACCCCAAGGAGGGTGCACCGCTGCGTGCCTCCCGCTACTCCCGCATTCCGGTGATCAACGCCGGTGACGGCGGCCACCAGCACCCCACCCAGACCCTGACCGACCTGATGACCATTCGCCGCCGCATGGGCAGACTGGATGATCTGACCATTGGTCTGTGCGGTGATCTGAAGTTCGGCCGCACCGTCCACTCCCTGCTCAAGACCATGGCGCGCTGCAAGAACGTCCGCTTTGTGCTGATCAGCCCGGAGGAGCTGCGGGTGCCGGATTATATCATCAACGACGTGCTGGAGGCCAACGGCATCCCTTACAAGGAGACCCGCAGTCTGGAGGAATCCATGCCGGAGCTGGATATCCTGTATATGACCCGCGTGCAGAAGGAGCGCTTCTTCAACGAGGAGGACTACATCCGCCTGAAGAACAGCTATGTGCTGACCCGCGAAAAGATGGCACAGGCCAAGCCCACCATGGCAGTGTTGCACCCCCTGCCCCGCGTGAACGAGATTGCACTGGATGTGGACGATGACCCCCGCGCCGCTTATTTTGAGCAGGTGCAGAACGGCATTTACGTCCGCATGGCACTGATTATGACTCTGCTGGGGCTTGCAGACCCCAAAGCACCGAAGGAGGAAAACTGATATGTTGAATATTGACGAGATTCAGAACGGTATTGTCATCGACCACATCAAGGCAGGTACTGCCGTTGGTCTGATGGATCTGCTGGGCATTGCGGGCAACCGCACCGCCAGCGTGGCGCTGATCCAGAATGCACGCAGCAGCAAGAGCGCCAGCGGCCGCAAGGACATCATCAAGGTGGAGGGCGATGCTTCCTGGCTGAACCTGGATGTGCTGGCTTATCTGGACCCGAACATCAGCGTGACCATTATTGAAAACGGCAAGGCTGTCCGCAAGGAGCAGCCCAAGCCCCCCAAGCGTCTGGTGAACATTGTACGCTGCAAGAACCCCCGCTGCATCTCCAGCATTGAAGAGGAGTGCGACCAGATCTTTGAGCTGAGCTCCAACGGCAAGTACCGCTGCATCTACTGCGAGCAGGAGCTGCAGGTAAAGCCGGAGTAACTGCGCTTTTTACGATTTTAAATGCGCTCCGCTTCGCTCTGCGCATAGTTTAAGGAATTGCATTTTAGTTTTGCAGCTCAGCCAAGCCTGCGGGCTTGGCTGAGCTGCTTTTTCATGGGAGGGACGCAGAGGGAAACCGCAGCTGCCGCGCTGGTTTTCTACCGAAACAGTCGCACGGCGGGTCGGCTTTTTGCTGACTGGCAGATACGATGATTTAATAGATAAAAAGGACTGCTATACTGGGCAAAACCCATGTACAGCAGTCCTTTTTGGTGCAAAAGAAAACTGACGGGACTCTTTGCAGCGCACGATACCCCGGCTTGCCTATGCCATTCCCGTACAGCAGGCAGCGCCGGAATTGCGACACATCGAGAAACTTTATCGACTGCAACCCCCAAAAGGCCCGCGGCAGAAAGCCCCGTCAGCAAGGTACTGTGCATTCCTGCACAATCCAAAAAAAGCAAAGGTAGGCAGCCTGCTTACACGCACCGCAGGCTGTTTTTCCATCCAGCAACAAAGCTTTTAAAAAGAAGGGTATTCCCCCCCTCCCACCGCAACGTGACCATGTCCGCACGGAAGGCTTCCTTTACTGACCACAGTATAGCAGAGTTACGCTTCTGTTGCACAAAAATTGTCATATTCTGACGGTGCAGATGTCATGAATTGCCGGTAGGCACCGCACAGGTAAAGCGGAACCAATTGTCCCGGCAGCTCAGGGTATACTCCGCACCGTGGCGCAGCAAAACGTCCCGCACGTTGGAAAGCCCCATGCCGTGGCCGGGCTCCTTGCGGGTGGTGCGGGGCAGCTGCCCATCCGGCGGCAGCTCCACATCTCGTTGCACCCGATTGCGCACCGAGAGAAGATATTCCACCTCCGTTTTGCGCACCCGCACGTAGACCTCCGGTGGGTATGCCTGCGCTGCGGCACAGATGGCGTTATCCAGCAGATTTGCCAGCACGGTGACCATATCCACCCCGCTCAGCGGGAAATCCCGCAGGTCGCAAAGGTCAAAATACACGCTTACGCCCTGCCGGGTGGCCTCCTCGTACTTGCGAGTCAGGATGGAGTCCAACAGCGGGTTGTGGGTATCCATAATGGTAGTGCTGGCCGCCACAGCCTTATCCACACCGGCAATATAGTCCTGCGCACCGGCCACATCTCCCTGTGCCAGCAAGGCACGCAACGCACCGATATGGTTGGTGAATTCGTGGGTCAGGCGGCGCTGGGCGGTGTAGGAATCCAGCAGTGCCGAAGCCCGCTGCTGCTCCAGTTCGGCCTGAAAATGCAGGCTGCGACGCTGCATGACCTGATCATTGAACATTGCCACGATGCACAGATGCACCATGACAGCCACCGTAAGCCCCACTGTCATCCCCATTGTGGCCATGGTGGCCCTTTTGTTGTTATCTGTGAGCATGAGCAGGATGTTCAGCACCACGACCACGCCCGGAAAAAAGCTCATGGTCAGCGCCTGCAAAGGCTCCAGCGCATTGTATCTGCGCCACTTGCCCACAAAGAACGATACCCCGGTGCTGACTACCAGATTTGCGAATGACATTATGATCAGACAATCTGCGCGCTGGATGACCTGCTGTAGCTCACACTCCAGCATCCACGATATGACATACCGCACACTGTTTTCAACCAACAGGCACATGGTACCGTTGATCAGACAGGCGGTAAATTTCTGCCCCGGCGTGCCACCAAACAGCATAACTGTGATGAACAGAAAAAGAAGCGTGTAAACCACTGCCATCGGCGTAAAAAAGCCATGGTTGCGCATGACCGAGAGGGTCATCGTAAGCATGGTTATAACACCGGACCACACCAGAGGGTGCTTTACCCTGCCCTTGCCAAGGTAAGCATATTCAACCATGATAAAGCCGAGCCATTGGGTCAGGCAGACCCAGTGACCGTACATATACCAGCGCCAGAATTCTTCATTCATCACCGAACTGCCCCTTCCATTCCAGCCATGCGCTGCGGATGGCTGTATAGTACTGTCGGCTGACGCTCAGTTCTACCCCGCTGCGCAGCTCCACCTTATAGTTGCGGATGGAGCGCACATATTTCAGATTGACCACATCGCTGCGCCCTACCTGCAAAAAGCCGTTTTCGTACAGCATGGCGGGCAGATCAGCGATCTTGCCGTAAAAGGTGCAGATGGGCTGGTGCGGGATATCGCCGTAGACGTTGATCTGCCGCAGATCGCTTTCCAGATAATAGATCTGATCCAGCGGGATCTCACTGGTGGTACGGTTGTGGTGCACCTCCAGCGTTTTTCGGAGGTCGGACATGCCGGAAAAAATATCCTCCAGACAGCTGGGCAACTGGGCGGCAATATCCCGCTTGAGTAGGTAGCGGTAAGCGTTGACCGTGTAGCCCTGCGGGGCAAATTCCAGATAAGCCGAAATGTACACCAGCACGATATCCGGGGCGACCTGCCGCAGCTTGCGTCCCAGTGCAATGCCGTCGGTGGTTTTCAGGTCTACATCCAGAAACGCCAGCTGGTAGCGTTCCAGCTCCGGGGTAGCCAGCAGCTGCTCGCCGCTGGTGCAGACGGTGCTCTGCACCTGAATCTCCCGGGCGCGGAACCATTCCGAGATGTACTCGTCCATCTGTGCAGCGAAGGCCGCATCATCGTCACAGACCAGAATGTGCATGGGTGTGTTTCCTCCTTTTTGAATACAAAAAAGCATATAGCAGTGTTTCCCGCCGGGAGAAGCACCCTATATGCTTTTATATTACACTTGTTCCGCCTGTTCGTCAATCAAAGACGGAGCAGACGCTGGGATCACTTATGCAAGGAATTTGTCGTAGAGACCAAATGCAAAGATGAACACCACGATGAGCGGCAGCACATAAGTCAGGTAGCCGCGCATCCAGTCCTGCACCTTGAGACCCTTGCCGGTGTTGACCTCTTTTTTGTAGTTCTGCCAGCCCCAGCCGTAGCGGGTAACGCAGAACAGCAGATATACCAGGCTGCCCAGCGGCAGGAAGAGGTTGCTGACCAGAAAGTCCTCTACATCCAGCACAGCACCGCCGAACACTGCAAAGCCATCCCATGCCCACAGGTTATAGCCCAGCACACAGGGCATGGACAGCAGGATGATGAGCACAAGGTTCACCAGACTGGACTTTTTGCGGCTGCAGCCAGTCAGTTCCATGCCACAGCAGATGATATTCTCGAACACTGCCAGCACGGTGGACATGGCTGCAAAAGCCATGAACAAAAAGAACAGGCTGCCCCACAGCCGCCCCATGGACATATTGGCAAAGATGTTGGGCAGGGTGATAAAGATAAGGCTGGGGCCGCTGGTCTGGTCCACATGGTAGGTAAAGCAGGCCGGGAAGATGATCAGACCGGCGGTAATGGCTACAAAGGTATCCAGCACCACAATGCGGACAGATTCGCCCAGCAGGGAATGTTCCTTGCCGATATAGCTGCCGAAGATGGACATGGCGCCGATGCCAAGGCTCAGGGTGAAGAAGGCCTGATTCATAGCGGAGACCAGTGTGTTGACCACGCCCACCTCCTGCATCCGGGCAAAGTCCGGCACAAGGAAGAAGGAAAGGCCTTCCTTTGCCCCGGGCATGAACAGGCTGTTGACGGCAAGCACCACCATAATGAGGAGCAGGGCGATCATCATGCCCTTAGTCACGCGCTCCAGACCGCTTTGCAGACCCTTGGCGCACACCAGAATGCTCACTACCACCACAAATACCATCCAGAAGGTCATAGTAGCGGGGCTGGCCAGCATTTCGGTAAACTTACCGGCCACCTGCTCGGCGTTGAGCCCCGCCAGTTTGCCGACGGCGGTCATGTAGAAATAGTGCAGCATCCAGCCCGCCACGGTGGTGTAGAACATCATCAGCAGGTAGCAGCCGATGAGGGTGAAGTAGCCGTGGATGTGCCACTTCTGCCCCGGCTTTTCCAGTGCCTGATACGCCCGCACCGGGCTTTTGCGGGAGGCGCGTCCCACGGCGAATTCCATGGTCATGATAGGCAGACCCAGAATGACTAGAAAAATCAGGTAGAACAGTACAAAAGCACCGCCGCCGCCCTGACCTGCAATATACGGAAACTTCCACACGTTGCCGATGCCGATGGCACAGCCTGCGGAAAGCAGAATAAAGCCCAGACGGGATTTCAGAGTTTCTCGTTCCATGATCCGATAACTCCT
>ERZ772883.2544-NODE-2544-length-11200-cov-8.280485_pt1 | contig 11200 bp, 8 predicted proteins | sample MGYA00580575_ERZ772883 | MGnify/ENA primary metagenome ERZ772883 (study PRJEB29015, sample SAMEA2737666) | human gut metagenome | biome: human gut; feature: human-associated habitat; material: faeces | place: China | collected 2012 ...
CCGAAGGCCGACTAGCGCCAGAAATGGCTGAAAGCCATGAAGCGCGTAGCCAAGCACAAGCGTAGCGCAGGGCTTGGCCGCAGACATGCGGCGGGGTGGGCCGCAAAGCGCTGTTCGCGGGCGATGGCAGCCAATCAGGGTTTTTCGACAGTCTAAAAGAAGCGTCTTCGGACGCTTCTTTTTTGCATTTTCGTATTTTTGTAAAGGTCAGTGAAAGAGCCTTGCCAGAAATCCGGGAATCCGATATAATCGGGGTATCTTAGCCGCCCAGATTTTGGAACCCATGAAGAACGATGACAGACTGCCAGCCCAAACTCGCTTTACCCCGTACAACGATCCCCTATCTGAAAACGAACCAACTCGACCGACAGGGAGGAAACAAGGATGAAGCAACTGCACACCGGCTCGGAAGCCCGCCTTTTTTCAGCAATTAGAATCCCCCAAAAATTTTGGTTTGCGCTTGGACTGGCGCTGTTAATGACCCTTTTATGCAGCACAGCGCTGGCGTGCCGCAATCCCAACGGCGAATGCACTGGGAAAGCTTATACTTACCGTTATACAGACGATCAATGGCACCAAGCCGAATGTCAGAGCTGTGGCTTCACCTATTTTGCCTATCATGAAATCGTTCAATCGGCAACCTGCCAGCAGCCGGCGAAATGCGGCAAATGTAATTCTTCCTTCGGTGGATTGGGTACCCATTTGCTGCGAAGCTATCCGGCCCGTGAGGTCACCTGTATAGACAAAGGCTGGGATGCCTATAACAAATGCGCCTACTGTGACTATTCCACAAAGCCCTATCGGGAAATGAACGCACTGGGACATGATTTTGTCGAATATGAGGGACAGGCCCCCACCTGCACAGAGGAGGGCTGGCACCCCTATAAGGTCTGTACTCGCGGCGATCTCAACACCTATTGGCCGATCGCGCCGCTGAACCACGATCTGGTTCAGCATGAGGGGCTGGACGCTACCTGCATCGACGCGGGCTGGAACGCCTATGAGAACTGCACCCGCTGCGACTACACCACCTTTTCGGAGGCTCCGGCGCTGGGTCACGAATATGTATCCCAGACCTTCGCGCCGACCTGCACCGCCGACGGCTATACGGTTTCCACCTGCGCCCGCTGCAGCGAAAGCTTCACCGTGAACGAAGGGGAAAAGTTGGGCCACTGGTTCGGCGAATGGCAGCCCGATGGAAACCGTCACCGGGCAGACTGTCTGCGCTCCGGCTGCGGCTATACGAGCCATACCGATTGCAACCTCATGGACTGCCGGCTTCCGGACAAAGAAGCGACGGTTGTCTTCCAGCTCTGCCCCGTGTGCGGCAAGAGAAGTAGCGGAGCGCAGCTGGCGCTTGTGGAAAACAGCTCTGTCGCCGTCATGACCGATCGCCTGCCTGCCGGGGAAGCGGTGGTACGCATGGGCGAAGGGACGGACGATACTTTGCTGCTAAGCGTCGCGTTTGAAACGGCGGGCCGTCTGTCTCAGGCAAATGGGCAGATGAAGGTCACGCTGCCTGCCGAGTCTTTCCAAAACTACGGCTTTGCACTGCTGAATGCCGAAGGCGCGGAAACTCCGCTGCCTGTGCAGGAGAAAAACGGCCAGATCTCCTTCCTGCTGGACTTCACCGAGCCGGTCTGTCTGCTCCGTCTGACTGAAAAAGCGGCTTGACCTCGCGTCTTTTATGGCCTTCCACATGAAAAAGAGCTTTGATCTCCGCTTTGGGCGGCAGTGCCTTTCTGCCTGACCTACGATGGTTTTCAAAGCTCTTTTGGATTATATGATTGTTTTTATCCCTTGATAATGCGCTCCACGGCTTCCTGCGTCTTTTCCAGCGTATTGAAGGCCGTCAGACGGAAGTACCCTTCGCCGCAGGGGCCGAAGCCCGCGCCGGGCGTGCCGACCACATGGTAGCGGTTCAGCAGCAGGTCGAAGAAATCCCAGCTGGCCATGCCGTCGGGGGTCTTCATCCAGATATAGGGCGCGTCCACGCCGCCGAACACGGTGTAGCCCGCCTTTTCCAGCCCTTCCCGGATCACCTGCGCGTTGCGCAGATAATAGCGGATGCTGTCCATGCACTGGGCCCAGCCGTCTCTGGAATAAACCGCCTCGGCGGCCCGCTGGATGGGATAGCTGACCCCGTTGAACTTGCTGCCCATGCGGCGCTTCCACATGGCGTTCAGCTCCACGGGCTGGCCCTGAGCGCCCATGCCCTTCACCCCATGGGGAATGACCATGAAGCCGCACCGGGTGCCGGTGAAGCCGGCGGTTTTGGAGTAGCTGCAGCACTCGATGGCTACATCCTTCGCGCCCTCCACCTCGTAAATGCTCCGAGGCGCGCCGCTGGTGATAAAGGCCTTGTAGGCCGCGTCATACACGATGATGGCTCCGTTGGCCTTCGCATACTCCACGAAGGGCTTCAGCTGCGCTTTGGTCAGCACCGTGCCCGTGGGATTGTTGGGGTAGCAGAGGTAGATCACATCCACCGGACGGTCGGGCAGGGGCGGCACAAAGCCGTTCTCCGCCGTGCAGGGCAGATAGCACAGCCGGTCCCAGCGGTCGTGAACGTAGGCTCCTGCTCGGCCCGCCATGGCGTTGGAATCCACATACACGGGGTAAACCGGGTCAGTGACGGCCACCACCGCGTCGTCGGAGAAAAGCTCCTGCACATTGGACACGTCGCACTTGGCGCCGTCGGAGACGAACACCTCGTCCGCCTGAATGCCCAGCCCCTTGTAGTCGTTGTCCAGAATGGCCTGAATCAGAAAATCATAGCCGTAGTCCGGGCCGTAGCCCCGAAAGGTCTCGGCCCGGCCCATTTCCCGGGCGGCCTTTTCCATGGCCTCCACCACGGCGGGAGCCAGCGGACGGGTCACGTCGCCGATGCCCAGCCGGATCAGCTCCGCGTCGGGATGCTCCTGTCCGTATTCCTTCACCCGGCGGGCGATCTCCGCAAAGAGATAGCTGCCGGGGAGCTTTTCATAATGGGGATTCACCTTCAGCATGATTTGGTTCCTCCTTGTTGTTCATCTGTCTTGCGCGAAGGGTCTGTCTTGGGGTTCAGTCCTGCAGCCACTGGCCATCATACACGAACGTGGCGGGGCCGGTCATATAGACGTGGCCGTCCTGCTCGTTCCACTCCAGATTCAGCTTGCCGCCGGGCAGGGCGATCTCCGCATGGCGTTCCGTCAGCCCATTCAGTACGCAGGCCACCATCACCGCGCTGGCTCCCGTGCCGCAGGCCAGCGTCTCGCCGGTGCCCCGCTCCCAGACCCTCATCTTCACATGGGTGGGGTCGATCACCTGCACAAACTCGATATTGGCCTTCCGGGGAAAGACGGGGTCGCATTCCAGCACCGGGCCGTCCGTGGTCACGGGGGCCGCGTCGGGGTCGTCCACAAAGGTGACGGCGTGGGGGTTGCCCATGCTGACAAAGGTGCAGGGGTATTCATGGCCGTTGGCGGTCAGCACATGGCCGATGACGGGTTCTCCGTCCGCCGTTGTAGGGATCTTCCGACCGTTCAGTTCCGGCAGGCCCATATCCACCCGCACGCTGACCGTCTCGCCGTTTTCCACATTCAGGTGCAGTCGCTTCACTCCCGCGCCCGTTTCGATGGTCAGGTCGGTCTTGTCCGTTAGACCGCGGTCGTGGCAATACTTGGCCACGCAGCGGATACCGTTGCCGCACATCTCGCTTTCGCTGCCGTCGTTATTGAACATCTGCATCCGAAAATCCGCCTTGTCGCTGGGCAGGATCAGGATCAGTCCGTCGGAGCCGCAACCGAAATGAGGGCGGCTCATCCGCACGCTCAGGGCTGCCGGGTCGGCAATGGTTTCCTCCAGACCGTTGATATAAATATAGTCGTTTCCAATGCCTTCCATTTTGGTAAAGCGCATACCATCCCTCCCTTATCCTGGCTAGTATAGCATACAGACGGCGGATTATCCAGAATTTACCCTGTTTTTCCCCTGCGGCGGGTGCGTTCAGCGCCGAAAAGGAAGGTTTTACACTCCATTTGCCGGTTTTCAGCCCAAAACACATGACAAACGCTTCCGAATGTTGTATGATGAAGATGGTTTCGAAGAACCGTTCGAAGCGGTCATTGAAAGGAGAAAACCAACGATGAAACAAAACAAACTGCTGGCAGTCCTTCTGGCTCTGCTGCTGTGCGCCATGCTGCCCCTGAGCGCCATGGCCGCTACCGAGTACAGCTTTCAGCTGATCCCTGGCGACGATATGGCGTCTGTGGACGCGATCAAAGATCTGTTCGACGTTCTGACCGTGCGCTTTCTGAAGGGCGAAGGCAGCGGAATGCTGACGCTGAGCCTGTCCGGCGAGGACGTTTTCAGCGCCGCCACGCGCATGACCGGCGACGGCCTGTATCTGGACAGCGCCATTCTGGGCGACAAACCCGTCTATGCCTCCGCCGAGGACATCGGTCAGGTGCTGACCCAGCTGGCGACTGCCGACGAAAGCGCGGACGAAGAAATTGTCAGCCAGATCAAGCCCATGATCGCCCAGCTTTTCAGCCAGGCCGGTATGATGAACGAGCTGAAGGGGACGGCGCTGGCCGATCCCTCCGTCAACCTGCCCGACGAGACGTTCAACAGCGAAGAAATGCGCGCTCAGATCAAGGAAGCCTTTGCCGACGACGAAGCGATGGCGGATTATGTACTGGGCATTCTGGACCGGGCGGAGATCACCGAGGGCAGCTTTACCAGCGAAGCTCACGACCCTGCCACCCAGAGCATCAAGATCACCCTGACCAAGGACGACGTGGCCACGCTGCAGAGCAGCACCACCGTTCAGAAAATGCTGACCGACTCCGGCTCCATGACCGAGGAAGAAGCCGCTGCCGAGCTGAAAAAGGCCATGGACAACATGGAAAAGATGGACGTGGTCATGACCATGTATGCCGACGACAGTCATCTGGTGGCCCTGGAAATGACCATGGATTCCGCCATGACCGTGACGGATGATGACGGCGAAGCCGAAAGGGAAAGCGTCCAAATGACCGCCACGTATAACCGCCTGACCGTTGACGGTACCGTCAACCACAGCGCCACCATGCTGCTGGGCGAGGATGGCGAGACCGAAGCCGATCTGGCTTTCGTACTCACCGCCAAGGACGGCTCCTATACGCTGGACGGCGCTATGAACGAAGTGGACGATGGCAAGGAAAAGCCCATCCTGACCGTCAAGGGCGTGCTGAACAGTGCGGACAGCAAAGCCGACGGCTGGCTGGCCATGCTGGCGGACGAAAACCAGATCACCTTCACCTATAGCGGCAGCACCGAGGGCGATCAGACCGAGCGGCTTGTCTCCCTGTACGCCCGGGAGAACGCCGTGGCCATTACGGAGCTGGCCGCTTCCGAGCGCCCGCTGTTCTCGCTGCGGGTGACCACCTCCGAAAACGCGGATGACAACGCCCTGAAGGCCATCGAATCCGCCACCGCGGAAAACGCCGTGCAGCCCCTGCAGATGAGCGATGATGAACTGACCGAGTATCTTACCTCCATCAGCACCAACGCCACGCAGGTGCTCTACACCGTGCTGAGCAAGCTGCCCTCCAGCGTGATCGAACTGCTGACCGCTACGAACGGGAACTGAGGCCCTATTCTCTGGGGGACTGCGCGGCTGCGCAGTCCCTTTTTCCTATCTCACCCAGAAGGGAACGGAATGCAATGACAGATGGATGGTATTTTGCCTCGCTGCTGGGCTGGGCGCTGGCGTGGATGGCGCTGGTGCGCCCGCTGAGGCTGGGCCAGGCGCTGCTGTGCGCCATATGCGGGATGCTGCTGACGGCCTATCTCGGCGTGATCGTGCTGCCGCTGCGGCAGGTGACGGCCTATTTTCTCATGGCGGGCGGTCTGGCCGCGCTGGCGGCAGGGCTGGTGCTGCTCCTGCTGGACAAGCGGCAGCTTCGGCAGCGGGTGCTGCGGCCTTCCCTGCTGATCTGGCTGCTTTTGTGCGCCGGGTGTTTCCTTGCGCTGAAGGACGTGCTGATCACCGATCATGACTCCTATTCCTACTGGATGCGCATCGTCCGGGAGCTGTACACCGACAGGCGTTTCCCCATCCACATGGATACCAACATGAGCCACACCGACTATTTCCCCATGCTGGCGGCGCTGCAATACTGTGTGGTGCAGGTCTTCGGCTGGCAGGACGCGGGGCTTCTGATGGTGATTGCATCGGCGATTCTGGCCGCCTGTATGGCGATGGGCGACCTGCTGGAAGGCACATGGCTCCCGGCACTGACCGGGGCCGTGCTGGCCTATCTGTTCTCGGCCTTTGGGCTGACCGTCTTTTCCACCCGGGGTGACGGACCCATGGCGGCGCTGCTGACGGCGGGGCTCCTGTGCCTGTTCTTCCGCCGGGATGACCGGCCCGCCTCGTGGCTGCCCTCCCTGTGCGCCGCGGCGGTGTTGACCGGCATGAAGATCTATTCCGGCCTGTTGTTCGCGCTGGTCATCGGCGCGTCCATGCTGTTTTCCATCCCCGGCGTGAAAAGATCCGGCCAGCCCGTCCGGGCGCTGCGCTGGATGAGCTGGCTTGCGGTGCTCCTGCCGGTCATTGTGCATTTCTCGTGGTCGATCTTGTATCACTATCATTCCCAGCTGGCCTATGAACAGGCGGAGCTGGCGAAAGCCGCCTACGGGCTGACCCCTGCCGTTTCCAGTGTCAGTGCGCCCTCCCTCGCCAGTCTGCTGGGCGGCAATCCCCGCACCGGCGAATTGATGGGTTCCCTGGGCAGCGGGCTTTGGGTGCGGCTGCAGCCGTTGGTCGCCCAATTCGGCGATTCCCTCTGGCACAGCGCTTATCCGTGGCTGCTGGCGGGCGTGGGGCTGGCGATCGTGCTGGCGGCATTCCAGCCCAAGGCCCAGCGTCGGCGAACGCTGGGCGCGCTGCTGGCCATGGCCGTAGCCGCGGTGTGCTACACCGTTGGGCTGATTGCTGGTTTCGTGGTGCAGGAGGAAATCGCCGCCGTGGCGCTGAACTACATGAACACCGCGTTCACCCCGGTACTGCTGTTCTTCGTGTTTCTGCTGATCCGCCTGCTGGCGGGGCAGGACGAGGCCTGGCGTTTCCCGGCGAAGCTGCCCGCCCATTGGCCGGTAGCGGCGATCCTGCCCCTGATGCTGCTGATCCAGCCGCCGGAGGCCTTCGCCGCCCAGTTGCCTGTCCAGAACGACGAAGGCTTCCTTCGCCCCTTTGCCATCGAATACTACGAAGACGAGCTGGACTCCTTTCCCTTTGAGGAATACGCCAATCGTCACGCCCTGCTGATCGACTGCAGCTATGCATCCGCGGAGATCAAAAGCAGCAGCGGCAAGACCCACGCCTATCAATATTTTGCCCTGCCCATGCGGATGCACATCGTCCAGTATCCCGTGGAGGATTACGACCGTCTGGGCGAGCTGACCGCCGACAACATTTACCGGCTGCTGCGGGAAAACCGCTGCGACTTCCTGTTCCTGCGCATCGACGACTACCTGTACTGGGAGCAGATCGACGAGGCGCTGGGCTTGGAGGAACAGTGCGGCTGGCCGGAACCCGTGGGTGTATACGCCGTCTCCTACGATGGGGATGAGATCACCTTTTCTTCCTTCGACGAATAAAGACAAAAAACGAGGGACTGCTTCTCCGTTTCAGGAAAGCAGTCCCTCGTTTTGGCTTTACCGATTCATCAGATCATACATCATGACCGCCGCGGCGATACCCGCGTTCAGACTTTCCGCACCGCCCCGCATGGGCAGCTTATAGCGGAAGCTGCACTGGGCGAGAATTTCCTCCGTCAGCCCCGCGCCTTCGTTGCCGATAAGCACACAGAGCTTGTCCGGGCGGGTACCCCGCTGATAGAAGGGCTGGCCGCGCAGCTCCGCGCCGATGACGGCCCATCCGTTCGTCCGCAGCCAGCGGGCCGCCTCCGCGCTGTTTTCCACAAAGGTCATGGGCACCCGGAACAGGCTCCCCATGGTGGCCCGCATGGTTTTGGGCGAGAAGGGATCGGCGCAGCCCGGGGTCAGGATGCAGCCGTCAAAGCCCGCCGCGTCCAGCGTCCGCAGGATGGTACCCACGTTGCCGGGGTCCTGCACGTTTTCCATCAGGAGCAGCTTTTGTCCCTGCCGTTCCAGCGGACAGGGTTTCGGCAGACCGCAGACGGCGGCGATTCCCTGCGGCGTTTTCACCTGCGAAATGGTTTCCAGCACCGCAGCGCTCACTTCGTAGACCGCGCATTCCGTCTGCCGGGCCAGCGCCAGCAACGGGGCGAACCGCTCCTGCTGGCCGTCCTCCACAAACAGGGCGGAGACCTTTTCCGGGCAGACCCGCAGGGCTTCGCCGGTCATGTGCTCGCCGTCGCAGAGGAACGCGTCCTGCTCCCGGCGGCCTTTGGCGGTCAGCAGCGCCTTGGCGGACTGCACCACCGGATTTTTCGTACTGGTCAGCAGCATTTTACATCCGCTCCGGCGCTTCGATTCCGATCAGATACAGACCGGTCTTAATGGTATCCTTCACCGCTTTGGTCAGGCGGATGCGGGCCTCCCGCACGGGGGCCTCGTCCACGATGATGCGGTTTTCATAGTAGAACTTGTTGTAGGCCTTGCACAGCTCGGTAACGGCCCGGGTGATGATGCTGGGCTCGTAACGGTTGGCGGCCTCCCGCACCGTCTCGGGGAAGCGGCTCAGCTGGCGCAGCAGCTCCTGTGCATAGTCGTCGGACAGGGCGCTGTAGTCCGGCTCGGCAGGTTCCAGACCCTCAGCCTTCCGCAGCGCGCTGCAGCAGCGGGCGTGGGTGTACTGCACGTAGGGGCCGGTCTCGCCGTCGAAGCTCAGCACCCGATCCCAGCTGAAGTCGATATCCTTGATGCGGCTGTTCTGCAGGTCAGCATAGACCACTGCGCCCACGCCCACCTGCCGGGCCACTTCGTCCTTGTTTTCCAGATTGGGGCTCTTTTCCTCGATAATGGCCCGGGCCTTCTCGATGGCCATGTTGAGCACGTCCTCCAAAAAGAGCACATGTCCCTTCCGGGTGGACAGGCTCTGGCCCTCATAGGAAATCATGCCGAAGGCCACGTGAACCAAATCCTTATACCACGGATAGCCCATCTTTTCGATGACCTTGAACCACTGGCGGAAGTGGAGATCCTGCTGATAGGCTACCACGTACAGGCACTTATCGAAATCATAGGTCTCCTTACGGTACAGGGCGGCGGCGATATCGCGGGTAGCGTAGATCGTGGTGCCGTCCTTTTTCAGGATCAGGCAGGGGGGCATTCCGCTCTTTTCCTCGTCCAAGTCTACCACGGAAGCGCCGTCGGAAATGGTCAGCAGATTCTTCTCCCGCAGCTCCTCCACCACGCGGTCGGTCTTGTCCACGTAGAAGCTCTCGCCGTTGTAGCTGTCGAACTGCACGCCCAGCAGGTCGTAAACGGGCTTGGCGTCCCGCAGGGTCAGCTCCTTGAACCAGTTGAACAGTTCCAGCGCCTCCGCGTTGCCGTCCTCGATGGCCTTGAACCAGCGGCGTCCCTCGTCTTCCAGCTCGGGGTGCTGCTCCGCTTCCTCATGGAATTTCACATACAGGCGGGTCAGCTCTGGCACGCCCTTGGCTTCCACCTCTTCCCGGCTGCCCCAGGTCTTGTAGGCATAAATCAGCTTGCCGAACTGGGTTCCCCAGTCGCCCAAATGGTTGATGCTGACCGTCTTATAGCCGAGGAAGCGGTAGATACGTGCCAGACTGTGGCCCAGCATGGTGGTGCTCAGATGGCCGATATGGAACCGCTTGGCGATATTGATGGAGGAATAGTCCAGGCAGATGGTCTTTCCCGCGCCTTCCTGCCCCGCGCCGTAGTTTTCCCCGGCGGACAGTACAGTTTCCAGCGTTTCCCGGGCGAAATTATCCCGGTTGAGGAAAAAATTCAGGTAGCCGCCCTGCTGCTTGGCTTCGCACAGGCGCCCGGCGGAAATGGCTCCCGCCAGATTTCCGGCGATCTGGGGCGGGCCCATGTGCAGGGCGCGGCTCAGTTTAAAGCAGGGGAAGGCGTAATCGCCCATTTCTTTTTGCGGGGGAATTTCCAACATGTCGGCGATCGCAGACGCATCCGGCAGGCCGTCCACCCCGGGGTAACAGGCCTCGATGGCCTCGGTGATCACATTAGCAAGGCTTTGCTTGGTGTCCATTCTTCGTTTCTCCTTTTTCTTTCGGGGTCAGGGATGCAGCACCGTGCCCATGGGGTCGCCCTCCAGCACCCGCAGAATATTGGTGGGAGGCTCCAACCCGAACACGCGCACCTGCGGCACATGATTATCCCGCAGCAGGATGAACGCGGTCGCGTCCATCACCTTCAGGCCCCGTTCGGCGGCTTCGCCATAGGAAATATCGGAAATCAGGGTGGCGCTGGGGTCTACGTGAGGGTCGGCGGTATACACGCCATCGATATTCTTGGCCATGAGCACCGCGTCGCATTCCAGTTCGATGGCGCGCAGGGCCACGCAGGTATCGGTGGTGAAGCAGGGGTTTCCAATGCCGCAGCTCAGCAACAGAATCTGCCCCTGCCGGAGCCTTTCCATCGCTGCCACGGTATGATAGGTCTCGGCGATGCGGGGCATTTCCAGCGCGCTCATCACCGTGGCCCTTGCGCCCAGATGCTCCAGCGTATCCCGCATATACAGGCAGTTCTGCAGCGTCCCCAGCATTCCCATCTGGTCGGCGGCCACCGTGCCCATCCGCATGGCCGCGCCCCGGCGGCCGCGCCACACGTTGCCGCCGCCGATGACCACGGCCAGCTCCACGCCGGTTTTCTGCACGTCGATGAGCATCCGCGCGGCCTCTTCAAATTTTTCATGGCAGAATCCATGTCCGTCCACGCCCAGCGCTTCGCCGCTCAACTTCAAAATGACCCGATGATAAGTCGCCATTTTGTTTCCCCCTTCTTCGCATATCCTGTGCCAAAGAAAAGGGCCGCTGCAGGAAGAACGGAGGGAGCGGGGCCAAAGCCCCTCAAGTTCCTCGTTTTCGTGCAACGGCCCTTCAGGGGGCGCTGCCCCCTGAAAACCCCCGCTCAAGGGTTATAACCCTTGAGAATCCCATCGCTGACCGCACAGGTGCGGTCAGGTTGCTGGACGCTAGGGTCTGCATTTACCTTGCGGCAAATATTATTGGTTCTTTTGGGGCGCTGCCCCCTGACCCCCCAC
>ERZ772883.2554-NODE-2554-length-11168-cov-31.605957_pt1 | contig 11168 bp, 9 predicted proteins | sample MGYA00580575_ERZ772883 | MGnify/ENA primary metagenome ERZ772883 (study PRJEB29015, sample SAMEA2737666) | human gut metagenome | biome: human gut; feature: human-associated habitat; material: faeces | place: China | collected 2012 ...
GCGCCATTGCGTTTCATCTCCATAGGAAACTTTCCCCAATCCGTGTATAATAGTAAACAAACCACTGCGGCAGCGCATGGGTAATCTGAACATCGAGGTGTATGTGTATGGAAAAGAAAGCTTTCCGTGAAAGAACGATTAATGATTTTCTGGATGACCTGGGAAGCCGGTCTCCGGCCCCCGGCGGCGGTGCGGCTGCGGGACTTCTGGGTGCCCAGGCCTGCGCCCTGGCGGAGATGGTGTGCCATCTCACCGAGTCCAATAAGAACTACGCCCAGTTTCATGAAAAGGCAGGGGAGTATGCGGCGGTATTCAATATGGCCCGTTCCATTTTCCTGGATCTCATGGATGAAGACGCCGCCAATTTCCTGGAGCTCATGGAAACTCTCCGTTCCATCCGGAATCTTCCTCTGGAAGAGCGGCAGGAGAAGCAGCTGGAAGCCTTCAAGAAAGCCATTGCCGTTCCCCGGCAGATGGCCCAGACCATGAGCGAACTGCTCCCCAGCTTCACGAATCTTCTGCTGAAGGGAAATAAAAACGCCCTCAGCGATTCCATCATGGCTGCCCAGAGCGCCATCGCCTGCATCCAGGCTTCCATTATTAATGTAAAAATCAACATGAAATATATTGATGATGAATTCTATGAACATGAAATGAAGGACACCATCACCAGCTGGGAAAACGCAGTGTCCGCCATCGATGCGGTGCTCACATACCAGGTGGATTTGTAAGGGAGCCAATTCGCGGCCCGGGTTCATGGACACGCCCTTTGGGCGTGAGGGTTCAGAGGGTTCAAAAGGTTCTGCCCGCTTTTAGCGGGCGGGTTCAGAAGGTGGTGGTGGCGCCCTTCAGGCGCATTATAAAATGGCGCCTCCGGCGCCCACCCTGCCTCCACGGAGTGGGCTTTATAACTCCCTCTGAACCAGCCCGGAAGACGGAGCCGATTCCGGGCTGAACCCAGGACGCCCAGGGCGACAGCCCGACGGCGGCTTGAACCCGGGCGCCGAAGGCGCCTGAACCCTCTTTCTTTCGGGAATACAGCCCATGGTCCACGGTAAGCGGACAGCGGAAAGCCGACAGCCCCACTGTCCCACTAACCCCACCTCACCAGCTCACTAATACACTATCCCAAAGGAGGCCTATCATGAAAGAAGATCCTTCTTCCCAGTCATTAAGCAGGCAGCTCTTTGAAACCTATGTTGCCCTGGATAACTGGCATAAATTCCGCCTCCGTCTGTTTATAGAAGGCATATTCGTCGGCATTTTCGGCGGGCTCTGCATCAGCCTTTTCCGTTTCCTTCTGGGAGAGGCGGAGGCGCTTCGCATTTTTGTGTACAATGCCTTTCTCATTCCTTCTGCGGCGAAGGAAAATTTCGTTCCCCTTCTTCTGTGGGGAGCGGCCCTTGTGGTGACGGGATTTCTCCTGTACCGCATGTGTCTCTATGCCCCCATGGCGGGAGGCTCCGGCATTCCCCAGGTGAAAGGGGTTATCCTGGGGCTGTATAAAATGAAATGGTTCCGCATTCTCTGGGTGAAAATCATTGCCGGTGCCCTGGGCATCGGTGCCGGTCTTTCCCTGGGAAGGGAGGGGCCTTCCATCCAGATCGGCGCCGTGGCGGGCCAGGGGATTTCCCGTTTCCTGGGCCGTACCCGCATGGAAGAGCGCTACCTCATCACCAGCGGCGCCAGTGCCGGTTTGGCGGCCGCTTTCAATGCGCCCCTGGCGGGCATGATGTTTGCCCTGGAAGAACTGCACCGGAATTTCTCCGGCGCCGTGCTCCTGCCCACCATGACCAGCGCCATCACCGCCACCATTGTCACCCATTTCTTCTTCGGACGAAGCACCAGTTTCCATTTCATCAACCTGGTACCCATGCCCGCAGAGCATCTGGGACTGGTAGTGCTCATTGCCATTTCCGCCGGTTTTGCTGGCATTCTCTTCAACTACGGCCTTCTTCATACCGGCAGCTTTTATAATCTTCCCGTTTTCAAAAACCAGTATGTAAAAATCCTTTTTGCCCTCTTTTCCGCCTGCCTTCTGGGATTCTTCCTGCCCCAGGTGCTGGGCGGCGGCAATACCCTGGTGGACCAGCTGGCGGCGGGCCGTTTCAACAGCCTTTCCTTCCTGCTGCTCCTTCTTTTCGGGAAATATGTCTTCACCCTCATCAGCTATGGCTGCGGCGTGCCCGGCGGTTTCTTCCTGCCCCTTCTCGTCATCGGCGCCCTTTTGGGGAGCGTGGAGGCCAATGTGCTGGTGTCCCTGGATTTCATCAATGAAATCTATACGCCCAATATCATCATCATCGGCATGGTGTCCCTCTTTGCTGCCAGCGTCCGCTCCCCCATCACCGGCACCCTCCTCATCCTGGAAATGACCGGCGACTTCGGCCACCTCATGGCCCTGGCCCTGGGAAGTGCGGTGGCCTACATTACGGCGGAGCTCCTGAAGGGCGAACCCATCTACGATGCCCTCCTCAAGAAATCCCTTTCCGCCAAGCCCGATAAGGCCTGTGAGGAAGAGAGAAATATTGTGGAAGTGCCGGTGGGAAGCGGTTCCATTCTGGAGGGAAAGAAAATCCGGGATGTGCCCCGCATGAGGCAGACCATCATCATTGACCTCAAGCGTCACGGCCAGAGCGTGATTCCGGACCCGGACATCCGGCTCCAGGCAGAGGATTTCCTCTACATCCTCACTGCCAGCAAGAATGCGGAAACATTGAAAAGGCTTGGCGAGGAACAGGTGCCGCCGGATTCTGTGAGGAAGAAATAATATCCATCAAAAAACGTGAAACCAGGATTTCCTGATTTCACGTTTTTATTATCTTCTGCCTCTCCGTCTCTGGATGGTCCGTCCGGGGCTGCCTCTCCGGATGGCCCGGGAAGGTCTTACTTCTTCGCCCTGGGAAGCGGCGGCTTTGCTTCCGGTGCCCAGTTTACCGGTACGGATGGCGGTTCTCTTGGCGATAAGGAACCAGCCTGCCAGTTTGTCAGCGGTCTTGCCTTCGCCGCTGCTTTTGGCGGAAGCATCTTCGGGATAGGCCTTCTTGTAGTATTCTACGGCGTTTCTGCTGTTCGTCTTGTCATCGGAGGCTACGCTCTTGAAATCAAGCAGGTTCTTCCCCAGAAAGAGGATGAGCAGCACCGGATAGGCCGCCAAGGGATACACATTCTGCACAATGGAAAGGGCAATGATGACCACGGCCACTGCCATAGCCGCCATGGCGGTGTATTTCTGCATGGACAGCATTTTCTTGAACTTGTCATCCATGGCAGAGAGCCAGATATTGCCGCCGGCTTTGAAATAGTGGATAAATTCCTTATCTCTGAAGCTCCGGTCCCCCTTGTGGTGTTCGATGATCTGGTCCACGATGCGGGCCACGTTCTTCTGCAGCCGTATCATCTGGTAGCCGATGAGGAAACCGATGGACGTGATAATGACTGCAATGATGATGAAAGTTAAAGATTCCATAGAAACTCTCTCCTGTCAAACGATTTCAGATTTGCATTCCTTTATTATACTCGCCGCCGGAAACGATGAAAAGACAGGGCGGTAAAGAAATTTCATTTCCTTCACCGCCCTGTTCCCCACGACTCCTTTGTCTTATATTTCTTGAAATTTTTCAAACGGCAGCAGCCTGTCTGAAGTCTGATTGTCTAAGGAAGCACTGATTAATTCGCAGAATCGAATTTCATATGTATTTTTATCCAATGCTTCGTCATCAGTCTCCTTAAATAGCTCGCTATTCGCGTCGACTGATTCCTTGCATTGAATAAAAATACAAGAATGAAATCCGATAACGATTTAATCAGCGCTTCCCTAACAGGGCTGCATCGTTTCTTTCCAACCTGCTGATTACTTCAGCCACAGGTGCATGGCGGATTTCGCCGCCTCCTCCGGCGTAATATACCCTTCCTGGGCCATGAGGGCCAGCACCATAGTCATGCGCTTCGCCCCTTCCTGGGGATGGCTGATGGGGTCGTAGGCAGAAGGCGCCTGGGGCAGCCCTGCCAGCATGGCGCACTGGGAAAGATCCAGATCCTTCGGCGCTTTTCCGAAATACACCCGGCTCGCTTCCCCTACACCGTAGGCACCATGGCCGAAATAAATGGTATTGAGATAGAGCTCCAGGATTTCCTCCTTGGAATAATTCCGTTCCAGCTGCACCGCCAGCGCCAGTTCCTCCAGCTTTCTCGTCATGGTCCGTTCGTTGGAAAGGAAAATGTTCTTCACCGTCTGCTGGGCAATGGTGCTCCCCCCTTCCAGGGTCTCGCCGGCCATGGAATTGGTGATGAAAGCCCGGCCTACGCCGATGATGTCCACCGCCCCATGGTCGTAGTACCGCCGGTCTTCGGTGGCAATGATACCCTTCTTCAGAAGGTCCGGTATCTTGTCATAGGGCACAAACTTCTCCCTGTGCACCCGAGATTCCAAAGCCTCTTTGAAATGGGCCACGTCGTCCCATTTCTCGCGGACCGTGCCGGACTCCGCCTTTTCCTTCACCACGGTTGAAGGGGATGCCTTCTCCGTCTTCTCCACGGTGCCCTGGGCCGTGGGGGAGGAGGACATGCCGGAAATCAGGGTGGACACGGTGTCCTTCACTTCCGCAATGATTCCCTTCTCCTCCTTTTCCGGCTTCACCGGCCGGGCAGCCACGGCGCCGCCATGGGAGGCCTTCGCCTGGCGGCTCAGGTCGTCGCCCTGGGACATGCCCCAGTATACAGCCACACCCAGTATGATTAGAAGAAATAGAAATTTTTTCATAGGATTCCTCTTGCATGGTAAAAATAGAATATGCCTATTCGTTTATTGTACCATATCTTATGAAATCGGAGGCAGGCGCAAAACGGCGCTAAGCTGTATTCCCGAAGGTTGACGCGCCTGCGGCGCGAGGGTTGATGGGACCGCCGGGCCTTTGGCCCTGGGCCCCACGGGTTCTGTCCGGGATTGGCTGACGCCTTCCGGACAGGTTAAGTGCCTGACGGCACAGGGAGTTATATAGTACGCTGTGTGCGTATTCCGCATGGAATACGCAAGTCGGGCGAAGTTGGCCTCTAGCCTGCCCAATAGGAGGCCTTCCTTTTAATCGCCCGACCGATTGGCGAGGTACGGCGCCTTTCGGCGCCAGTATAAATACTGCCATCAGTCCCGGCAGTGCCGCCCTACTGCATCACGAAAGGATACACGCGTCAATCTTCGGGAATACGGGTAAGCCCCGTATTGTTGTTCAATCGCCCGCTCCCATTTCCTGCAGGAATCTCCCGTTTATGCTATAATAACTATATAATATAAGGTATATAAAGGCAGTGGACCAATTCAGGAAGCACTGATGCAATGGCCGCTGTATTTTTTTGTCAAGGAGTGTTCTATGTCTGAAGAAATTCATGAAATCCAGGCCCGCCATGCAGAAGAGAATGGCAAGAGCGATTACGGCGCGAAGGATATACGAGTACTGGAAGGGCTGGAAGCGGTACGCCTCCGTCCGGGCATGTACATCGGTTCCACCTCCGCCCGGGGCCTGCACCATCTGGTGTATGAAGTCGTGGATAACAGTATCGATGAAGCGCTGGCAGGCTACTGCACTCACATCGAAGTCACCCTGAACGACGACGGCAGCTGCACCGTCACCGATAACGGCCGCGGCATCCCCACGGGCATGCATGAAACCGGCAAACCCGCCATGGAAGTGGTGCTCACCGTCCTTCACGCCGGCGGCAAATTCGGCGGCGACGGCTACCCCATTTCCGGCGGCCTCCACGGCGTCGGTATTTCCGTGGTGAATGCCCTGTCCGAATGGATGAAGGTCACCGTCCGTAGAGAAGGCCATTTCCATGAAATGAAACTTTCCCGGGGCGACGTGACGGAACATATGAGGACCTACGGCGAAACCGATGAAACCGGCACCTCCGTCACCTTCAAACCGGATATCCGGATTTTCAAGGAAGGCATCGACTTCGACTATGAAACCCTGAAAATCCGCATGCGGGAACTGGCTTTCCTGAACAAAGGACTCACCATCACCTTAACGGATAACCGGGACGGCGCCACCCATCAGGACGTTTTCCACTATGCCGGCGGCATCACCGAATTCGTCCAGTTCCTGAACGAAGGCAAGGATCTGGTGGACCCGGCGGTCATTGCCTTTGAAGGGGAAAAGGACAAGGTCATCGTAGACATTGCCATGCAGTACCAGACCGGGTACAGCGAAAACATGTACACCTTCGTCAACGACATTAACACCGTGGAAGGAGGCATGCACCTGGCCGGCTTCCGCGCCGCCCTCACCAGGGTGCTCAATGACTACGCCCGAAAGAGCGGCATCCTGAAGCAGAACGAAGACAACCTCTCCGGCGACGACGTGAGAGAAGGCCTCACCTGCGTCATTTCCGTGAAGGTGCCGAACCCCCAGTTCGAAGGCCAGACGAAGACCAAACTGGGAAATCTGGAAGTCAAGAGCATTGTGGACAACATCGTTTCCGAAGGCCTGAAGACCTATCTGGAAGAACATCCCCAGGAAGCCCGGGCCATTGTGGAAAAGGGCATCACCGCCAGCCGGGCCAGAGAAGCTGCCCGGAGGGCCCGGGAACTTACCCGCCGCAAGAACGCCCTGGAAGTATCCAGCCTCCCCGGCAAACTGGCAGACTGCACGGAAAAGGACCCGAAATTTACGGAAATCTACATCGTCGAAGGGGACTCCGCCGGCGGCTCCGCCAAATCCGGCCGTGACCGCCGCTACCAGGCCATCCTGCCTCTCCGCGGTAAAATCCTGAACGTAGAAAAAGCAAGACTGGACAGAGTCCTCAATTCCGACGCCATCCGCACCATGATTACCGCCTTCGGCACCGGCGTAGGCGAAGACTTCGACATCACCAAACTCCGCTACTACAAAATCATCATCATGACCGATGCCGATGTGGACGGTGCCCATATCCGCACCCTCCTCCTCACCTTCTTCTACCGCTACATGAAGCCCTTAATCACCGAAGGCCATGTATACATCGCCCAGCCGCCGCTCTACCAGATCCGTAAGGGACGGCAGAAATACTACACCTACGACGACGATGAACAGAACCGCATGCTTGATGAAATCGGCCGCGACGGCTGCGTCATCCAGCGCTACAAAGGCCTTGGCGAAATGGACCCCGAACAGCTTTGGGACACCACCATGAACCCGGAACAGCGGGTCATGCTGAAAGTGGAACTCACCGACGCCATCGAAGCAGACCGCCTCTTCACCATCCTCATGGGAGACAAGGTAGAACCTCGCCGCCGGTTCATCGAAGAACACGCCAAGGAAGTGACCAACCTGGATTTGTAAAGGCCGCCCTTTGGGCGCAAAGGGGCACGGCTTCGCCGTGGGTTGTGGCCTGCTGGCGCAGGCAGGTTGTGTTCGCTTCGCTCAAGGGACGCCCTTCGGGCAATGAATATCAATGCCGCCTAGGGAAGCGCTGATTAAATCGTTGTCTGCTTTTATTCTAGAATTTTTATGCAATGCGAGGAATGGGATGACGCGAATAGCGAGCTATTTAAGGAGTCCCATGACGAAGCAGTGCATAAAAATTCTTATAAAAGCAGACTCTATGAATTAATCAGTGCTTCCCTAGACAACGGAAACCACGCCAGCACGCCATCCCACTCATAAATCCACAAAATAAAAAACTCTCCTATTGCCTGCAGGAGAGTTTTTTTATGCATATAAGCCATCCCCATGTCCTTCCCGCCCCCTGAGCGGAAGCGAACATACCCTTTCTACACAACCTTCAGCGCAGCCGCGCCCCATCTATCCTCTATCGTCTATCCTTTATCTTCTATCTTCTATCGTCCTTCCGCTTTCTGCCGACCGGTATTTACCGGCCTTTGAGACACTAACGGCACATACCGAGATGTTTCGCTTCACTCAGAATGACGACGTCCGGCGGATAGCGGACAGCGGTTGGCGGTTGGCGGAGCAATCTTCTATCGTCTAACTTCCTCCACCCACTGATCTATCATCTGCCAGCGGTGGCTTCCGGTCTGCCAGCCGAAGGAAAGTTCATAGCGTCCTTCTTCAAAGTGCAGGACACGAAGTTTCTCCCAGTCCTCCTTTGAAAGCAGGGCTCTTGCCAGATTTTCCGGGCAGAAATAGGCACCCCTTCCCAGAAGGCAGAGACGGAGCATGGTACCCATATTTTCCGACTCCACCGCCACATGGGGCGCAAAGCCGGCCCGCCGGAAAAGCTGCCTTGCCAGGGCACCGGCAATATCATTTTCACTGTTTAAGAGAAAAGGACAGTCCCCGAAGGGCAGGGAAAGGCCCTTCTTCCTTTCATCTCCCGCAAAAAGGGCTTCCCCCTCCTTTCCCCACAGTTTCTCCGCCAGCTCCTTGGCCATGAGGAGCACGATTTCCTCCCTCATCCAGGGCCGGTGGGAAATCCCCGGCATTTCCCCGGGAAGCCTTGCCATGGCCACGTCGATTTCATCCCGTTTCAACCGGTTCCATATATTTTCATTGGCCATTTCCAAAAGCCGTATGCGGCAGTGGGGATAGGCCTTCTGGAAACGGTCAATCACCGGCGGCAGCATCACCTGTCCCCGGGACGGTGCAATGCCGATGCGGAGAGTCCCTTCAAACCGGCCGGACACATCGGAGAGCTCCCGCTTCAGGGCCCGCTCATTTCGGGAAAACAGGCGGGCGTAACGGAGAAACACCTCGCCGCTGTCCGTCAGCGTAAGCGGCACATGGCGTACAAAAAGTTTCGCCCCCGTCTCCTTCTCCAAGGCAGCGATATGGGCAGACAGGGTCTGCTGGGTAATATGCAGCTTCTCCGCTGCCTTCGTAAAACTCCTCTCCTGTGCCAGCATAAGGAAATATTTCATGGATAAGAAATTCATGGCCCCTCCTATTACTATATTTTATCTGTATTATATACAAGAAATAACAGTTTTCCAATGTAATTTGCAGTGGATATAATGGATATAAAAGGGCCGCTTTGCGGCCCGGGTTCAAAGGGTTCAGAGGGTTCAAAAGGTTCAGAGGGTGATGGTATCGCCCTTACGGGCGATGAGTATGAAGTCAGCGTTACGGATTCACCTTTCTGTGTCATATGGTATGATAGGCATTCTGCAGATTGGCTCGCTGCGCTCGCCCCCCTATCCGGCTCCGCCGGACTTCCCCCTATGCAGGGGGCAGAATAAAACACCGCGAAACACTCTCTTCATAAGCGGCTCTACAGTAAGCACGGGTTATAGTGCCCCCACTTGCGGGGGAAAAGTGGTGGCGCCAGCCACCAAAGGGGGATTGCATTTCCGACGCCCGCAGGGCGGTTGTAAAGGTTTTATACAAACTGGCGCCTTCTATCAATTAAAAGGCGCCCACCACCACCCTTTGAACCCTCTGAACCTTTTGAACCCGGGCGCCAAGAGGCGCCTGAACCTTCAAGCCCCAAAGGGGCTTGTCCATAAAAGAGGTGTTTTTCCATGAAACAGAATCTTGCATTATTCAGCGGCCCCGCCGCCTTTTGTCTTTCCGCCTTTCTTCTCACCGGCACCTTCGAGCCCGCTGCTGCCCTGGCCCTCTCCTGCGCCCTGTGGATGGCGCTGTGGTGGATTTTCCGGCCCGTTTCCATCTACGTCACCGCCTTTATCCCCATCGTGGTGAACTCCATCTTTAACCTCATTCCCATGGCCCCTGTCATCAGCCAGTATTTTTCCGAAATCGCCGTGCTCCTTCTGGGCAGCGACCTCATCTGCCTCACCTGGACCACCACGGGACTGGACAAACGGATTTCCGTGAAAGCTCTCTGTTCCATCGGTACCTCCATGAAGAGCCAGATTTTTGTGTGGTTCCTGGCCTCCACGGCCCTGTCCGTTTTCCTGCCCAATGTGGTGGTGGCCGCCATCTTCTGCCCCATTGCCGCCGCCATGCTCCACTTCGTGGGCGAGAAGGATATCAGCAAAAGCAAAACCGCCATCCCCATCCTTCTTGCCATCGGCTGGGGCAGCGGCATCGGCGGCTTCGGCTCCCCCATCGGCTCCTCCGCCAATTTGGTGGCCGTTTCCTATCTGGAAAAATTGACGGGCCACGAATTCATGTACTTCGACTGGGTCATCCGTTTCCTGCCCATTCTCATCCTTATTTTCCTTATGAACCTCCTTTTCCTTCTTCTCCTGCCCTGCCCCATGAAATCACTTCCCGGCACCAGGGACTACTTCCGCTCCATGTACGCCTCCTTCGGCCCCATGAAACGGGGCGAAATCATAGGCCTTACCCTCTTTACCGCTGCCACCGTGCTCGCCTTCCTCCGTCCCCTCTTTGCGCCTTACCTGCCGGCCATGAAACCGGCCTATGTATTCCTCTTCCTGGGCCTGCTCATGTTCTTCCTGAAAGATGAAAAAGGAGAACCCATGCTCACCTGGAAATACGCCGAAAGCCATGTCATGTGGGGCATGATTGCACTCTTCGCCAGCGGCCTGGCTCTGGGAAAACTGGTCATTGGAACAGGGGCCATCAAGGAACTTTCCCTCCTCATCGCCGGCCTCCATCTTTCTCCCGGCCTCCCGGTCATGGCCATGGCCTGCCTCTTTGCCTGCTTCATGTCAGAAATCTCCAGCAACACCGCCTCCGCCTCCATTTCCATCCCCGTGGTCATCGGCATGACCACATCCCTTTCCCTGAACCCCATCCCCTACATTCTCGGAACCATCGCCGCCGCCAACTGCGCCTACATCCTCCCCATTTCCACCAGAGCCATCCCCATAGGCTACGGCCTCTCCGCCTCCGCCCAGATACGATACGGCGTCATCCTCTCCCTCCTTACCGTCGTACTGACCACTATCCTCTGCACCGCATTTATGAACTTTGTGCCCCTGTTCAGTGAACTGTAAAATGGACTGCAGCAAAAAAGCCCGTCCCCACGAGGACAGGCTTTTTCATTTATGAAATTCGATTTCCCCTCTCCAGACTAAGCAGGGCTCTCTTCATGGGAAGACCGCCGCCGTAGCCGGTGAGGGAACCGTCGCTGCCAATCACCCGATGACAGGGGACGATGATGAAAATGGGATTCGCATTATTCGCCATGCCCACGGCACGATAGGCCTTCGGATGGCCGATGGCTTCCGCCACCTCTTTGTAGCTCCTCACCTCCCCATAGGGAATGGCCCGAAGGGCTGCCCACACCTTTTCCTGGAAAGG
>ERZ772883.2556-NODE-2556-length-11161-cov-2.592563_pt1 | contig 11161 bp, 14 predicted proteins | sample MGYA00580575_ERZ772883 | MGnify/ENA primary metagenome ERZ772883 (study PRJEB29015, sample SAMEA2737666) | human gut metagenome | biome: human gut; feature: human-associated habitat; material: faeces | place: China | collected 2012 ...
CTTTGCCGCGCCATTTCCAGATATTCCGGTTTGAATCCGTAGCCCTTGCAGATGAACAGATCGCCGGGAACGACCTGCCGGGAATCGTTGCTCAGCCCGGAAATGGCGATTTCCCGGCCTACTGACGCAGCCAGCAGGCCGTGCCGGTGCAGCATTGCTTCTAATTGCGTGATTTGATTCATGGTATTATCTCCTTGTGCGGCGTGCGTTGATTTCAAGAAATGTGAACCTTCCAGCGTTCCATGGCGAAGAAGGGGTCGTTCAGAGTAGGGGTGATGGCGTCCACTGCCCCGGGCGTCAGCAGAATGGTGCTGGACTTGAAGCAGATGGGCGCGATGGGACATTGCTCCAGCAGCAGTGCGTACAGCTCGGCGGCAGCCTGCTTGATGCCCTCCATGTGGGCGAGGGTGTAGCCCTCGGTCTCATCACCGAGCATCACAGCGCCAATCTTCAGGTCGGCAGCCAGCGCGATGCAGGCGGTCATGCACAGCATAGCGGCGAGCACCAGAGCAATCAGCTTCTTCATGCGTGTTTCCTCCTTGAATTGAACCGATAAACGTAATTTTGATGACGCAGACATGATACATCTTTTTCACTCTGTTGTAAAGAGAAAAAAGAAAAATAACGAGAAGAATATCGAATAAAACACAGACTACATAATCGAATGTTCGGAATTATACGAACGATGACGCTGAAAAGCACTGCAAGAAGGCGGAGCGGGATCAGTGGGTGGGGACAATTTCCAGCCAATAGCCATCGGGGTCTTCGATGAAATAGATGCCCATCGCTTTGTTTTCAAAGCAGATGCAGCCCATCTGGCTGTGTTTCTCGTGCGCGGCGGTGAAATCATCCGTGCGGAAGGCCAAATGGAATTCACATTCGCCCAGATCATATTTCTGCGGATGGTCACGCAGCCACGTCAGCTCCAATTCAAAGGTTTCGGTGTCGTCGGCCATGTAGACAATGACGAACGAACCGTCCGCCGCGTTCTTGCGCCGCACCTCGTGCAGTCCCAGCGCCTTTTCATAAAAGGAGATGGATACATCGAGGTTGCTGACGTTGTAGTTTTCGTGAATCATGGTAAAAGCCACAGGGATTCCTCCTTTTAAGTTTGGTGTTGCAGACAGTATACCATAACGACGGGCGAAAAGAAAAGCGCAATTTGTCTTCGCCTTCATTTACAAAATGGAAAGGATATGATATAGTAAATCTGTCGCGGCTTTTCGCGATGCGGGAGTGGAATTTGAAAGAATCGAGCGTCACGCTGCTTTCAAATGGATGTTTTCGCAGAAAGGCGGTTTTATCAGTCATGAAACTTGGTTTTATCGGCGCGGGCAACATGGGCTCGGCCATTATAAGCGGTATTTTGAATAAAGGGGCGCTTCCGGCCGATTGTATTTACGTCAGCCGCAAACACCCGGAAAAAGGCGCGGAATTGGCGCAGAAGGGTGTTCATATTATGAAAGACAACCTTTCGCTGGTTCAGGCCGTCGATTGTGTTCTGCTGGCCGTCAAGCCTGTTTACGCTGCGGATGTCATTCGAGAGGTTTACGATGCGCTGAGCGGCAAATTTGTCATCTCCATCGTTGCCGGATGGACCTATGAAATGCTGAAGGATGCGCTGCCTGACGCCGCGCGTTTTGTGCGCGTCATGCCCAATACGCCGCTCGCGGTCGGAGAGGGCATGAGCCTGATTTCCAGCCTGTGCACCTGCACGGATGAGGAATTTGATTTTGCGAAATCCGTCTTTGCCGCCGCCGGAAAAGTCGCTGTGGTGGAGGATCACGTCTATACGCCCGCAAACGGTATCAGCGGTTGCGGCCCGGCCTTTGTATATGCCTTTATTGAGGCCATGGCGGATGGCGGCGTTCGCTACGGGGTGCCGCGCGCACTGGCGTATGAATTGGCCGCGCAAACGCTTGTCGGCGCGGCGAAAATGGTGCTTGAGACAGGCGAACATCCCGGCCGATTGAAGGACGCAGTCTGTTCTCCGGGTGGCACGACGATAGAGGGAATGTATGCGCTTGAAAAGGGCGGCATGCGCGCCGCCGTCATGGACGCTGTCGGCGCAACTGTCGAAAAGACCATGCGCATGGCGAAAAAATAAAGGACATTTGCATTTTGTGTTGATGTTATGTATTGAAACGACGAGGTTTTTGTGAAAGAAATCATCATGTATACCGACGGAGCCTGTTCCGGAAATCCAGGTCCCGGCGGCTGGGGAACCGTGCTCATGTTCGGCGAGCACAAAAAAGAGATTTCCGGTTTTATGCCGGATACCACGAACAACCGGATGGAGCTGTTCGCCGCCGTGCAGGGCTTTACGGCGCTCAAGCAACCGTGCGCCGTGACGTTGTATTCGGATTCGGCCTATCTGGTCAATGCGTTTAAGCAGAACTGGATCGACGGTTGGCAGCGAAACGGCTGGAAAACAGCGGCTAAGAAGCCCGTTGAAAATCAGGATCTTTGGAAGTGGCTGCTGACGGTTATGCAGCCGCATCAGGTTACAATCATCAAAGTGAAGGGACATGCGGATAATCCGTGGAACAACCGCTGCGATGAACTGGCGACAGGCCAGATTCGCAGCCATCGAAACGGTTGAAACCGGTGCCGATTTTCAAAAGAATGCCTTTTTCAACGCAGAGGGAAGGACTTACAAGACTTCGCGAAACGCCGGTTTTACGAAGTCTATGGCGAGGTGAAGCGTTTTTATGCCCAACGATTACCACACGCAGGCTCAGTTGACCCGGACGCGGCGTTTGCGCGAGTTTCAACGCGAATTGCCGGATTTCTGCTCCGATTACTTTATGGCCATCGAACAACAGACCAGCGTTTTAACTCGGCTCAGCTATGCCTACGATCTCAAGCTCTTTTTTCAATATCTGTCTGACGAGCTGCCCAAATTTGGCGGAAAGCCCGTTGTATCGTTTACCGCCGCAGATATTCAGCAGGTCACTAAGCAGGATTTGGAACGCTACGCGCGCTATTTGACGCTCTACATCAAGAATGAAACGCTTGAAGACGGTGAAGTTGCTTCCCGCGAAATGACCAACCATGAATACGGCATCAAGCGCAAATACGCTTCCCTCCGTGCCTTTTATAAGTATCTGTTTGCGGAAGGCCTGATTGAAAGCAACACGGCCTCGCTGATCCCGCTGCCCAAACTTCACGAGCATGCCATCATTCGCCTTGACGTGGATGAAGTTGCGCGCATTCTGGATGTCGCTGAAAGCGGACAGTCCCTGCCAAAGGCCTGTCAAAAATACCATCATGTGACCCGGAAACGCGACGTGGCTATGCTGTCGTTGTTCTTGGGCACAGGCATCCGAATCAGCGAATGCGTCGGGCTGAATATTGACGATTTTGACTTTGAGCAAAATGCTTTCGTCGTCACCCGAAAAGGCGGCAAGGAAGTTATTCTGTACCTTTCCGACGAGGTCGCGGAGGCGCTCAAGGACTATCTGGCGGAGCGCAAGGAAATCGAGGCGCTTCCCGGCCATGAAAACGCCTTCTTTTTGTCGATCCAGCGGCGGCGGATTACGCAGCGCGCCGTTGAAAACATGGTCAAAAAATATGCGGCGATTGCCGCGCCGCTCAAGAAAAAAATCAGCCCGCATAAGCTCCGCAGCACCTTCGGCACCAATCTTTACCGTGAAACTGGAGATATTTATCTCGTTGCCGACGTACTGGGACATTCGGACGTCAACACGACGCGCAAACATTACGCGGCCATCGCCGAGGATCATCGCCGTATTGCCGCGCAGAAAACCGTCTTGCGCGAAGACCCTGTTCATCTCAAATCGCCCGAATAAGAATCGTTTCATTTTTCAGAAAAGTTCGTTTCAAACAAAACCCCGAACGGCGCGAACCAGACTTCGCAAAACCGTTCGGGGTTCATATTTATCTTTGATTGCCTCGTACAAACGGAAAAAGATCGTCCCCGAAGATATCGTCGTCTTCGTCGGGCACCTCGAGCGTTTCTTCGTCGTACAGATAATCGCTTGGATTCATCGTTTCATCAACGATACCATCCACCTTAATGGCTCGATACTCCGGGCTTTTATCGGTATGATCCAGCCCGATACACTTGCCGCAGTTGTCGCAAACCTTCGTTGGATCGAGATCGCACATGTTGCATTCGCCGCACTCGATGCACACTCGATCATATAAAACACAGCGTTTTGTTTCCATTGCCCTATCCCCTCTTCCTGTCGGCCCATTATAGCACCGTTTTGAAGCGCAATCAAGCATTTTTCGGCGGAAACGCGAACATATGTTTGATATTTCTTGCTTTTTTTCGATTTGATATGGTATAATGTTCAAAAGATTGACAACGGAAGGAATGTGGAAGCGATGACCAACCGGAAGCCACGCGGAGACATGCAGGCTCGAATCTTGGCCTACATCGAACAGGAAATCAGAACGCGCGGATACGCGCCCTCTGTTCGGGAAATCGGCGAGGCCGTCGGCTTGAAATCCACCTCGACGGTGCATGGTCATCTGACGCGGATGGAAAAGAAAGGGCTTCTTCGCCGCGACGCCATGAAGCCGCGCGCGATTGGTTTATCCGCCGCGTTTTCGCCCTTTGATGAAAACGCTTCGCTTCGCGAAATCCCCGTGGTCGGCCGCGTTGCGGCGGGAACTCCTATCCTTGCGGAAGAAAACATCGAGGAAACCATGTCCCTGCCGGAGGAAATGGTTGGAAGCGGCGAGCTGTTCATTTTGCGCGTTCGCGGGGAAAGCATGATTCAAGCGGGGATTATGAACGACGATTACATCGTCGTTCACAGGCAGATGAATGCCCATAACGGAGAAATTGTCGTTGCCATGATCGACGACGAAGCGACCGTGAAGCGCTTTTATAAGGAAAACGGACACATTCGCCTTCAACCTGAAAATGACGCCATGGAGCCCATCATCGTGCCGGAAGTCATGATCTTGGGAAAGGTTGTCAGCCTAATCCGGAAATTTTAAGAGCGCACCCGTTTTGGATGCGCTCTTCATGTGTTCAGTCAGCTTACTCGTCGAAATCGAACTCGTCGCCGGCCTGCTCTTTGAAGATATCAAACACCTTCTGGAGCACGTCCTCGTCGTCCACGCCGACATAGGTGACTTCGTCCTCGTCGTCCGATTCCGCATCCTCCATCACCTGAAGGATGACAACCTCGCCGTCGTCGTCATCGGTCGGCAGCAGTACGACATACTCGTTGCCTTCGTACTCGATAGACGCGCAGAATTCAAATTCCACATCGGTGCCGTCTTCGTCGGTCAGAACGATGATGTTATCATTCTCCATCTTTTCCATATCATCCATGGTTAAAACCCTCGCTTTCGTCATACGATACAAACCGAAGTCCGTATCTGTATATAAGAATATCACAGAAAAAGATATTATGCAATGCTTTCCTTAAAATTTTGTCGTGCAACGGAGGTAAAAGCGTGGCCTATTGTCAATCCCTGCTGCTCTACGGTTCGGCGGACGCCCGAGATCGTGCGCGCGCCCTGCTGGAAAATCTGCCGCAGGTGCGCCGTGTCGATGCGAAAGGGAGCCAACTTCTGCTGCTGCTCCATTCGCCGATTGCCGAAAGCGAGTATTTGACTCTGCTCGAAAAAAGCGGCGTCAGCGGCTTTTCCCTCTGTCGCTGACGCTTGTTTTATGCGTTTTCAAGGAAGGGCGTTCCGTCTTCCTTATAGCAAAGCGTTCCAAAGTCATCAAAGACAAGCGAGATCGGCTTGCTGTCGATGTATTTCAGAATTTCATCCATGCGGATGCTGTCGCGGAAACTGACGAACGAAAAGCTCACGCCCGCGCGTTTGGCGCGCCCCGTGCGGCCGATTCGGTGGACGTAAAACTCCTGCTTATCCGGCAGGTCGTAGTTGAACACCGCCTCCACATCGTCCACGTCAATGCCGCGCGCCGCAACGTCCGTCGCCACCAGAATTTCAAATTCGCCTTTTCTGAAGCCGGACATCACTTTGTCCCGGAAGGACTGGCGCACATCGCCGTGGAGACATTCCGCCTGATAGCCCGCTTTTTTCAGACGGTCGCAGAGTCTGGCCGTCATATCCTTGGTGTTGCAGAAAATCATCACGCGCTTATATTGATCTGAATCGAGCAGATACAGCAGATGCTCATATTTTTGTTTCTGATCGGATTCGATGATGTATTGCGTGATGTTCGGCTTGTTTTCCGCCTCGGCCTGCACGACAATTTCAATCGGATCGTGTTGATATTTCCACGAAACGGTCAGCACGTCCTGATTGGTCGTCGCGCTGAACATGACGAGCTGACGGTTAGGGTCCGCGCTCTCGATGATCTTTTCAACATCCTGCACGAAGCCCATTTTCAACATCTCGTCCGCCTCGTCCAGCACCATCGTGTGTACCGTGCCCAGGCGGATATTGCCCCGCTGCATGTGATCCAGCAAACGCCCCGGCGTGGCGACAAGCACCTGCGGCTTTCGGCTCAGCGCGCTCATCTGCTTGCCAAACGGCTGACCGCCATAGATGACGGCGATTTTCAGGCCCTTGATAAAATGCGCCAGATGGGTCAGCTCGTCGGCGATCTGCTGTGCCAATTCGCGGGTCGGCGCGAGCACAACCTCCTGAATATTGCTGTCGTCCAGATTGACGTATTCCAGCATCGGGATGCCAAACCCCAGCGTTTTGCCGGTCCCTGTCGGCGCAATCGCGATGATATCGTGTCCGTCCATCATGAGCGGAATACACTTCTGCTGGATGGCCGTCAGGTTTTGAAAACCCATCCAATTAAAGGCCTGAACAACCTCCCGGCTGATCCCCATCTCTTCAAGCGGATGGACTGCTGCTGTTTGTGTCTCGTTCAAGATTCTATCCTCTCACTTCTTATCCATTCTTCCGTATTATTGTATCTCACAGCGGTTGATGTTGCAAGCACTTCCCATCATTTTCATGAAAGTTATCCGCTTTTTCGAGCGCTTCCGCGGCGATTGCGCGGGGATTTTGCATCAGGGCGCGAATCACTCGTTCTTCATCCACCCATTCTTCGCCGATTCGAAAGAGCGCCGCGCGGCTGTCTGCGATGGCGTCGACGAACGACAGCAACGCAGCTTCCGGCGCAGCCGCATACAGTTTGACCGAAACCGGCGTTTTTTTATCCGGCTGACGCTCCTGCAAAAGCGCATACAGATTTTCAAGCTGCAAGGCCGAGCGGTTTTGATGCGCGTAGACGATGAGATATCCTCCGACGAGCAGCAGCGAAAGATTCAGCTTTTCCCACAGAATCGCGCCGTAAAGGCCGAACGCAATCAGCGTCGTCCCGACGATCATGCCGCCCAGAGACAGCGCCTTCGTCAGCGCGGCGATCGGGAACACGTAATACCCCATACAAAAGATCATCCGGCCGCCATCCAGCGGCAGAACGGGCAGAAGATTGAGAAACAGCATGCCCGCATGCATGAAAAGCGTCTGCTGCAAAAAGGGTTGCGGCAGACGCTCGGCCCAGGGCATGGACAGCAGCCAAAGCATCGCGTAATTCGCAAGCGGCCCCGCCCCGGCGATGGCCAGTCCCCGAAGCCCCTTCATGGCGCTTACGCCGAAGGGATAACGAATCACCCCGCCGAACGGCGTAAATTCAACGGATTCCGCTTTTTCGCCCAGCCAGTATCCCGCAAGCAGATGCGCCAGCTCGTGAATCAGCAACGCGAGAAACGCGCTCACACATGTCCAGATCGAGCTGAAAACCGCAATGCTCAGAAAATAGAGCACGCAGAGCGGCTGTATCTTGAGCTTCACGGGGCGAACACGGGCATTACGGATAGCCCGTCTTTCCGAAGCTCAAAGGCGGCCAGGCCCGACATGGTGCCGATGGCCGCGCCGGAGGCAACGCTTTCCCCTTCTTGAACGCAGACGTCGCTCAGGCCACTGTAAACCGATTCATAGCCGTTTGGATGCAGAATACGCACCGTATACTCGTTTTGCCGGTTTCGAACGGTATTCATGACCTCACCGGCCATGCAGCAGCTCATTTCGCCGTTCCCCTCATATTCCATCCATGGTTCATCCGCACTCCATGCATGAAGCAGCTTTGTTTCCGTCGGCAGAATCGATGCGCATGTTTGTGCATCGTCGCTGCCCGCGAGAAAAACCATGGCGCTTTCCGGCAATATATTGCTGACAAATTGCAGCCGCCCCAGCGTTTCGTCATATTCAAAACCCGCCGTCACATGGCTCATAACGGCCTGAACGTCGCCGCCGAAAAGCGCTGTTGTAACGGCGGCCGCCCCTATGCAGAGAAAAACGGCTGCCAAAGGCACAGACCTTCTCAGCAGCCGCTTATCCCATTTGAACCGCCTGCGATGAGGCGTTTTCGCTGTCCATTCATGCCGCTCGCGCGGCTTCATCTGCGCCATGACCACTTTACGCTTGCCGTTGTCCATGCCGCTTCGCCCTCCTTCACATTTCTGCTCAACCTTATGCGGAGGGACTTTTTATCAGAACTACGAGCGCTTGGTCTTCAAATCGACCGAGCTCTTATGCTGGGTTACGTTGAGCACCAAGCCCACGCCGGCCATATTCACCACCAGATTGGTTCCGCCGTAGCTGATAAACGGAAGCGGGATTCCCGTGATGGGCATGACGCCGATGCACATGCCGATGTTTTCATACACGTGGAAAACCAGCATGGCCATCACGCCGATGATGATGAGCTGACCGAATTTATCGTTGGTGTGAAAGGCCAGAACCAGCATGCGGTAGATGACGAACGCATAGAGAGCCAGAAGCACCAGCGAACCGAAAAAACCCAGCGTTTCGCCGACAACCGAGAAAATAAAGTCGGTGTGATTTTCGGGCACGTAGTTGAGGTGGGTCAGCGTGCCTTCCGCCCATGCGCCCTTGCCGTATAATCCGCCGGAACCGATGGTGATCTTAGAATTTACAATCTGATAACTGCTGCCTGTCGGGTCGGATTCCGGGTTTATAAACGCAACCAGCCGCAGCCAGCGGAAGTTATTGGTGGAAGCCAGATAGAAAATAATCGGCGTAATTCCCGCCGCGACAATGCCGCCCAGCAGAAACATCCATTTCAGCTCAAAACCCGAGACAAACAGAAGCGCGATAAAGATGATACAGAAAACCATCAGCGTGCCAATGTCCGGCTGTGCGGCGATCAGGAGCGCCGGAATGCCGAAATGCATACAGATATAAACAAAGTATCGGAAATTCGGGATAGGTCTGTCCGGATAGCGCGTCAGCGCCTTTGAAAGAGTGATAATCAGCGCCAATTTGGCCAGCTCGGAGGGCTGGAAGGTGCGATCCAGAAACTGGAACCAGCCGCTGACGCCGTTGATCTTGGATGTTGTCAGCACCAGACCGAGCAGAAGGACGTCTACAAAATAGATCACCGGCCACAGCCGCCCGATGATGTTATAGTTGATCGACATGATGATCGCCACGACCACCATGCTCACCACAACCCACATCAACTGAAGACGGCCGTTATTCGCGTCCATAATCAGATCCTGCAAGGAGCGGTCTGAGCCGAGGGACGGGTTGAAGTTTGCAATGGTGATTGCCAACACCCCGTACAGCGCAAGCAGATAGCTCGTTACCAGCAGCGGCCAGTCAAAATGCGGCTTGGACAGCCTGTTGTTTTCCGAAAAGAACATGATTCGATCTCCTTGTTATTTGGCCTCGTCCAGCAACGCATCCGTTAGCTGCGCAAGCGCCCTGCGCGCGGGGCCGTCACATTCCAGCGCAATCCGTCCCTTTTGCGAGCAGGCCGCAATGGAATCGTCCTCGGGAACACACCCTGCCAACAGACAATCCAGCGTCATTTCCACTGTTTTTGCGTCATACTGCGCCTTTTTTCGAACACGCTGCGCCGTTGCGCGGTTGACGACGAGCCGCCTTTCCTCCATGCCGATCCCGGCTTTGGTCATCATGCGCTCGCTGGCGCGAATGGAGGCGTCGTCCGGACGGGTCACGATCACGCGAATATCGTCGCGCCCCAGCAGTTCACGGCCCATTGCAAAATGACCCGTTTGGCAGTCGATCACCAGCACGTCGCAGAGCGAATGGAGCGCAAGCATCGTGCTCGTCAGCTCTGTGACCGGCACATCGTCGTAAAGCGACGCGCAGGCAAAGCGCAGGTTTTCGTATTTCGGCGCTTTATACAACGCGGCTTCCAGACCAGCCTGCCGATTCGCGACGTCCGCCATATCCAGAACGACCACGTTCTCCAGCCCGAGCGCCAAATCGCACGCGCGGCTGACGCCCGAAGCGTCGAGCAGAATCGTCCGCTTGCCCCGCTTCGCGGCGCTGACCGCCAGCGAAAGCGCGATCATCGTCTTTCCGACGCCGCCGCAGCCCGAGCACACAGCATATATTTTTGCCATCGTTGTTCTCCGATATCAATACGCGAGCGAATTGGAAGGCGGCATGGTATCTTCTCCATCCAGTCCCATGTGTTCCAAATAATAATTCAGCACTTCACGAATCGTGATGGAGCAGTAGGAGCCGCTGTAGCCGTGCGGAATATAGACGCAGACAGCGATTTGCGGATCGTCAAAAGGCGCAAACGCAACCATCCATGCGTTGTTTTCAAGGTCGATGGTCGTCTTTTCTGCCGTTCCCGTTTTTGCACCCATGTTTGCGCCGACGTCCGCATATTCGCCCTTATAGAATTTCGCAGCAGTACCGTCGTCGCCGGTAACGCCGCTCATGCCTTTTCGCAGCGCCGCCAGATATTCCTGCACCCCTTCGCCCTCAATTTCGGAGGCCAGAATCGGGGTGCTTTCGCTCAATACTTCGCCGTCCGGGGAGATGATGGAGTCGATCAGCAGGTCATATACCTTGCCGCCGTTCGCAACGGCCGCCACATAGCGCGCCATCTCGACCGGCGTAACCGTGGTGATCGACTGACCGACCGCGGCCATGATCGCCTCCGAACCGCCCCACTTAATTTCGTTCAGCATGATGTAGGTATCGCCGGCTACAATCTGCAAATAGACGAGCTCGCGCGGCATATCCAATTCTTCCATCAGGATGGTTCGGATTTCCGGCAGCCAGTCATTCTGGTTGTAATCAACGGCCATATCCATCAGCCGCTTCACGCATTTGTTCAGTTTTTCCTCGTCGAAGGTCATGTTATACTTTTCACCGACGTCAACGAGGTGCTTTT
>ERZ772883.2566-NODE-2566-length-11126-cov-3.424984_pt1 | contig 11126 bp, 10 predicted proteins | sample MGYA00580575_ERZ772883 | MGnify/ENA primary metagenome ERZ772883 (study PRJEB29015, sample SAMEA2737666) | human gut metagenome | biome: human gut; feature: human-associated habitat; material: faeces | place: China | collected 2012 ...
TTTTGTTTTTAGATAATATATTTTTAACTATACTTAAAAGACTAACCAATTGGTTAGTCCTATATACATATTTGGTGCTTGTGGTGGGACTCGGACCCACATGGCTTTTATACCGCTGGATTTTGAGTCCAGTGCGTCTACCAATTCCGCCACACAAGCATTACTACTAAATTATATAATAAATTTAGTAGAATGTAAATATTTATTTGTTCTTTTTTATAAACATTGCATCACCGAATGAGAAAAATCTATATTTTTCTTCTACAGCATGCTTATAGGCATTCATAATGTTTTCTTTACCTGCAAGTGCTGATACTAACATAATTAATGTTGATTTTGGTAAATGAAAGTTTGTTATTAATGAATCTATTCCTTTGAATTCGTAGCCAGGATAAATAAATATATCCGTCCAACCGCTACACTCTTTAAATGTGTTATATTTACTCATTATGGTTTCTAATGTTCTAGTGGTTGTTGTTCCTACTGCCACTATACATCTATTTTCTTCTTTAGCTTTATTTAATATATCTGCTGCCACTTTATTCATACTATAAAACTCACTATGCATTTTATGTTTAGTTACATCTTCAACGTTTACTGGTCTAAAGGTTCCTAATCCTACGTGTAATGTTATATAACAAACTGTTACTCCTATATCTTCTATTTGTTTTAATAATTCTTTAGTAAAGTGAAGTCCAGCAGTAGGAGCAGCAGCACTGCCTATATTTTTGGCATACACTGTTTGATATCTTGATTGATCATCTAACTTAGTCTTTATATATGGTGGAAGTGGCATGGTGCCTAGTTTATCTAATATTTCATAAAATATTCCATCATAAATAAATTCAAAGTTTCTAATTCCTTCATCATTTACACCTGTACATTTTGCTTTTAATAGACCATTTCCAAAAGATACAATTGTATCTTTATGTATTCTCTTCGCAGGTTTTACTAAACATTCCCAATTATTACCATCAATATTTTTAAGTAGTAGTACTTCGATAATCGCACCAGTATCCTCTTTTTCTCCTATTAATCTAGCAGGCATTACTTTGGTATCATTTAGTACCAGTACATCACCTTTATGTAAATAATCTACTATATTATAAAATTTTTTATCTTCTAATTTACCAGTATCTCTGTCCATCACAAGTAGTCTTGATTCCTCTCTATGTTCAAGTGGTACTTGTGCTATTAGTTCTTCTGGTAAATAATAATCAAAATCATCAGTCTTCATTGTATTCCTTCTTTCTCAAATATTATATAACAAATCAAGAAAAAAAGAAAGAACAAACATTTAATTTGTTCTCATAATTACTGAATAATAACTGTACCTGTGGCATAAATAATATTATAATTATCAGTAACATCATTACTACTTGAATCCTTTATTCTAGCTGCACTAGCATTAATAGTTCCAGTACCGACGTTATAGTTCCGTGTAGATAAATGTACATGACTAATAGAATGACCTGAGACTAATCCGCTAGCAGTTACTTTTGAGATATCACTAACTACATTTCCACCATGTGCGATAGTTTGAGCAATTGGGGTAATAGTTACATCTTTTTTAGCTATATTACAAGTAATGGACTTAGCTACTTTTGTACCATCAGGCCATTTGTAGTCACTCTTTAATTCTGCAATTACAACATAATTTCCTGCATTAGTTCCTGTATTATTTGTTAATGTATACTTAGCATTAGTAGTTATCAATGTACGACTACTGCCATTATAAGTAAGAGTATTGCAAGTAGGAACACTAACACTAGTATAACTACAAGCAGAAGTGCTAGTAGTACTTCTAGTATTATTTTTCTTATTACCAGTAGATAATTCTACTTTCATCGTAGCACTAAAGTTTTTATTTAAAAGTGTTTCTTGATTATAACTACCACTATTTGCGTTACAAGTACTAAGATCTCCTGTACAACTTTCTGCTAAATAAATAAGTAATGTATATTTATCTTCATTAGTAGTTAATCTTTCCTGTGTATTTGTTAAAACTAATCTATTATTTTTCATGGAATCAAACTTTGGAGAAAAACTACCACTACTAAGTAAAGCTTCTTCTTTATATAATTTCCATTTGAAATATTCACTTTTAAGTTCACAGTCCATACTTATATTATTAAGAGATATATCCATTATTGTATTATCAGGATTTGTTGATGTACCAGATAATTTAAAATCTATTTTTAATATACTTTCATTGGTACTATCAGGAGTTATTTCTGTTTTATCGTCATTTATTGGTAATAACTTACCAGTACTAGTAATTGTAGCACTACTACCATTAAGATAAGTTATATTAGCTCCCAGTGTGGCGGTACCAATATTTATGCCTATTGGATTAAAGGTATCAATATTTATTGCAAAAGTAATTCCAACAGCGCCAAGAGCTATTACAACTGTCATCGCTATAATAAACTTTAAATTACTCTTTATTAAATTTTTATATTTCATAACGTCACCCATTTTCAATATAATTATATAATAAATAGTAAATTTAATCAATAATAAAATCAATATTTATTGTAAAAGAAAGAAGCCTATTTGGCTTCTACAATTAATTTTAATGCTGTACGTTCTTCCCCATCTATTGATATATCAATAAATGCTGGTGTACAAACTAAGTTTTTACCTGATGGAGCAACAAAGCCTCTTGCTATTGCTACTCCTTTAATTGCCTGATTAAGAGCACCGGCCCCTATTGCTTGTACTTCTACTATTCCTTTTTCTCTGAATACATTAGCAAGGGCTCCTGCTACTGAATTGGGATTTGACTTAGATGAAACTTTAATTGTTTCCATATTTATTTTATCATTCCTTTCTTCTACACTAAAATATATGTATTAAGAAAAAAATAATAACAAAAAAGTGGTTATACTTTACCACTGTTTTTCTTTCTATATAAAAAATATGTAACAATTGTTAATATAGCAAACACTACAAAGCCTATTATTTGAAAGGTACTAAATGTCTTTGCTTTAGTAGGTTCTTCATATTTAACAGTTTTTGAAACTGTTAACATTATATCAACATTATTTGAATTATCTATTGTCCATGTGTATTTATTACCATTTACTTTTTTAGCATTATTATTTAGTACTTCATAATTACTAATTACATTGATATCAATTTTATTAGAATATAAACAATAAAATCCACCACTTAGTTTAATATTATAATATTCATCAGTTTCATCAATATAATGGTTTTCAAAGCACTCATTAATTACTCTAGCCTTATCAATATTATTTCTATAAGTATATGTATAATTATAATTTATTCCATTATCAGTTTCTGTTATATCCTTATTATATAAACTATCGCCACTAACTAAAGCAGGTACATCTTTTTTAATAAGTGTATAAAACAAGTTTAAGCCAGTATCACCATCTTCAAGTTCATATTCATTTTTATCTACACTACCACTTATACTCTCACTAACTGAATTATTATCAATAGTCAAATTATAATTTATAGTACACCCAGTCAATAACATTAATAAAGCCGTTAAAATGAAACATTTTTTTATTGATGTTTTAAATAACATAAATTTGCCTCCTTTTTATTTTTATTTATACCAAGAGCCATATGCTGTTATATATTCAGTATCAATAGGGTATTCTTTATTTGATACTTTATTTCCGCTATTACCTTCAGTAGTATAAACTTTACCATCTCTAACTGCTCTTACTATTCCAACATGATCAGAACATTGTGTACTACCATTCCATTTACCATAGATTTTTCTACAATGACAGCCAGCCATACCAGGAGCCCATTGAAACCAAACAACATCGCCCTTTTTAGGAGTATAATTTCCACCATATGCTTTTGATTTATTAAAGCTTACGCCCTCCTTGCCATTTCTAAATGCCGGCCATAACCCACTAGCAGCTCCATCATCAATAGAGCCAAAAGTTCTTAAATAACTATAAATCGAATTTCCATCATCCATTTTTGTGTTTTTTAATACCCATGTGGTAAAATAAGCACATCAAGCTTCACCAGAGCCACCACCATATTTTGTTCCATCTGTTTTGTCAAGTTCACTAAGAGCTACATTAATCATTTTATCAGCAGTAGTACCACCAGAAGTACTTGAAGACCCTCCACTATTTCCATTATTTTGTTTTTGGCTAGCCTTTTCAGCAGCCTCTTCAGTCTCTAATAACTTATCATATTTTTCAATGTTATCCGTACCAGCACTAATTTTTTTAACTGTATTAATACACAAAGTATAATCACCGCCAAGCTTAATGCCAGCATCGCCAAGTATACCCATAACAACACTAACTAACCATGGAGTGGCAAAAATAAATACAGCATACATAATCCTTTTTCCTACAAGTTTCATACTTTTTACTTGTTCATCTTCTTTATTAATAACTACAGCCTTAGTAAAATCAATCATTAGCATTATAATTAAACCTATTGGTATAACAACTGCTAGTATTTCCCAAAATAAATAGCCAAAATATAATACTCTAAGAAACGTTGGATGTTTACAAGCATCTAGTAAAATATACATAATATCACCCTAATCTAAGTATACCTTATTATTTTCTTTTTATCAAGAAAAAAGAGAAACTTTCTTAATGTTTCTCTATGTGTATTAGTCCATCATATACTTCTTCTAAAGCTCTACCTATATTCTTTTTACTCTTATATTCTTTGATAGGCTTTTGATAATATCCTGTTCTAGTCATTTGTTTAGCCCTATCAGAAACAATATACACAAGAGCATACTTAGAATCTACTATATTTAATATTTTATCAATAGATGGATAAATCACACTATCACTCTCCCTCTCTATTAATAGAATACACTACTAAATAAATAATTACAATACTATTTACATAAATTTGACAAACTAATTTTGTTCATAATAAAAGAGACTCTAATTAGAAGTCTCTTTCTCTTAAAAATGGTGGAATATCTAAATCATTGTCCATATCACCAGTTGCTTCTCTATAAAGATCTTCTCTTCTAGTAGAGTCAAAACTATGATATAGTGGTTCACTTTGATTTTCAAATCCTGTTGCAATAACTGTAACTATTACTTCATCATTTAAGTTTTCATTTATTACTGCGCCGAAGATAGTATTTATATCTGTATTAGCAGCAGTTCTAATTACTTCAGCAGCTTCTTCTACTTCGAATAAAGTAAGTGAAGCACCTCCAGTAACATTGATTATAGCATCTGTAGCACCATTTATTGATGTTTCTAGTAATGGCGATGATACAGCTTGTTTAGCGGCCTCTACAGCTCTATTTTCACCAGAACCAACACCAATACCAATTAATGCATTTCCTCTATCTTTCATAACAGCTTTAACATCTGCAAAGTCTAGGTTAACTAGTCCTGATACAGCAATTAAATCTGATATTGATTGTACACCTCTATGTAGTACATTATCTACTTCTCTAAATGCTTCAAGCATTGGAGTAGATTTATCGATTAATTCTCTTAATCTATCATTAGGTATTACGATTAAGGTATCGACATGTTTTTTTAATTCATCAAGTCCAGATATAGCTTGACTCATTCTCTTCTTTCCTTCAAAACTAAATGGTTTAGTAACTATACCTACAGTTAACGCTCCTAAATCTTGTGATATTTCTGCGATAACAGGGGCAGCACCAGTACCGGTTCCACCTCCCATACCACAAGTTATGAACACCATATCAGCACCTTTAATTGCTTCTTCTATTTCTGCTTTAGACTCAAGAGCAGCTTCTCTACCTATTTCTGGATTAGCACCAGCTCCTAGTCCATCAGTTAATTCTCTACCTATTTGTAATTTTATTGGAGCTAAAGAATTATTTAATACTTGAAGATCAGTATTTGCTACAATAAATTCAACGCCCTTTAAACCAGACTCTATCATTCTATTGACAGCGTTACAACCGCCTCCACCTACTCCAATTACTTTAATTTTTGCTAACTGATCCATTTCTAAACCAAACATATTATTCATTTCTAATCCTCCTTAGTACCAATAAAACTTCCAAATATTTTGGTGATCTTCGTTCTGTCCTTTTTATTCTTATTATTTGGATTGATAAGAAGTTCTTCATCCTCTCTATCTACCATTGAGTACTCTTTCCCCCTAGTTTCCATCTTATCGGCAAAATATTTTATCATTCCTACCGCTGTAGTATATTTATTGTTTCTTACTCCAAGAGTATCTTCTGTATATATTATAACATCTTTTCCAAAAATTTCATATACTAAATTTTTAAATGCCCTTATTTCGGTTAATCCTCCAGTTATTACTATATAAGAAATATCTTGCTTTGTCAATAGTAATATTTGTTTACGAGCGAGATTTAATATTTCTACTATTCTATCCATTACTATTTCAGTAACTTCAATTTGATTTAATTTTATTTCTTCACCAGCAGTATTTTTTACCATGTATATATCATTTAGTGCTATAAATCTTTTATGACTAGAGGCAAATTTTTCTTTAATTACTCTGGCATCAAAGATATTTATATTAAACATATAAGCTAAATCTTTATCAATATTAGTTCCACCTAATTGTATAGTTTCAGTATTCATGATGCATCCTTTATTATATACTGATACATTAGTGGTTTCATGACCTATATTAATTATAGCTCCAACTTTTTTATCTAAAACATTATTTTTTACTTCATAGTAGTCTCCAACACCTGATATTGTAATATCTGCGACTTCTAGCCCAGCACCTTCCATAATAGATAGTACTGAGTAGATATTCTTTTTTGGAGCAGTAATCATTATTCCTTTAACTTCTAGAACTTTTCCAGTCTTGCCACATGGCTTTGTTTCTGGCTTTCCATCTATTAAAAAGACTAATGGTATTACTGTTATTAATTCGTAGTCTTGAGCTATTTTAGAATATACTGATTCTTTTATTACTTTATTTATATCTTCAGTAGTAATAAGTTCATCTTCGTCTATTATATTAGTACTTCCTGTTACAAACATAAACTTTGCATTGTAATCGGGAACTCCTACAACTACTTTTTTTATATTAATACCTAAATAATTGTTAACTACTTTAATTCCATCTTTGATAGCATTAATAGCTAAATTAGGATCGACAATTAAACCTTTTCTTATTCCTTTTGCTTTTTCTTCGTGAGCATATAATATATTTACTTTTTCTTTAAAATATTCTCCCACGACAAACTTAATTGTATCGGATCCAATATCTATTGAAGTATATATTTTTTTCATGATATCGACTCTCCCTAAAATGATACAATTTAATTATAACAAAAAAAGAAAGAATTGTATATATTTTCTTTTCTTTTTGTTTATTTTTTTTATTTATTTCCTCTTAAGTCTTGGTCTTAAGAGGCATAACATAGCCTAAGGTCTACGTTATGATAGTTTTTTTAGTTCTTTTTGTTTTTGGATGTTTGTTTCTATTGAAACCCTTTGTACTAGGCTTAAGGCAATCATTAAACATATTGTATATGATCCTCCATAAGATAGGAATGGAAGTGGTACTCCAGTTAATGGTATTACTCCGGTTACTCCGAGTAAATTTATCATTATATGAAGAAGTAAATAAACAAATACGCCATAACATATTAGACTGTTTTTTAGATTATTTGCTCTTCTGGCTATTTGAATTATTCTAAATAATACAAACATATATATTAAAATGATAATAACACCTACGATTAAGCCCCATTCTTCTACGATAATAGGAAATATAAAGTCAGTATAAGATTCTGGTAAATATAAATACTTTTGAGTAGATCCTCCTAGCCCCTGACCTTTTATACCGCCATTTTTAAAGGCTATAAAACTATTACATAACTGATAACCAGTTTTTTCTTGATATCTATCGCAAGGATTAAAATAGTTAAATCTATCTAATTGATACGACTGAAGAAATTTACCTCCAGCGACTATTAGCACTAGAACTACGAGAAGAATACCTCCAATAAAGATTTTGTTGAAGATACTTCTGCTTTTCTTTTCCATAGGAGTAGCATAGAATATAGCAAGAGCTATTAATCCTATTATAACAGCAGTTCCCATATCTGGTTGTAGGGCTACTAATACCGCTATTATTACAATAAATATCATTGGTTTAATTATATTCCACTGATTATCTAGTTTATCTTTATTTTTGGAATAATAAACTGCTAAATATATTATTATTATTATTTTAGCAAACTCAGAAGGCTGAATAGCAAAAGGACCTATCTTGTACCAACTGACTGCTTGGTTGGCAACATGTCCATAGAATATTAATCCAATTAAAGCCAGTATTATTGTACCAAGTAATACTTTATCTATTTTTTTATAATTTTTAGTAGGAAAGATAATTACAAAAAGAGAAGCAATTAATCCCACTCCTAAAAATATAGCTTGTCTAAAAAAGTAATGATATGGGCTATAATTATAACGCATGTATGATTCCATTGAAGAAGCACTAAGTATCATTATAAGACCAAAAATAAAAAAGATAATTGTTACTATTAATAATGGTTTATCTAATTTTGATAATATTTTCTTCATATCATCACATCCCTATTATTATAATAGCATATTTTTATCTTTTTTTAAATCTATTTTTTATCAGTTTACATATTTTATCTATATCTTTTATTTTTTTAATATTACTAAAGAAGTATTATTTATATCTATTTTCTTTAGTAATTCTAAGAATTCTTCCATATTTAAACTATCAATTATTTCAATAGGATTATCTTCAAGATGTTTATTGTAAATAATATTATCGATAATGATATCTCCTACTGCTTCAGCATTTTCATAAGCAAATACTTCATTACTTATAAGTACTTTTTTCTTTCTATTAAAGTCTTCTTCATTTATCTCTATATTATTTAATTTATCTTTTATTTTGTTAATGTAGTCATCATACTTATTAGTTTCATTCATAAGTGATATTAAAATATGGGTATCACAGTTAATTAAATTAACATAAGTAGTATTATTTATAATACCATCTTTCTTTAACGTCTCATCAAGCTCTGATGTTTCATCAAAGAGAATAGTAAATAAGATATATAAATATAAATGTAATTTTCTTCTGGTAATTTTAATATCTTTAATTGGTAATTTTATAGTATAGGCTATTTTAGGTATATTAGTTTCTACTTTAACTATTTCTTTTTCTTTTACTACTTTGTCTTCTTCAGTAAACTCTTTTATCTTGATACTACCCTCTTTAGAAAATTCTTTTTTACTTTGATTTTCTTTAATAACATTCATTATTTCTTCTGAATCAAAGTTGCCAGTAATAACAATAAACATATTAGAAGGATGATAAAAAGTATGGTAGCAAGTCTCTAAATCTTCTTTTGTTATACTTCTTATATCTTTGGTAGTACCTATAATACTATCTTTATATGGATTAGTTTTTAGAGTATTCTTTCTTACTTTTTCTTCAAGAATACTCATTGGTCTATCGTCATACATATGAATTTCTTCGGATATTATATCTTTTTCATTTTCTACGGATTCATCGGTTAGGTAGATGTTTTGAACATAATCTAATAAATATTCTATATTTTCTTTTAGCGACTCTGTAGCATAGAATAAATATGTTGTATTTTTAAATGTTGTATAGGCATTGCAGACCGCTCCACTTCTAGCAAAGAATTCCATTGGTTGGGGATCTTCTTTCTCTGCAAATACTTTATGTTCTAGAAAATGGGCTATTCCTTTAGGAAAAGTAGTCATCTTATCACTATTTATTGGTACAAATTCATTGTATACAGATCCATATTTAGTAGTAAATGTTACATAATTAGAATGAATGGTATCTTTGGTATATAAATATACTTCTAGTCCATTATCTAATTTTTCATAAAAGATATCTTCTTCTACACCTTTAATTCTAATTTTCTTCATGTTCTTCCTCCTTATCTTCTAGAGTAAGGATGGTATGAAGACTAACTTTCTTACTTACTTTTACTATGTCTTCTTTAGTAATTTTACTAAAATTATTTATTCTTTCTTCCATATCATCTGAACCCACAAGTACTCTAGATAATGCTGTGTTTATTATACCCATCGGAGTATCTGATGATGCTTTAATTGATGATATAATAGTATTTCTAGATGACTCTATTAATTTATCTGATACTTTACCATTATTTATATCTTTTAAACATCTTCTAATTAATTTAATAGCGGGTTCAATATTTTTCTTTTCTACCCCAGAGTTAATTAGAAGAATATTATCATAAGCCTTTACACCTGAATTTATGTAGTAGCAGTAGCCTTTATCTTCACGAACCTTACTAAAAAGTACTGAGCTAGAAGATCCTCCAAGTATCTCACTATATAACTTTATAGTATATTTTCTTTCAAAATCGGTTAAATTATTTAAACTACATAGTAGTACTAACTGAGACTGACTAACTTTCTCATACTCATGATATTTTACTATTCTCTTTCTTGGAACTAGTTCTGGAATTATAAGATTTTTATGTTCTTTTTTAAAAGTATTTACTTTAAAATATTCTTTAAATATTTCTTTCATCTCACTAGGAGAAAAGTCTCCTAGTACAAAGATATCTATTTGATCTTCACTTATTACTTTTTTATAATATTCATATAATTCTTTACCACTTATATCATCTAAATCTTCTTTTTTACCATAAGGATTATATGAATATGGTTTATCTTTTATTTTTTCCATTAATTTCAACATAGAATATTTAATCTTATTATCCTTAAGACTATTTATTTCTTGATATAATCTATTTTTTTGTTTATCTATATTAACAAATCTACCTTCTTTTACACAAGGATTAAATATTAAACTTAGGAAAAAAATAATAGATTCTTTATTCATATCTTCTTCCGTATATTTTTCATTTAGAAATTTAGTTTGAAAAGATAAATCACTAAATTTACCTATTCTAGATATACCTGAAGATATTTTTATATCATATAGTCTTTCACTTTCTATAATTAGTTCTCTTTCGGTTTTATAATCATTATTAGAATCTAGTAATATCATTTTCAATAGGTTTCTTTTAGTGATTTCATCTTCTTTTATCTCACGATAAAAGTTAACATCTACTGATATTGTTTTAAATTTATTTGTTTTAATAAAATGTAGGTTGTATG
>ERZ772883.2573-NODE-2573-length-11089-cov-10.181439_pt1 | contig 11089 bp, 9 predicted proteins | sample MGYA00580575_ERZ772883 | MGnify/ENA primary metagenome ERZ772883 (study PRJEB29015, sample SAMEA2737666) | human gut metagenome | biome: human gut; feature: human-associated habitat; material: faeces | place: China | collected 2012 ...
CCGCATGGTCTAAGCCATACGGAGGATTAACTGTTTTACGGACACCCGTCTATCGCGCGGAATGCCTTTTATCGTTCTACGGCTCAGGGACGTTACCGAATCAGTCTCAGAGCATTTTCATAGTCGTTTTTGTGAACGTAGATATGATATTCATACGAATAGTTCGGGTCAACGCCGAAGCTGCCGCTGCGCCCGCGGCTGCGGCCGCCGAACGCGGAAGAGCCCTGCAAATTCTCGGTTCTGACCGTGTAGGCAATGCCGTTGGCGGACAGGATGCTGCGGATGTTGGACTGACGCTGCATGTCCATCGTGGTGATGAGTTCCTTGCGGTTGAAGATCGTCAGCATAATACGGCCCCCTTTTTGAAAATGGAGTTCTCTGCATTCATTTTACCACAGGTTTTCCCGCGCGCAACGGCGGCGCAAATTGACAATATTCCGCGTGAATACTATAATGCTCTGCATGGAAAAGCGCTGAAAAGAGCGCATCGCGCGGGAACCGTTTCCGCACACAGAAGGGAACTATCAAAGACATGAGACAGGATCTATCGCTCCGACTGGAGCAATTCAAAAAGCAATACGTCGCGGACGAGGCGGTGCGCAGCCGCATCGCCGAGCCGCCCGTCAAATTCATCGGCGATGAGATCATGGAGCTGGCCGCCGCCGCGCTGCTGCAGGGGGAGAACGTTCTGCTATCCGGCGGCAAGGCCACGGGCAAAAATATCTTGGCGGACAACCTTGCGTGGTTGTTCCACCGTCCGGTCTACACTGTGTCGTTCCATGTGAATACCGACAGCAGCACGCTCATCGGAACCGACACCTTCACCGGCGGCGAAGTGCGGCTGCGCCGCGGCCCTGTCGCGCTCGCCGCGCAGTACGGCGGCTTCTGCATCTTGGATGAGATCAACATGGCGAAAAACGACGCCGTGGCCGTGCTGCACTCCGCGCTCGACTATCGCCGCCTCATCGACGTGCCGGGCTATGAGTGTATCCCTATCCACCCCGCCGCGCGCTTCATCGCCACGATGAACTACGGTTACGCCGGTACGCGCGAGCTGAACGAAGCGCTTGTCTCGCGCTTTACGGTCATCCGCATGCCGACGCTCGAGGAACCCCAGCTCTGCGAGCTGCTGCGCGCAAACGTACCGGAGGCGTCGGACGAGAATATCAAGCGCTGCACGGGGCTGTTCCTCGATCTGAACGCCAAGGCCGTGAACGGCGAGATCTCGACGAACTCCGTCGATATGCGCGGCATGATCGCCGCTTTGCACCTGATGACCGACGGCATGGCGCCCAAGGACGCCATTGCCGTGAGCATCACGAACAAATGCTTCGATGAGTACGAGTATGCGCTCGTGCGCGACGTAGCGCTGACGCGCTTTGCCTGAAGAGATGAGCATCGGCAGAGAAGAGAGCCTATTTTTGACTGTTTCCGAAGATCACCGCAAGCGGACCTATCCCGAGTATGTGCAGAAGATGAGCGAACCCTTTGAGCGCGCGGGCGGCATGGTGGAGGTGTACGAGGGCGTCGTCCTCGGCGGGGCGGACAAGTTTTTCGGGCTCGATGACTTGAATCTGTGGCTGCGGCGGCACCGCTACGCGGCCTACGATATGAACGTGCTGCTGCCCATCGCGCACCTGTGCGTCGAGCGCGCCGTGCGGGCGAGGCTGATGGGCGAGCGCCCGGGCGTCGCCGTGATGGCGGAGCAGGCGGCGGGCGAGATTTTGCGTGGCGACCTCCTGCGCTACCGGCGCAGCTCGCGCGGCTGGATGTACATTTACGATCTGACGAAGCAGTTTCCCACCGCGGCGACGGAGGGCGACCGCCGCATTTTAAAAAATTTCAGCGGTTTTGAAGACATGCTGGCCGAGTTTGACGACCTTGCCGCGCGCAGCGAGAGCTGCGCGGACGCAAAGTCGCTCGTCGAACTCGCAGCGCTTTTGTACCGCAAAATTTTCATCCGCTATTTTGCGCCCGACCACAATCAGGACATCTTACCCGAGCGCGAGACGGAAGAGTGGGAGCCCGCAGCCGAACCGGGGGACATCGAGTGGACGCAGACCGAGGAGATGGAACTCCAATACGACAAGGCGGGCGAGGCATCGGCCGATGGCCTCGTCCTGCCGGACGACGCGCTCGCCGGCATTCCGGAGTATCTGATGCGCAACTTTGGCCCCAGCTTTCAGACCGAGCAGGCGATGGAGGAGATCGAAAGCGCTGTCTGCACCGGTATCCACGAGGAGCGAAAGCTCCTCTTCACCGACGGCCTGAGCGCGGACGCCTACGAGGGCAGTGAGCCGCGCGCCCAATCGCTGCGCGCCAGTCGGGACGGCAACCTCAAAATGCTCCAAGAGCACGAGGACGCCGCGCGTCAGGGCATCCGCAGCATCGAGCAGGCCTTTCGCAATGCGCTGAGCCTGCGCAGCGAGCCGGACGTTTACCGCGCCGACCACGGCGTGCTGCAAAACGATCTGCTCTGGAAGGTCGGCCGCTGCGAAAATCCGCAGCTTTTTGAAAAGATCGTCCGGCAGGAACCGTCCGCCGTCGTCGTGGAGCTTTTGATCGACGCAAGCGGCTCGCAGAGCGTGCGGCAGAGCATGGTGGCGCTGCAAAGCTACCTCTTCAGCGCGGCGCTCAGCCGCATCCGCATTCCGCACCGCGTGATGAGCTACTGCACTTACGGCAACTACACGGTGCTGCGGCGCTTCCGCGACTACGACGACAAGAGCGAGGCCGACCGCCGCATTTTGGAGTACCGCGCGACATCGAATAACCGCGACGGCCTTGCGCTGGCCGCGGCGGGACTCGACCTCAAGAAGCGGCGCGAGGAGCACAAAATTATCATCGTGTTCAGCGACGGCTTACCGAACGACATGGTCAGCGGCCGCAAGCGCGAGGGCGCGCCGGAAACCTACGTCGGCGACGCCGCCATCCGCGACACCTGCTTTCAGGTGCGAAAGCTCCGGCGCGAGGGCGCGCACGTCATCGGCATTTTCCTCGGCGAGGACGGAGAGCTTGAAAACGAGCGCATGATCTACGGCGCGTCGTTCCTGCGCATCCGCCGGGCGGAGGACTTTGCCGGAAGCGCCGGCAAGCGCCTGAGCGAAACGCTGCTGAATCTGTAAAAAAGTGAAGAGAAAAGCCCTGCTGTGAAAACGGCGGGGCTTTGTCTGATTATTTTCCACTCTCCTGCGGCGCGTCTTCGAGCAGCATCTGCCGCAGCTTTTTGGCGGCGATGCTCAGCGGCTGCGTCTTGCGCTGGAAGAGGAAGACGCTGCGCGCGGGAATGGGCTCTTCGAGCATGATGGGGTAGATACCGCTTGCCTCCGGCGTGCCGTAAAGCATCTCGCGCGGCACGAAGCCGACGCCAAGGTCGCTCTGCACCACGGGCGGCACCTGTGCCGTGGTCTCGACCTCCACATCGGGGCTGAACGAAAGACCGTGGCGCAGGAAGAGCTCGGCATAAAAATCGTGCGACGATGTCCCCTCCGTCAAGCTGATGATCGGGTAGTCGGCAAGCCTTTTGAGCGAAACGGGCTCCTCGGTGAGCTCCAAAAACGCCGGGCCGCAGATGGGGATCTCCTGAATTTCGTCGATCTTCTGCGCCGTGAGCGAATCCGGCACGGACGCGCCCTCTGCCAGAATGGCGAAGTCGGCAAGGCCGTTCTGCACGGCGGCGAGGCCGTGGGAGGCAGAGTGGTTCGTCAGGCAGATGCGCACGTGCGGGTATGCGCGCCGGTAGCGCGCGAGCACCTGCAAAAGCCGCGTGCGCAGGGCAAGGCTGCTCGCTGCGATGTGGACGATACCGCTTTGCAAGCTCTGGTCGGAGAGGACCTCCTCTTCGCCTGCCTCGATGCTCTCAAACGCGACGGCGATGTGCGTGTAGAGCTTCTCCCCCTCGGGCGTGAGGCGCACGCCCTGCGGCGAGCGGAAAAACAGCGCGCAGCCGAGCTCGGATTCGAGCTTTCGGATCATGCGTGTCACGTTGGGCTGGTTGCTGTAGAGCGCCGCGGCGGCCTGCGAAAAGCTGCGGTATTTGGCGGCGTAATAAAAGACGCGATAGCTGTCGTAGCTGATGTTCATAGGCAAGCTCCTCTGAAAAAGAAATGATTGGGGTTCTGCGCGGCGGCGAGGAACCTGACTGCGTAAAATTTGACGGAAGAGAAAAGCATTCGTCCGCACTTTGCGGACGGCAAGACTGATTGTAACAGAAGCGAAGCGGCGGCGCAAGCGTATTCGGGAAAAAAGAACAGAACCTTGACGAAAAGTAAACACCGTCGAAAAGCCGCATGAAATCAGGAAAATTCGGACGGCATAGCAAAATGACATATCCTCCATGTCAAGAAAGCATTTCGTTTCCGCGCAAAGGGTCGATATAATGACTCGCGTTGGAAATTCCACAGCACAGGGAGGAATAACATGTTTGCTCAGATCATTGCCATCTGCATTTTTGTCACTATGTTCCTGCTTATTATCCTCGATAAGTTTGAACGGCATTACATTACGCTCGGGAGCGGCGCGCTCGTGCTCGTGCTGGTGTTCGGCGTCTGCATGCGCTCGATGAGCGCCATTTGGGAGACGCTCAACCTCGGCGCGTTTTTCCAGAGCACATTCTGGTACGGCGCAAGTGAGGAGAGCACCGCTGGCATCAACTGGTCGACGATCCTGTTTATCGCCGGCATGATGATCATGGTCGAGGGCCTCGGCAAGGCGGGCTTTTTCCGCTGGCTGTGCCTGACGCTTGCCAAGCTCGTACACTACCGCACGGTGCCGCTGCTCATCTGCTTTATGTCGCTCTCGGCGTTTTTGTCGATGTTCATCGACAGCATCACGGTCGTGCTGTTTCTCGCCACCGTCACGCTCGAGCTGGCGCAGACGATGAAATTCGACCCCGTGCCGATGATCCTGTCTGAAATTTTCTGCGCGAACCTCGGCGGCGCGGCCACGATGTGCGGCGACCCGCCGAACATCATCATCGGCACCTCGCTCGGCTACACATTCTTCGACTTCATCGAAAATACCGGCGCGGTCGTGGCGATCTGCTTTGTGTTCATGCTCATTTACTTCACGCTCTGCTTCCGCAAGGAACTTGAGCGCGCCGAGCATGCCAACGGCGGCCCCGTCACCTGTCCCGAGCCTTCGACGGCCATCACGAACAAGAAGGCATTTCTTGCGAGTGCAGGCGTTTTCCTGCTGGCGGTCGTGCTGCTCATCACGCACGCGCAGACGGAGCTTTCCGTCGCGTGCATCGGCGTGATTGTCGCGATTTTGACGCTGATCGTTTTGGGCTTGACCAGCGGCAAAAAATCTGTTATAGAAATCATTAAGGGCGTGGACTATAAGACGCTGCTCTTTTTCATCGGCTTGTTTGTTTCCGTGGCGGGCCTTGAAAAGACAGGCGTGCTCAACATGATCGCGAACTTCATCACCTCGGTCAGTGAGGGCAATATCGCGGTTATTGTGATCGTCATTCTGTGGCTCTCGGCCATCACGAGCGCCTTTGTCGACAATATCCCCTTTGCCGCGACCATGATCCCTGTCATCCGCGCCATCGCCGCGACAGAGGGCATGGATATCGGCGTGCTTGCCTGGGCGCTTTCGCTCGGCACGGACCTCGGTGGCAATGCGACGCCCATCGGCGCGAGCGCCAACGTCGTCGGCACTTCGGCTTCGGCCAAGGGCGGCTATCCCATTGGCTGGGGCCGCTACTGCAAGTACTGCGTGCCCGCGACGATCATTGTCATGGCGGTGTCCACGGCCTACTTATTCCTGCGCTATCTGTAAACGGAAAAAGGAAAGGAGTGCGATCCCATGAAAAACCAGATCATCATCACCCTTGGCCGCGAGCACGGCAGCGGCGGCCATTACATTGCCGACATGATCGCGCAAGAGCTCGGTATCAAGCTCTATGACAAGGACTCCATCGAAAAGGAAATCGTTTCCGAAGGCTACAGCGGGGAAATGATCCGCAAGATGGACGAAAAGCCCGTCAACTTCTTTGCCTCGCGCCGCATCGGCAAGTATTCGAATTCTCTTGAGGTCAACGTGGCGGAAAAGACGTTCGCCATGCTGCGTGACAAGGCGGCAAATGGCGAGAGCTTCCTCATCATCGGCCGCTGCGGCGACCAGGTGCTCAAGGGCAACCCCAATATGCTGAGCATTTTCATCTGCGGCAACCAGCAAGCCAAAGTCGGCCGCGTGATGGAGAAGAAGGGCCTGTCTGCCGAGGACGCGATCGAGGAGATCAAAGAGGTCGACCGCTCCAGAAAGTCCTACCACAACTACTACTGCGAGACGAAGTGGGGCGACGCCCGCGGCTACGACATGACCGTCAAGAGCGATGTGCTCGGCTTCGAGGGCACGGCGAAAATGCTGATCGCCTATATCCGCAGCTTCATGGAGCAGGACTAAATAAAAATTTGCGGCCCGTGCCGCAAAAAACATTTGAAATGCTCGAAACAATTTGATAAAATCAATTCACAGCGTGTGGCGTTTCTGCGTAAATCCAGTTGCAGAAACGCCGCACGTTTTTTGCGGCAAAAGGAGGGAGAAGACAACTTCATAGTCAAATCGTGCGGCAGAGATGCGTAAGTCCGGATTGATCCGGCGGAACGCATCTCTTATTTTTTATGTTCAGGGGGAGGACCGCCATGGAAAACACAAACCAGTTTTTGGGGACGGAGCGCGTGGGAAAGCTCATGCGGCGCTACGCCGTCCCGTGCATCATCTCGCTGCTCGTCGGCGCGCTTTATAACATCGTCGACCAGATCTTCATCGCCAACGCAAGCTACCTCGGTTCCTACGGCAACGCGGCAAACACCGTCGTCTTTCCGCTCACGGTCGTGGCGCTCGCCATCGCCGTGATGATCGGCGACGGCTGCTGCGCGTTCGTCAGCATTTCGCTCGGCAAGGGCGAAGTGGGAGAGGCAAGAAAGAGCGTCGGCAGCGCGGTCGTATTGTCGGTCGCGAGCAGCCTTGTGCTCACGGCGCTGTACCTCATCTTCGCCGACGCTATCATCTCGATGTTCGGCGGCACGGTGAACGAGGAGACCTTTCATTACGCGCGGGAGTATTTCTTCTATATCTCGCTCGGCATCCCGTTTTATATGTTCGGTCAGGCGATGAACCCTGTCATCCGTGCCGACGGCAACCCGCGGTTCGCCATGATCTCCACGCTCGCGGGCGCGGTGCTCAACATCATTTTAGACCCCATCTTCATCTTTGAATGTAAGTGGGGCATGATGGGCGCGGCGGTCGCCACCGTGTTGGGCCAGATCGTCACGGCGGCGCTTGCGGTGTGGTACCTCTGCCGCATGAAGACCGTCAAGCCGGAAAAGGAAGACTTCCGCCTGCGCGCAAGCCTCTGTACCCGGATGCTGACGCTCGGCATCACGAGCTTTTTGTCACAAATTAGCCTTGTCGCGGCGATGGCGGCCATCAACAACATGCTGCGCAAGTACGGCGCGCTGGATGAGATATTCTCGCAGGAGCAGTACGCGCAGATCCCGATGGCCGTCGTCGGCATTGTGATGAAGTTCTTCCAGATCGTCATTTCCATCGTCGTCGGCATGGCGGCGGGCTGCATTCCCGTCGTAGGTTACAACATGGGCGCGGGGAAAAAGACGCGCGTGCGTGAACTCTTTACAAAGCTCCTGCTCTGCGAGGCGATCGTCGGCGCCGTCGCGCTCGTTCTGGCCGAGGGCTTCCCGCGTCAGCTCATCGCCGTCTTCGGCGCGGCGAACGAGAGCAGCTACTACACGGACTTTGCGATCAAGGCATTCCGCACGTATCTTTGCATGATGGTGCTCGCCTGCGTGAACAAGGCCTGCTTCATCTTTTTGCAGGCCGTGGGCAAGGCGTTCTCATCCACGATGCTCTCCATGGTGCGCGAGGTCGTGTTCGGCGTGGGCTTTGCACTGCTGCTGCCGCGCTTTTTCGGCCTTGACGGCGTGCTGTACTCCATGCCGGTGTCGGATGTGTTGACTTTCGTCATCGCGGCGGGTATGATTGTAAAAACGTATCGGGAACTCAATACGGAAGGAGCAACTGTATTATGAATCATATTATCACCATCAGCCGTGAATTCGGCAGCGGCGGCCGCACGGTCGGCAAAAAGGTTGCAGAGCAGCTCGGCATCCCCTGCTATGACTCAGAGCTCATCCAGAAGATCGCCGAGGAGAGCGGCTTTGCAGAAAATTATGTCAAGGAGGCGGGCGAGTACACACCCGGCGGCTTCCTGTCCTCAGCGCTCTCGAACCGCGCATTCGGCCCGACGAACGAGGACATCCTATGGGAAATTCAGTGCCGCGTCATCAGCGAGCTTGCCGAAAAGGGCCCCTGTGTCATCGTCGGCCGCTGCGCGGACTACATTTTGCAGGACAAGGCCAAGTGCCTCAAGGTCTTTATCCACGCGGATATGGCGTTCCGCGCCAAGCGCATCGTCGAGGTCTACGGCGAGCGCGAGCAGTCGCCCGAGCAGCGCCTGCGCGACAAGGACAAGCGCCGCGCGGCCTATCACCGCTTCTACACGAACATGAAGTGGGGCTACGCGCAGAATTACCACATCACGCTCGACAGCGGCGAGCTCGGCATCGACAAGTGCGCCGACATCATCGCTGACCTCTACAAGAGCAAGGCGTAAATGGTCAAAAAGAGAGGGAGAGAAGCCGCGGCTTCTCTCCTTTTTTCTTATTCCTCTTTTGCAAGACCCGGGATGTTCACGCCGATGCCGTTGACCTCCACGCCGTCGTCGGCGGGGATGAGGAGGTATTTGCGGCCATTGATGACGCGCGCTTCGATCATATAGCTGTTCTCCGGTGCAATGGAAATTTTGACCTCGGGGGTCGTGATCTCAAACTTCTTGCTCTCGATGATGTTGTTCGGGTTCAGCGCGGCGTTCTCGCCGTACTGCTCATCGCACTCGCGCTGGAACGCTGCGATCTGCTCGTCGTTCACGCCGCTGTTGGCGAGGATGCCGCCGACGTCGCCCGCCGTCATTTCAAGCGGCTCGGGGTCTTTGCTCTCCTTGTGATCTTCGATGCGCGCTCTGATCTGCTCGTGCACGGACTGGACGACATCGTAGCTGCAATCCTTGTCGAGCGCGTCGGCAAGCGCCGAGCCAAAGGCGTTTTTCTGCTCCTCGGCAGACATCGGCGGGTCGACGTGGAACAGCGCGTCGATGACCTCCTGATGGATCTCCGCGGCGTTTTTCGAGTAGAACAGCACATTGTAAATGTTCGCCGTGCGGTTGTCGAATGCGGGGTAGAGGAAGCCGAGCTCGGGCGAGGTCGCGATGTAGCCGGTGGAGCTTGAGTGAAACTCGCTCTGGTCAAGGTCGTAGCGCAGTTCGAGCGTCGGGGCCTTGACGGGGCAGATGGAGCAGACAAAGTACTTGAAGACCTCACTCGACGCGTCGGCCTGAATCTCGTCATCCTTGCTGCGGTGCGGCACGTCGTAGGCGTCGGCGGCGAGGAGGATGAGATAGTTTGTCTCGCCCATGTCGATGCAGTCGATGATTTGGCGGCAGAGCGTTTCGCGCGAGGCGGGGTCCTTGAGCTCTGTTTGGCGAAGAGTCTGCAAGAGGCGGTGCTCATCGCTGTCGGCGACCTGCTGCGTGGAGAACACCACGTCGATGAGGTTCTTGCCAAGCGTGCCGGAGAGAGACTTTTTGAGAAGGCCCAGGTACATCTCCTGCTCCTCCTGCCGCATGAGGCCCATCGAGGTATCGACCCACGCAATGATCTCACGGTTGGAGTTCACATAGCAGCCGTACACGCGGCTGAAATTATTCTTATCGAGCCGGAAGCGCCGGCGCAGTTCATTGAGTTCTTTCTGATTCATGGCTCGTCCTTTCCTTTGTTCATGTCACAAGGCCGATTTTACCACGCCCGCGCCGCCGCGGCAAGGGGAGAAACAGCGCATTGTGCGGCGAAAATGCGCAAAATGCAGGAAAAGATGCAAAATGGGCGTGAGCGACAAAATGTGCACGATGTGTGGACTATATAGACGATATCCCTGTAAATCATAGAGAAATTCAATGAATCTGTCCATATTTCACGGCTTCTTAACGCCGCGTTTGGCGCTGCTTTTTGTGAAAACGGCTATGGAAACGGAATCAAAGCAAACATTTCACGTTAAAAATGAAAGATATATTGCATTTTGCCTGAGCCGTGCAGGAATTCTTCCGTTTCCTTGGTGATTCTGACTGTTGAAAAAAGAAAAAAAGAAGTTAGAATAGAGCCTCGCGAAATGAAACGGAAGAATTTGGATAGAGATCAGAGAGTTTGGGAGGAGATCAATATGTCGTATCACTTTTTGCTGGATCTTGCGCTGATCCTGCTGAGCACGAAGATTCTGGGCCTCATTGCGCAGAAGTTTCAGATGCCGCAGGTCGTGGGCGCGCTGATCGCGGGCCTTTTGCTCAGCCCTGCGGGCCTTGGCCTTCTTTCGGAAACGGAGTTCACCAAGCAGCTCAGCGAGCTTGGTGTCATCGTGCTGATGTTCTCCGCCGGCATGGGCACGGACATCAACGAGCTCAAGCACAGCGGCAAGGCGGGCTTCATGGTCGCGGTCCTCGGCGTGATCGTGCCGTTCCTGATGGGCACGGCGCTTGCATGGGGCGCGGATGAGCTGGGACTCATCGAGAGCACCGGCTTTATCGAAAACATCTTCATCGGCACCATCCTGACGGCCACGTCCGTGAGCATTACAGTCGAAACGCTCAAGGAGATGAAAAAGCTCGAGACCAAGGTGGGCAACACGATTCTGGCCGCCGCGCTCATCGACGATGTGCTCGGCCTGATCGCCCTGACGCTCGTTTGCAGCCTTGCCGGCGGTGACGAGAGCATCGGCATGGTGCTCCTCAAGATCGTGGGCTTTTTCGTCTTTGCCTTCGTGGTCGGCTTTGGCGCGAACCGCATCTTCTGCTGGATGCTCAAGCGTCAGCACGGTTGGGCCAGCCACAGAAACTCCGTGTTCGCCTTTGTCCTGTGCCTTGTGATGGCCTACTGCGCCGAGAAGTTCTTCGGCGTCGCTGATATCACGGGCGCTTACGCCGCGGGCCTTGCCGTCGCGTGCACGCCCAAGGGCA
>ERZ772883.2575-NODE-2575-length-11079-cov-3.663462_pt1 | contig 11079 bp, 12 predicted proteins | sample MGYA00580575_ERZ772883 | MGnify/ENA primary metagenome ERZ772883 (study PRJEB29015, sample SAMEA2737666) | human gut metagenome | biome: human gut; feature: human-associated habitat; material: faeces | place: China | collected 2012 ...
CCAGATATAAACGATACAAAAAATTCCGTTACTTTACAAAAAGAAAAATAACAAGAAACTATTACACTGAAAGGCGGTAAAAGGTTATATGAAAAATTCAAATCCATTAGAAGTAATTTTGTTCTTAATATTTGTTACAGAATGGTTACTATTATTCATAAGATATACTCTTGATTTATTTAAACCAAATGAAAAAACAAATGACACAGAGGACATTTCTACTTCCAAGGATAGAGAACAGACAAATGAGTACCGGAACAACTCATATGGATTACCGGAAAGGATAGAACAGATGAAAATTAAGACAGTAAAAAGTGACATCACAAAGATAACAGATGTACAGGCAATCGTGAACGCAGCAAACAACTCCCTTCTAGGTGGCGGAGGTGTGGATGGAGCAATTCATCGTGCTGCGGGACCGGAACTCTTAGCAGAGTGCAGGACACTTCATGGATGTGAGACAGGAGCGGCGAAGATTACAAAGGCTTATAATCTGCCCTGTGATTATGTGATCCATACTGTTGGACCGATATGGAATGATGGCAGGAGTAACGAAGAGGAGTTGCTTGCAAGCTGTTATTTTAATTCCATGAAATTGGCGATGGAACATGGAATCAGATCTGTTGCATTTCCTTCGATTTCTACGGGAGTATATAGATTTCCGGTAGAATTAGCAGCAGAGATTGCAGTACATACAGTTAGTAGGTTTTTGCAGGATAATCCAGAGAGCTTTGATCTGGTGGAGTGGGTGTTATTTGATACTCATACCGAGGCGGTATATAAAGCTGAGGTAGATAAGTTATATAGGAGATTATAATGAGCAGTCCAATTAAAAATCTTGGAGAGGGTCTATAAACACTACTACTTTATAAATAATACGAGGACGTAGTAGACAGTATTTTATGTTTAAGAAAGTAATTATTCATGATTTATTGGTACCGGAAGATAAAAAAACAGAAAAACGAAAAAAACAGAAGAAAACACAAATGCGTCAAATCCAGAAAAAATGATTATGTTAAGGAGATAAATTATGACTTCAAACCCTACTTTTGATAACTCAGCTAAAATTCACATGAATACAACAAGAGATATTTTATTTGCAGACCCTATGGTTTTAGCAAAATGGATCACACAACAGTATTATGATGAAATCCCATGTAACATCAATAACTGTGAAGATCTTGCAATTGCAGGTGCCAAACTTGGTACACTGACAAACAGCTATTCTTATCTTACAGCCGTATTGATGTATGCAAAAGTAATGGTCAAGGAATTGAAACATCGAGCCGGAAGAAAACCAAAATCCAGTGAGACAGCTAAAATGGAAGAATACGAGCAGAATTTTGCCCTGTATGAAGAAATGGTCACACGCAGAGATATCCTTGCAGATGCAGTCGATATGGTAAAACAACAATACAATGCCATCAGCCGTATGCTGACTGCAAAACAGGAAATAAACAAAGAACTTTTTATGTCTGATAGTTATACTATGGATTAAAGAGAACACAGATATAGAAGAAGGAGAAAACATGACATATAAAAATTTTGAGAAAAAGGATAATTTTCCAAAAATCCTAATTGAAGAAACAGATTTTTTACTATTTGTGACTATGGTGAGTAGCTTAATCATTTCTATAGTTATTACTTTCTTGTTACGCAACCGTGTATTGTTTTCAGGTATTTACAAATTTTTTGCTAATAATAAAGTACCTGATATTTTGGCATCTATTTTTGCATATGTTTTAACAGGCTGCATTATATTTATGGTGCTGATCCTAAGTTTAATAATCGCTATCGTGGTGTTGCTAAAACTCATAACGTTTTTTAGAAAAACATATTCAAAACTTTCTCATGCATGTATGTTAAACAGGATCTGTCATCTTCCTTTTACCGTAGAGGAAATGGAAAAATATCGCACAGCAGGGTTGGGAGAGTTATTGTTATTAGTTTTAAAAATGGAAACTTACAAAGAGTATAACGGTCATAAGCTCAGACCAGTATTGTCAGAAATGCATCTGATCCGAGAAAAAAATGAACAGTTATATGGAAACATTAAAATTGTATTCAAGGAAGATTTTGATGATAATGGTTTTTTGAAAAAGGACATCAGAAATACGGTGCATACTTTCCTATGCGAAGAAACGGACATAGATAAAAAGAGTATAACATCATTTTTAGATCACCTGGATGCTGGAAAAGATTTTAAATAAGTTTGTTAATCATTATAGCGTTTCTGTCAGACCACATAGTAGGAGGTATGATACAGCCTCAAACTGTCAAAATTTGTTTTTAGCAGTAAATTCTATGGCAAAAACCCGTCTGTAAATGATGTTTCAGCATCTTTGCATAGGGTATTAGTCATAGACACCGGGAAATTACTGGTGATGTATCAGAACAAGCGTTATTTTAGAAGGAGGGTATTAGTCATAGACACCGAGTACCGGTGGTGTATCAGAAGTAGTTAAATTTCCAACGGTAAAACTTGATTTATGGTATGTCAACGATAGTGTGTCAGGAGTTTGTTGAAATACATGTTTAAATACGGTAATATATAGGTAAACCACCATAGACCGTAAAGATTTATGGCTTCTGTTAAATGGTTCACCAGACTTAGATAAGATAATTATAAGGAATAATATAATATGCGTTCAAAACTGATTTTTAATGGTAGATATGAATTATTTGAAAATGCAACTCTTTATAAAATCACTGAAAATGGAAAAAGAGAAGCTGTTGATATATATCGTTATCCTAAAAATGGTGGTTATGCGTCTGTAGTAATTGATGGAAAAAAGTATTATATGAATCGACTTTTAGCAGATGCATTTATTCCAAATCCAGATAATGGTACGATTGTACGTTACAAAGATAAAAATCCTATGAATTTGGATTTAGACAACTTAATTTGGTCAACGACTAAAACATCTGGAAAAAGGATTCGTAAAAAAGATCCCCCATGTAAAATATGTGGAAAACCATCTAGGAGTGCTAACGGTTTATGTAACCAGTGTAATACACATCAAAAGTTACTAAATAAAAAAATAAACAAACGAGCATCTATTTTAAACGGATTAGATATGAATCTTGTTTCAGATAAACAAAGAGACATTTTAGAATTATATTTAAAAGGTATCGGTTTAAAAGAAATAGGCGAAACATTCGGTATTAGCAAACAAGCTGTAGATAATCAGATCCGTTGCATTAAACGAAAAAGAGAAACAGAACAATAGGTAATTTAAGCGTTATGGAGGGACTTATGAGAAAAAGCAATTACAAAAAAGCAGCGTTCATCTTTATCCTGTCAAGTATTGCAATAGGTTTATGTGGCTGCAATACAAAAGAATCTGACAATAATTCCGGGACATTAGGAAATGTAGCAACCGCGAATAAGGACGTTTCCATCGAAGGAAATTCAGATAAATTAAAAAAGAAAGTGGAAGCCACTCCCAAAAACAAAGTGAAAAAAGTAGAAACATCCTCTACAGATGAGAAAAATAAAAATACATATTCCAATAAACAAAAACAATTTGCATTAACTGTTCCGGATGGCTATGAAGTGTATGAAAACGGCGGATATCTGTATTTTCGTACAAAAGGAGATACCCAAATAGCAATGGTTTACACTTCTGAAAACTACGCAACTCCTATAGATGTGGCAAACTCTGTTCATCCATATGCATATGGAATGACTGCCTCTTTTAACGGAGAGGAAACAACTTGTCAGATGTATGGGGCAGAAGTATGTGAAGATATTCAGATCGGATCATTACCATGCAAAGAGGAAAATGCAACCGCATGGTTTTGGAACGATGAAAATCTTAATGAAGCTGTTTCACATGAAGGACCACTGTATATTATTTATACTGTGTTTAAAAACAAAGGAATCATGATGTTTGGTTATACAGAAAGCGGAGATTTAGAGCAGGTAAAATCTGATATGAAATCCATTGTTCAGTCACTTACCGACTGCACTGTAACAGATGCCGATAAGGATATATTATCCGATATTGCAACTTACAAATCAGAGAAAGCCGATAATATTTCATTCCAATATCCATCCTCATGGGAAACCACAGAAAATGAGGACGGAATGATCACGATCAAGGCTCCACAAATGAGCAGTTACTATTATTCCGGCATGTATATACAGTATATGTGTGATGAAAACAAGAAATACATAAAAGAAGACTACGCTCAATTTGCTGCTGATTATGAAACCAAAATATGCCAGGCATTATTTAATGATCCAGTAGACGAAAAAGATTTTAGTTTTGATTCCGTAGTATCTAAAGTAACTGCAGATGTAAAGGTTAATGGCAAGGATGGAATATATTTTGAAGTTGGAGATGTTTTATATCCAAATAACATAAAGGCAAGAAGTGCACTTCCAATTAGTGGTTCAACTGTCTATAACCTAAGATATTGTTTTACCAGCAATGGAAAAGACTGCATGATAAACTTTGTGTATCCAAAAGAAATCGAGGATGATGCAAAAGCGTTCGCTGAGAAAGTTATAGGATCATTCCAGTAAGTTACAAATATGTTTATACAGATGTAGGATGTGATAGAAATGATGTATAGAGAGTTTTTTGATTTGACAGATGATGAAATAATTTTTATTATAAGAGATATCTTTCCAAATACATCCAATGTAAATAATATTAAACGCGATTTTGACGGATCTAACATATATTGTGATATTTATATTATGGAAGACTGTCCAGATTATGCAGATACAATAGCACTAACAATTCCATCTGGTTTTGAACCGGGAATCACTACACATGATTTTGTTCTAACAGATGACGAAATATGGAAATGGCAACAATATCTTTTAGCAAAAGGATGTGATCTGCGATTGAAAGATAATCCATATTTAGAGGATTAAAGCAGGGAGCTTTGGTTAACCAATTAGTGCAAATATACCGGCTGTTCTGTATCAAATAACTGCAATTAATCGGTCTACTTTGTATCAAGTAACTGCAAAATAACACCACTTTGTATCAAGTAACTGCAATTAAAACATGTCAAAAAAATGTATTTAATAGGATTTTTAAGCAAATGATAGCTGTTTATCCGTTATTGTATCAAGTGAGTGCAAACAGACACCTGCTATATGGCGAATTTTGAGAAAAATACCAACCATATTTTGATTTATTTACCAACGTACATGACGCGGCACAGTGCTACCGTATAAAATCGAACATTTGTTCGTTAAACAGGGGTTTCGCGAATAGTTTATTGCGTTAATAGAGTAACGTATTAGCGTGATAAACTTATTGTTTTTTACTCCTACTCTCTTTTAAGAAAGCAACTTCCTTATAAAAACCTGTTTAACAGGTTTTTTTTATGTTATAATGTAGGTAATTATATTATCCAAATGTTTAATCGGAGGTATTGTAGCATGGCAATAGAGAATTTAAGTTATCAGCTAATAGAGGATTTATGCGTCTCCATAAATCATGAATTTTATGAGATTCTCAATAGTATTCAAAGAGTATATTCTATTGATCTTCCAATAAAGCCTTTAATTCAGGAAACATTAAATTCTTTTTTAGATGATTTGGACAAAACTTCTTTTCAAAAAGCGGCACGCTATGAAAAGAAAAATAGAAAAAGAACTAAACAGCGTTGGGAAACTAAAATTTATTCTCTCTGCTCTTCTTTATCTTTAGATGATGACAGGCATCCTTTTCATCGAACCATTATGGTATACAAAAATGCTTCTTTAGATCAACAGCTTCTATTATTTGGCTCTAAAGATTTACCGGAAATTATAGAAGATAATTTAAAAATTGTCTCTAAATGGGCAAATACAGACACATCCATGCTAATTGAGTGCCCTACGCTTGCTCTCTTAAACGAAAAAAAAGTCTTAAAATATGTAAAATCCGATTTGTTCTTAGAAATTTGTAAAGTAGTTGAATTAGAATTTGATGGAGATTTAAAATCGTATTTGCGGTTCTATCCTAATATACTGACGACAAATCCTTTATTTGGAATAAAAAGAATGAATTTAGAAATTATTTCTATACAAACGAATAAGCTAATAGAGGATTTGATTTTTGGCAATTCCGGATTAAAAACCATATATACAACTACAGAACATTCTCTTACTGCTAGAAGTTTGGATGAAAAAGACAGAGACATTATAATCACAGCCTTATCTTATGCATCTTCTAATTTTGTCACGGATCGAACTATTACTTTACCTTTAAGGACTTATGCCAAGGTTTTAGCTCCAAATACTAATAATCCGAGTTCCGTTTATAATGATATGGCTATGAAACGAATAAATTCGTATCCGCGTTACACTTATCAGATCATTGATTCATCCGGTCGAGTGATGTCTGATACTTTTAATATCGTAGACCGTGTGCGTATGATCAAACCTGATGGGGATTTACTAATATATGATGAAATAATATACGATGAAGATGCTCTAAATGTTCATTATTCTGGGAATATTCTAGTAGAAATGACCATGGGCAGTATAATTGTGGAAGAAACAATTAATGCTGAATCTGTATCAGTATCAAAAAATTTAGTAAATAAGCTCGAAAACGAAATGGCAAAATTGATTGTTATCGCCATTCAGCAGGAAAGAATAAATTGTTTTTATAGAAACGGCAATCGTAATTTATCCGGAACATATGATTATATATTTTTCCAAAAAGTCGCCAGAATGCCCACTAAACGAAAAAAAGATAACATTATGTATATTGTAAAGGCTTTAACTGAATTCAAAGAGAAAAATATTATCGTTAAGGATTTTAGAGTTTTAACTAATAACAATATAGAAATTCATTTTCTTCCTCTTTCGCAGGCAGAGCAAGACGATCTGGCATTTTTTAATAAACCGAAAAAAATTATTGATATGGAAGAAGAATATTAGATATGCTTAAAAGTGGAACACATATATGTCATTTTTTTGTCTTTGATTTTAAAATGACATGTATATGTTCCACTTTTTTATTGTTTTTGTAAAAATGGAACATATATGTGTCATTTTTACGTTTTTTCTCAATATTAGTTGTTCCAATTTATTTCTATTTTTGTATCTGTAAAAATCAAATATACTATATCTTGTTGTTTCGCCATTTGTGTCCCATTTTTATGTCATTTCTTTCTTTTTTGGTTCATTTTCATGTTAAAAAATTGTACAAATAAAAAGTGGAACACATATGCGTCATTTTTTTTACATTTTTTTTACATTTTTTTTTGTTTATGGAACATTTTTGCGTCAAAAAATCAATTTTTTTAATAAAATCCTCTTTTCTTACAATAAAATGAACCCATTTTAAAAAAGTGGAACATATATGTGTCATTTATTTTTTTTATCTACGAGTTTTCCTTGATTTTTAAGGAAAATCTTATTTTTGTCTCATTTTCCTATATCAAAAATCCTTGATTTTATCAGGCTTTGCAAAAGTGGAACACATATATGTCATTTTGACAAAAGATGATTTTATACCTAAAATTGTAAAAAACGAGCAGAAAGGAGCCTACTATCATGGATTTAAGACCATTAATCCGCATAAACAGAACTGCGGTCCGTGCATCCATTGGTAAAATGCTATCTTATGATAGCACATATAGTTATTTGATCACAAGAGATACCGATCAATGCGTAGCCTCTGCCTGCCCTTTGTATTTAGAGCAACAACGTTTATTCAATGAGTTAGAATACCAGAAAGAAAACCATATTATTGACATCCAATCCATTAAAGAACACACTACACAGATTGATAATATTAAGAAGCATTGTGCTTCTTCCGGCTGCTGTCACTGCTCTGTACATAAAAAATATAATAATGATAAAAAAGACTTTAAACTTTATCGGAAAAAATACTCTAATAAACGATTACCAAAATCTGCTCTTAGGGTTTATTTGCTGTTATATTCTATTCCACAAGAAACTTTGGGGAATTTTTATATAATCAGAGATCTTTCTTCGGCAGCAATTGCATCCAAATTGAAAATTTTGCCTGTCACCGTAGAAAAAAGTTTGGATATACTTGCGTCTTTTAATTACATCACTAAAAGTTCTGGTAGTGATAAACATCATTTTAATATCATTATTGAGGACTATGAAAATATGCATAAAAAAGCATCTGAAGGAGGAGCCGGATATATTTCTATTACTTCTGAAATGATGGAAATACTTCTTTCGATAAAAAACGTGAATTTTTTACGTCTTGAATTGCTGAAGATTTTCAAAACATGCGATCTGAAGACCGAAGATGAATCCGGATTTGAAACTTATTCTTTAAAAGAATTGAAATCAGCCCTGCCGTCCCATATGAATTTTATGAACAAATTTAAAAAAGCCCAAAAAGAACCATCTATTTTTGTTACCGGCTACGAAGGGCATAAGATACTCTTCTCTCTCAAATCATCCTTCTCTTTTAAGATTGATTATGATGATTTTAAACTGAATCATCTTCCTGAGATTCAAAAAACATTTGATGATTTAGGAATAAAATTATCTGATATCGAGTTGCTTGATGTGGCTGATTTAACTTCTCAATACACTTTATCGGTTATTTATAAAGCAGCTTCTCGCATTAAGCATCAGTATTCTAAGAATAACATAGCTGTCAAAAATTATGGAGCTTTATTAAGAACGTTTTGTAGGGACATCTATCTAAAAGCAGCATAGTCTTTTTTGTGTGCCATTTTTTACGAATTTAACGATTTTTTTCATTCCAAGGTCTAAATCATTGATTTTTCCTTGGTTTTTCTTTGTTCAAAAGCTATTTTTTATCAACATTACAAATTTTTTTATACTTTTTCCTATCTTTTTCTTAGTTTTTTTAATTTATTTTTTGCTGTTTCAAAATTCTTCTTTACTTTACTTTTAGTTTTTTATCCTTTTGGTAATTTTTGCGGGGATTAAAAAAACGAGAATTTGCCTGTTTTGTACGACTTTCTGCTATTCGCCTTTCCTATTAATGATATATTAATGATTATTATTGTTGTATTAATGTAAAAAGAATTATAAACGCACATACAAAAAGAACCTATATTATCAATCATATAAGTTCTTCATATACAATATGACATTTTACCTGTACTTCCCAATATCTCGATAAAGACAATCTTCTATCAGGTAAAGGAATTGATCAAGAAAATTTAATGGTCAGCAAATCCAATTTGAGTTTACTGACCATTATCTTTTTTCATAGAAGTTGCACTGTTGTTTTTATCTATCAAATACAATTCTTTTTATATGGAAATTTTTCAATAAATTATACTTAAGTACAGCTTTTCCTTTTATATTGTTTTGATGTACATATGGGTTCTGATTAAACCTTGAATCATAAGATTCATTCCTATTATCTCCTAACACAAAGTATTCTCCTGTGGGAACATGAAAACTACTCTTCTTTCCCGCCTTAGTTATCGTCCCAGTAGGTAAATACTGTTCTTGCAGTCGGATATCATTAACGTAGACATATCCGTCTTTTAATTCAACTGTATCTCCTGGAAGCCCAATGATCCGTTTCACCAAAAGATTTTTCTTTTCTGGAGAATAAAAGACAATAATATCGTATCTGTCAGGTTTTTTATTCCTATAAGCCAATCTGTTAAATATCACTCTTTCGTCAGTCATAATTGTTGGCTCCATGGATTCTGAAGGTATCTTTGCAGCTAGGATCACTGTTTGAAAAAACAAAAATACTGTAAGGCATGGTATGATACAGATGCAGATACCCTTTATTTTTACTGAGTCTGTTTTTTTTCTTTTTTGAATTTCCATTTTTTTCGCTGCTTCTCCTCTTCTACTACTGCCGGTGTGAGTGTGAAATATTCTATTGTTGCCTGCATCAGTAAGCGTCCTTCTCCAGCACAGGGTTCGCAAAGTGTTAATACAGGCTGTCCTCTTTGTAGGACCGGACTTCCATCACTATTTGTCATATAGACCTTTCCTAATCCTTTACAGTGTGGGCATAAAACAATTTTTTTCTCTACCATAATAAGTTCCTCTCTTTTCTATTATTGTTTGTTTTATTATGCACCCGAAATCCGCTTAAGATATTTCTTGTAAAAAAAAGATTTTTCTAATATAATAAGGATATGGAGGAGAGTTGGCAGAAACAACAAAAAATGCATATATCTGTTTTGCATTATAGAACTCAAAACTAATACTGCCAATTATATATAAAAATGGTTAAAGTATCCGAGAAAGAACAATTTATCCGGCAGTACGCAGGAAAAAAAATCAAATCGTATAGAAAAAAGATCAAAATGACACAGGATGAATTTGGAATACGTCTTGCACAGGATTTAGGAAAAAGTGCTGCGATTCAGGCAACGACCGTTTCCAATTGGGAATATGGAAGAATTCCTATCCGTTATTTTGAACCTATTGCAAAACTCTTAGGTGTAACGGTAGATGATATTGTTCCAAGTGAAGAACAAATTAAGCAGGCATTGGCTGCAAAAAATATTCCTGCTTCAGAAGATGATTCTGTGGATGATTCTTCTTCCCAGAAATTCAATTTACAGTCTAATTTTCGTCTTCCGGTTTCTGTTGAAGATCTGAAACGTTTCGATGGAGAACCTGTATGGATCAGAAGCCGTAATTCTATGTATAGCGGCAGATGGGCAATTGTTGATGCCCTTCGGGAGTCTGTTGTCTTCAGAAAAGGTATTTATACTAAATTTTCTGATATAGATGGCATTATTTATCGTTTTCCTCAACCGTTCTCATTACCTGTGGATGCGATCGGTAAGCCTTTACCCGTAGACGATGTAAGAAAAAGCATAGAACCTGTATGGGTTGAAATTATCAGCAGCGATGTGACAGAAAAGGTACTTATGAAGGGATGGTATGAATATTACAAAAATTCCGACTGCGTATCTAATAATTCCGGCTCACTGCTTCCTCTCTCATTATATGGGAAAACATGGGTCGCGTTTACAGATCCTTGTAAACTTGATTAAATTTAATAGTTTATTTTACAATTTATTTTAAAATCCTGTGTTTTTTTATATCACAGGATTTTTTTTATTTATTAAACGCCGCCGGGGAATTTGACGGCTCCGGCCTGCTGCCGGAGCAGGTACAGGGCT
>ERZ772883.2579-NODE-2579-length-11075-cov-2.968149_pt1 | contig 11075 bp, 9 predicted proteins | sample MGYA00580575_ERZ772883 | MGnify/ENA primary metagenome ERZ772883 (study PRJEB29015, sample SAMEA2737666) | human gut metagenome | biome: human gut; feature: human-associated habitat; material: faeces | place: China | collected 2012 ...
TCTTCCTTCACCTCGGCAACCTCGGCGGCGGCCTCAACCTTCGGTTCGGCCTTTTTGCGGCCGCGCTTGGCCTTGGGGGCTTCCTTCACCTCGGCGACGGCCTCAACCTTCGGCTCGGCCTTTTTGCGGCCGCGCTTGGCCTTGGGTTTTTCCTCGGCCTTGGGGGCTTCCTTCGCCGCTTCCTTCACATCCCCGACCTCCGCCTGAGAAGCCGGGGCGGTCTTAGGGTTTTCGGACGTCTCCTCGGTGAGCGTGAAGCTCGTCGCGGGACGGGTCACATCCTCGTAGAGCGCCATGTACTTGCCGGCGGAGGAATACCAGCTGTAATCGCCGGTCATGCCGCGCACGATCAGGCGATACCAGACCTCGCGGTTGTTCTGATAGTAATGCACGGCGCGGCGGACGGTGTGCAGCATGTCGTGCGCGTTGTAATTGAAGAACGTGAAGCCGTTGCCCTCGTCGGTGAACTTGTTGTAGGAGAGCACGGTGTCGCGCAGGCCGCCGGTCTCGCGCGCGATCGGCACGGAGCCATAGCGCATGGCGATCATCTGGGAGAGGCCGCACGGCTCGAACTGGCTGGGCATGAGGAACATGTCGCTGCCCGCGTAGATGCGGTGCGCCAGCTGGTGGTTCATCGCAAAGCGCGCCGCCAGCCGACCCGGATATTCGCTCTCCGCCCACGAGAACAGGTTGGTGTATTTCGCCTCGCCCATGCCGAGCACGACGAGCTGAATACCGGTCGCCATCAGCTCGCGGATGACGCACTCGATCAGGTCAAAGCCCTTCTGGTTGGAAAGGCGGGAGATGATGCCCACCAGCGGCACGGTCGGGTCAACCGTCAGGCCGAGCTCCTTTTGCAGCTCCGCCTTGCAGGTCTCCTTGCCGCCGAGGTGATACGGATCGTAGTTCGCGTAAATCTGCGGATCCTTCGCCGGGTCGTAATCGTTCACGTCGATGCCGTTGAGAATGCCCACGAGCTGATCCTTGCGCGCGCGAAGGAGGCCGTCCAGACGCTCGCCGTAGAACGCGGTCTGGATTTCGTCCGCATAGCTCGGGGAAACGGTGGTCAGCTCATCCGCGTAGACGAGGCCGGCCTTCATGTAGTTCGCGCAGCCGTAGCACTCCAGTTTGTCCGAGGTGAACAGATCGTCGCCCAGACCGAGCGTATCCTGAACCGCCTTGATCGGGAACACGCCCTGATACTGCAGGTTGTGGATGGTGTACACCGTCTTCATGTCCTGATAGAACGGGAACTGCGCGTACTGAATCTTGAGCAGCGCCGGGATCATGCCGGTCTGCCAGTCGTGGCAGTGGATCACGTCGGGCTTGAAGTCAAGGTGAACCAGCGCGTCGATCACCGCGCGGTCGAAGAAGCCGAAGCGCTCGTATTCGTCGCCGCCCAGACCATAGATGTAGGAACGGCCGAAGTAATACTGGTTATCCACGAAATAGAAGGTCACGCCCTGATATTCGAGGCTCTTGATGCCGCAATACTGGCGGCGCCAGCAAAGCTCGACCTCAAACTCGCATTCCAGCTTCATCTGGCTGACGTACTGCTCCGGAATGGCGGCGTACAGCGGCAGGATGACGCGCACGTCCGCGCCCTGCGCCTTGAGCACCGGGGAGAGCGCGCCGACCACGTCGGCCAGACCGCCGGTCTTAATGAAAGGGACGCATTCGGATGCCGCAAAGAGAATCTTCATGAGAATTCCTCCTATGGTTTGATGAAAATGCGGGAACCGTCCACACATGAACAGCCCCCGCTCGGCGTTAAATCACAACGTTTTTGGCGATGACGATCGGATAAGCGGCGGGCGCGATCAGGCGGCCGTTGCGGCGGATGACGCTCTGCTTGTCGAGGATGCAGTGGTCGATCTCCGCGCCTTCCTGAATCTGCGCGTCCTGCATGACGATGGAGTTCTTGACAACCGCGCCCTTGGCGACCTTCACGCCGCGGAAGAGGACGGAGTTGATGACCGTGCCTTCGATCATGCAGCCGTTGGCAATCAGGGAGTTGGAGCACTCGCACTCCTCCACGTAGCGGGTCGGCAGGTCGTCGCGCACCTTGGTATACACCGGGCGATCCGCCGGGAAGAGCTGACGGCGCACGTCGCCGGAGAGCAGCGACATGTTGAAATTGAAGTAGGACTGGATGGAGTCGATCTGGCAGGCCAGCCCCTTGTATTCGTAGCCGTAAACCCGCAGGTTGCCGTCGTTGATGTTGCGCTGGAGAATGTCGCGGTCAAAGTCGTGCATGCCGTTGGCCGCCGCCTGCTCGACGAGCTGGCGCAGCAGCTCGCGCTTGGTGATGTAGACCTTCAGGGAGGCGCAGTCGCGGGTCGGCACGGAGGAGCCGATTTCCATGCCCGTGACCTTGCCGTCCTCATCGACGGAGAGGAACGTGTCGTTTTCGCCCTCTGTGCCGACGGCCTTCGCGCCGCGCGCATAGAGCACGGTCACGTCCGCGCCCTTTTCAACGTGATACTTGAGCGCGTCGGTGTAATCCATGTTGTAGATCGTGTGGCTGTTGGTCAGCACGATGTATTCCTGACGGGAGAGGCGCAGATAGGTGCAGTTGGATTTGAGCGCGTCCAGCAGGCCGGAATAAACGCCCATGTTCTCGCGGGTCAGGAACGGCGGCAGCATCACAAGACCCTGTTTGCCGTGCAGATCCCACTCGCGGCCGGAGCCGATGTGATCCATCAGAGAGGAATAGTTCTTCTGGGTGATCACGCCGACGTTCTTGATGCCGCTGTGTACCATCGAGGAAAGCTGGAAGTCGATCACGCGGTAACGACCCGCGATCGGAAGGGCGGCAACCGCGCGCAGGCTGGTCAGCTCGCCGAGGTGAATGTCGTTTTCACCGGTAAAAATCAAACCCATGACGTCTTTCATTGTGGGTGCCCTCCTTACTGCTGCGCGCTGGCGTCAACCTGAACGCCGGCGGCAACCTTGTCCCCCGCGGGGATCACGGCGTTGTGGCCGACCACGGCGATTTTGCCGATTTCCTCGCCGACCACCGCGCCCGCGCCGATGTGCGCGTTCTCCGCGATGATCGCGCGGCGAACCACCGCGCCGCGCTCGATGACCGCGCCCGGCATGATAACCGCGTCGGTGATCTCCGCGCCGGTTTCCACCGTCACGCCCGCAAAGAGCACGGAATGGTTGATGACGCCCTTGACCTCGCAGCCCTCGGTAATCAGGCAGTTGACGACCTTCGCGCCGTCGGCGATGTAGTGCGGCGGCATGCCCGGGTTACGGGCGTAAATGCGCCAGCGCTTGTCGTACAGGTCGATCGGCATGGGCATTTCGAGCAGATCCATGTTCGCTTCCCAGAGGGATTCGATCGTGCCGACGTCCTTCCAGTAGCCGTCAAACGTGTAGGTGTAGAGGTTTTCGCCGGCCTCGAGCATCGCCGGGATGATGTTCTTGCCGAAGTCGTTGTCGCTGTTCGGGTTGGCCTCGTCCAGCTCCAGATACTTGCGCATCTTGCTCCAGGAGAAGATGTAAACGCCCATGGAGGCCTTGTTGCTCTTGGGCTGGGCGGGCTTCTCCTCAAACTCGGTGATGCGGTTGTTCTCGTCCGTGTTGAGGATGCCGAAACGCGGCGCTTCTTCCCACGGCACTTCGCGCACGGCGATGGTCAGATCCGCGCCGTTCTTGATGTGCTCGCGCAGCATCGCGTTGTAATCCATCTTGTAGATATGGTCGCCGGAGAGCACCAGCACGTACTCCGGATCCCACTGCGCGATGAAGGGAATGTTCTGATAGATGGCGTTGGCCGTGCCCTTGTACCATTCGCCGGTCTTGCCGGTCTGGTACGGCGGCAGAACGTAAACGCCGCCGTTGGAAAGGTCAAGATCCCACGGAGAGCCGGAGCCGATGTAGGCGTTCAGCTCCAGCGGGCGGTACTGCGTCAGCACGCCCACCACGTCGATGCCCGAATTGGTGCAGTTGGAGAGCGGAAAATCAATGATACGGTATTTTCCGCCGTAGGGAACCGCCGGCTTGGCGACGTCCTTGGTCAGGATGCCCAGACGGCTGCCTTGGCCGCCTGCAAGCAGCATGGCAACGCATTGCTTTTTCCTCATTGTGAACACACTCCTGTGATATTGGGTTTATCTTGCCGAAAGCGCATTGGAAAGTTCCCGCGTCCTGAAAGCGCAGGATTTTCCGCTTACCTGCATTATATCATAATCTGCGCAAAAGGAAAAGCGAATTCATGTGATGTTTCCATGACAGCCCTCGGAAACGGGACAGTTTTTGAACACAAAATGTCCATCCGGGCAAATTCTGTCCCACACACGCCGAAGGCGGGACGGAAAGGCCGAGGGCCAAGGCTGACAAAAAATCGCCAAACCCGCCGCGCGATTGCAAAACCGTCCGCCGTGCGGTATAATGGAAAACACTTGAAACGACGCGGGGATGGAGGACGGCATTTTGGGCGAAAAGATGCGGCTTGACAAGCTGCTTGCGCTGCTCGGCGAGGGCACGAGGAGCGAAATCAAGGCGATGGTGCGCGCGGGGCGCGTGACGGTGGACGGCGCGGGCGCGCGGGATGCGGGCATGCAGGTGGACGGAGCGCAAAGCGACGTTCGGCTGGACGGCAGGCGGCTTTGCTATAAGGCCGTGCGCCATGTGATGCTCAACAAGCCGTCCGGCGTGCTGACCGCCGCGCGGGATAAAAAGCAGAAGACCGTGATGGATCTGCTCCCGCCGATGTACGCGGCCATGGGCGCGATGCCCGCCGGGCGGCTGGATAAGGACACCGAGGGGCTGCTGGTCATCACCTCCGACGGCCAGCTCGCGCACCGAATCATTTCGCCCCGGCACGAGGTCGGCAAGGTCTATTACGCCAGGCTGGACGGCGAATTGACCGACGCGGACGTCGCCGCGCTGGAAGCGGGGATTCATATCCGCGATGCGGACGGCGAATTTGACGCGCGCCCCGCGAAGCTCAGGCGCGAAGGCGGTGACGCGGCCTATATCCGCGTGACCGAGGGCAAGTATCATCAGGTTAAGCGCATGTTTGCCGCAAGAGGGAAGCATGTCGTTTACCTCAAGCGCATGGCCATCGGCGCGCTTGCGCTCGACCCCGAATTGAAGCCGGGCGAGTGGCGCGAGCTGACGGACGATGAGGTCGCCCTCCTTGAAATTGAACCGGTCAACGGCGATTTTGGTACTTTGGATGGAACTGCGAATGAAACGAAATAAGTTTTCTTTATCAAAGCAATAAAGAAGGCGGGAAATCCAAGAACCTCAGGTTCTTGGTGGGGGTTGGGGCAAAGCCCCGAAAAGGAGCTTTTCAATGGCTGAATATTACTACACCAATAACCCGACCAGCGAGCACGAAGAGCGGCATTTCACCAGCGTGTTCATGGGCAGGACGCTGGCTTTTGAAACCGACGCGGGCGTGTTCTCCAAGCAGCATATCGACCCCGGCAGCGAAATCCTCTGCAAGAGCCTGCCGGAGCTGCATGGCCGCGTGCTCGATATGGGCTGCGGCTGGGGCGCGATGACCGTCATGACGCTTGCCCGCTTTCCGGCGCTGGATGTGACGATGGCCGACGTGAACGAACGCGCGCTCGATCTCGCCGTCCGTAATGTGCAGAAAAACGGCATGCGGGCCAAGGCCGTCCTCTCCGACGGCTTTGAGCGCATCGAAGGCGGGTTCGACGCGGTGATGACCAACCCGCCGATTCGCGCGGGCAAGGCCGTGATTTATCGGATGTTTGAGGATGCCAAGGCGCATCTGGCGGAGGGCGGCAGGCTGTTTCTCGTCATCCGCAAGCAGCAGGGCGCGCCCAGTGCGCTTAAATTTTTGAAGGAGCTGTACGCCGAGGCCGAGACCATCGAGCGCGACGGCGGCTATTGGGTGATCGAATGCAGAAAGTAAGAAAATGGTACGAGGAAAACCGCGGGCGGAAGCTGGCCGTGCTGATTTTCGGCGCGTTTGGCTATGCGCTGCTGGCGGCGCTCGGTTCGCAGATTGAGCAGTTCGGCGCGACGACATGGAGCAGGTCGCTCGCACGGTTTGCCGCCGCATTTCCGATTGCGTTTGTCGCGCTGCTGCTGCTTTTGGGCGGCCTGATGCCGCGGTTGGCCTCCATCCATGAGACGAAGGCGAAGCGACCATTCCGTACGGGGATTGCGTTTCTGTTGATCTTCGCGAGCTTTCTGCCGATGTTCCTGATCGAATATCCCGGTTCGTTTGTCTATGATTCCCATAGCCACGTCATGCAGGTGTCCTCCCATGTGTACAGCACATTTCACCCCTTGCTTTATACGCTGCTGCTCAAGGCGGGCATCAGCACCTACAGGTTGGTGCAGTCGCTTGAAAAATGCATGGCGGCGATCATTGTGTTTCAGATGCTGATTGTTGCGTTTTGCTTTGCGTTGAGTTGTGCATCGCTGTCCCGCTCGTGTTCACGCCGCGCGGCGAGATGGGCGCTTGCGGCATTCATGCTGTGGCCGTATCATGCGGCCCTGGCTAGCAATTATACGAAGGACACGCTGTTTTCCGCGTTCCTGACGCTGTTCTTTGCGCTGACACTGGAAATGCTGCAAACGCGGCAGATAAACCGTTCGCTCTTTGTCGGCGCGACGGTTTGCGGCGCGCTGGCCTGTCTGATGCGCAGCAACATGATCTACGCGATGCTTGCCTGGGGTGTTTTGCTTCTGGTTGGCAAAAAGCCCATTCGTCGGATTGCTGTCTGTGCGCTGGCTGCCTGTGTGCTCAGCACGGGCGTGAATACGGCGCTGATGACGGTGCTTCATGCGGAGGACGGAGACGTTCGCGAGATGCTGAGCGTTCCGGCGCAGCAGCTTGCGCGTGCATATGCGCTTTCGCCGGAATCCTTTGGCGAAGAAGAACGGAAACAGCTGGATGCGCTGATCGAAAGGCAAAGTTATCTGCAATATGATCCCACGATTGCCGACCGTGTGAAAAACAACATTGACGTTGAAACGCTTCAGGCCGACCCTGCGGGCGCGGCCGCCTTCTGGCTGCGCATCGGCAAACGCTGCCCCGGCATTTATCTGGATGCGTTTTTGAATACGGCGCTGCCGATGCTCTACCCTTATCGCGTATATGCGTCCACGCCGGATTATATCGAAACCGGTTTGGCTGAGTATGCGGTTGCGCCGCCGTTCGGCCAAGAAGAACCTGTGCAGCCGCGCCGCTTTCGGGCTGTCCGCGAGTGGCTGGCTGCGAACGTTTGGTCAAACGGCGCGAAGGATATTCCGGTTCTGCGCTGGGTGATGAATGCGGGCGTTGTGATTTGGCTGATGCTGTTGGCGGTGCTTTTTGCGATGTATACGGGCAGTTGGCAGCGTTTTGCCGTCCTGCTCCTGCCGGTGCTGCTTTGGGGTACGTATCTGCTCGGCCCGGTGATACAGGGGCGGTATCTCTATCCGTTTGTGTGTCTTCTGCCGCTGATGCTGGCGGCTTGCAAAGCAAAGGAGGAATAGACCGTGGAATTTGACAGCAGTTTTTTTGATGCGGGGCTTGAACGGCGCCATACGGACTGCGAGAAGTGGGACGGCATGGCGGACGAGCACCACGACCCGGAGATGATCCCCATGTGGGTGGCGTATATGGATTTCCGCTCCGCGCCCGCCATTGCGGATGCGGTGAAGCGGGTGGCCGAGCAGGGCACGTGGGGCTATACGCTCCGCGGCGAGCAGGACGCGCGGGCGCTGTGCGATTACTGGAAGCGCCGCCACGGGGTCAGCTTTGAGCCGAAGGATGTGCAGATGGGGCCGTGCGTCGTCTCTGAACTGCGGCTCTGCGTCCGCGCGCTGACCGAGCCGGGCGACGGTGTGCTCATCTTCACGCCGGTGTACGGCCCGTTTTACGCCTCGATCACCGAAAGCGGCCGCAGGGTGGTGGGCAGCGCGATGCGCCGCGACGAGCGCGGCCGCTACACGCTGAATCTCGCCGACGCGGAGGGCAAGCTGGCCGCCCGCGAGGCCAAAATGGTCATGTTCTGCTCGCCGCATAATCCCTGCGGCCGCGCATGGACGGAGGAAGAGCTTGCGGGGGTCGTCAACCTGTGCTATAAATATGGTGTGCCGCTGGTCTGCGACGAAATCCACGCGGATTTTGTCTATGCGCCGAACGCGCATCACAGCATCTTGAATCTGCCGCATGCGGACGAGCTGGCGGTGATGCTCTGCGCGGCGAGCAAGACGTTCAACGTCGCGGGCTTGCAGCAGGCCTCGCTGGTCTGCAAAAACGAGCGGATGCGCGAGGCGATTGCGAAGGAATCCACGGCCTGCGGCGTGACGAGCGGCAACGTGTTCGCGCTGGCGGCGACGCGCGCGGCGTATACGGATTGCGACGCATGGCTGGACGGGCTGAAGGCGTATCTGGTCGGCAACCGCGACTGCGTGACGGCCTACGCGAAGGCGCATTTCCCGAAGGTGATCGTCACGCCGCTGGAGGCGACCTACCTGATGTGGCTGGATTGCCGCGCGCTGGGGCTTGAGCAGGAGGAGCTGATGCGCCGTTTGCTTAACGCGCATGTGAAGGTGAACGACGGCCTGTTCTTCGGCGAAGGCGGGCGCGGCTTTATCCGCTTGAACATCGGCTGCCCACGCGCGCAGCTGAACGCGGCGCTGGAGCGCATGAAGGACGTTCTCCGTTAAAAAACGCTTTGTATAAAATCGGCGGGCGCGCCATGGCCGCCCGAAAGCGATTTTGCAAAATATGTTTGATCGCACATAGAAAGGGGATCTATTCAAATGCAGTACAACGAGAGACTTGACGCCGAACTGAAAGCCCTTGAGGGCGATATGATCGAAACGCTCCAGCGCTGGATTCGCGTGCCGAGCGTCCGCACGGAGCGCAGCGCCGACAACGCGCCCTTCGGCGCGAACGTCCGCCGCGCGCTGGATACCGCGATGGCGGATTTGAGGCGGCTGGGCATGGAGCCGCGCGACGTGGACGGCTATTGCTGCGATACGGAGATCGGCCAGGGCGACGAGGTGATCGCCGTACTGAGCCATCTGGACGTCGTGCCGGAGGGCGAAGGCTGGGCGCACGATCCCTACGGCGCGGAGATCATCGACGGCCGCATGATCGGCCGCGGCACCAGCGACGACAAGGGCCCCGGCGTGGCCGCGCTGTTCGCGATGAAGGCGATTATGAACGCGGGGATTCCGCTGCGCCGCCGCTGCCGCCTGATTCTGGGCTGCGACGAGGAATGCGGCATGCAGGATCTGAAATATTACGATCGCAAGATCGGCCTGCCGGATCGCGGCTTCTCCCCGGACGCGAATTTCCCGCTGATCAACACCGAAAAGGGCGGCCTCACGATGAAGCTGCACGCGGCGGTGAGCGACGAGCGCCTGATCGAAATCGCTTCCGGCACGCGCGTGAACGTCGTGCCCAATCAGGCGGTTGCCGTGATTGCGGGCGACTGGCGCGAGGCCGCGGCGGATGCGTTCGACGTGGAGGACGAGGACTGCGCGCTGGAGAGCGAGCTGGTCGGGGGCGACACCCGCCTGACCGTGGCGTTTCCGCGCATGCGTCCGTGCCGGAGAAGGGCAAGAACGCCGCGAAGATGCTCGTGCATGTGCTTGCCAAGCTGGGAATCGGCGGCGCGCCGATCGCGCTGCTGGATGAAGCGGCCGGGCGCGAGTCCGCGGGCGAGGATCTGGGCATTGCGGGCAGCGACAAGGTTTCCGGCGCGCTGACCATCAACCTCGGTCTGCTCTTTGCCAAGGCGGGGAAGATCGACGTGACCTTCGACTGCCGCTATCCGGTGTTCTTCAACCCGGAAACCATCGGCGAGACCGTGCAGCGCCGCCTTGCGCCCGCCGGTTACGCGCTCGATCCGATTCACCCGAGCACGCCGCACCACGTTCCGGAATCCAGCGAGCTGGTCGCCAAGCTGATGGACGTTTACAACACGATCAGCGGCGAAAACGCCAAGCCGTTTGCCATCGGCGGCGGCACCTACGCGCGCCATCTCAAGGAGGGCGTGGCCTACGGCATGCTCTTCCCGGGCGAACTGGAGCTGGAGCACCAGGCCAACGAGAGCATCGATGTGGCGAACTTCGTCAAGGCCGCGCGCATCTATGCCTATGCCATCGTCGCGCTGTGCGCCTGAGCGGGAGGAAAAGACATGTTGTCACATCATGAAGCGCTGACGCGGATCAAGGCGGCGAAGCTCGTCGCCATCCTGCGCCATGTGCCGACGGAAAAGCTCGACGGCGTGGTGGAAGCGCTGATTGCGGGCGACGTTCGCGTGCTGGAATTCACGTTTGACCACGACCGCGCGGACTGCGTGAAGGAAAACGCCGAAAAAATCCGCCATACGGTGGAAAAATACGGCGACCGTGTGCTCGTCGGCTGCGGAACGACGCTGACCGTGCAGGAGGTGGAGGCCGCCGGCGACGCGGGCGCGTGCCTCGTCATCTCCCCGAACGTGGATTACGGCGTGATTCGCCGCACCCGCCAGCTCGGCATGGTCTCCATGCCCGGCGCGCTGACCCCGACGGAGATCGTCGCGGCACACGGCGCGGGCGCGGACATCGTGAAGCTGTTCCCGGCGGGCACGCTCGGCGTGAGCTATATCAAGGCCGTTCGCGGGCCGCTGGCGTATATCGACATGTCCGCCGTCGGCGGCGTGAAACCCGAAAACGTCGCGGAGTTTCTGGATGCGGGCGTCTGCGGCTTCGGCGTAGGCGGCCAGCTCGTGCTCCCCGACACGGTGAAGACCGGCGATTTCGCCGCGATTCAGGCGCGCGCGAAGGCGTTTACCGACGCGATTGCCCAATGGGAGGCTGCAAAATGTTCTTGATTATTGACGGGGGAACGACCAACCTGCGCGTGACGCTGCTCAGCGACGAGCGCAAGCCGCTGGACGCCATCGCGCGGGACGGCGGCGTTCGCCATACCGCGGTGGACGGAAACAACGGGCGCCTGAAGGCCGCGCTTGCCGAGTGCATCGGTTCGCTTCTCGCCCGGAACGGGCTGGACGCGGGCGATGTGAAGCGCTGCGTCGCCTACGGCATGATCACCAGCGACATGGGGCTGCTCGAAATTCCGCACGTGCCCGCGCCCGCCT
>ERZ772883.2581-NODE-2581-length-11067-cov-3.529059_pt1 | contig 11067 bp, 11 predicted proteins | sample MGYA00580575_ERZ772883 | MGnify/ENA primary metagenome ERZ772883 (study PRJEB29015, sample SAMEA2737666) | human gut metagenome | biome: human gut; feature: human-associated habitat; material: faeces | place: China | collected 2012 ...
GATCTGTAATGTTTCATCCGGGCTAAGTTTTAGCAGGGAGGAACATTCATTTTGAAGTTCGGCAAGATTAAAAAGCAAAGGTGCATTCTTCTTTTCCTGCTTTTTTGTAATAGATTCTATTTTCCCTGAAGGGTTCAAACCGGCGATCAGGTTGTTGGCATCTTCCTGTTTTAAAAAACCGGAATCATTGTAAAGGAGCGGTGATTGAAAATACTTGGAGTCCTTAGTAACTTTCCAATCTAAGGACCCAATTTCATTTTCTGCACGGATGCCATAATATGAAGTCGGTTTAAAATGTTTGATCTCCAGTTCCCGGTCTACTACCATGGCAAGCACACAGGTCATGACACGTCCTACGCTTACAGGAGTCCACTTTTCTTTTTTTGTGATTTTTTGTACTTTTTGTCCATATTTTAATGTCAGCACTCTTGAGAAGTTAATTCCCATTAGATAGTCTTCGATGCCACGCAAATATCCGGAATCCAGTTTATTTGCGTAAAAAGAAAATGGTTTGGCATCTCGTACACCATTGACAATTTCCTCTTCTGTTTGCGAATCGATCCACACGACCAGTTCTTTGGCAGACGGATTGTGACCAGCCATCTGTCGGACATATCCCTGAATCAAAAGTCCTTCACGCCCTGAGTCACCTGCATAATAGATGGTATCTACATCTTTACGGTTTAAGAGCTGTTTTACAACATGAAACTGTTTCCGCACATTATTGATGACTTCATACTTATACTCTTGAGGAATAAAAGGAAGATCATTCAAATTCCATTTCTTATATTTGGCATCGTATGCTTCTGGATAACTCATAGTAACCAGATGACCAACGCACCATGTGATGATTGTGGAACCATCTTCTATGTAACCATCATTTCGTTTCCCATTGACTTTTAATGCAGCAGCAAAAGATTGTGAAACGCTTGGTTTTTCGTTAATAATCAGTCGTTTGCCCATAATCACACCTCGCTAATGAATCTCGGATCTAAAGAAACGTTTAGCTATTTCGGCATTTAGTGCCTGTTCGATTTCGGTAATACTGCCGCTCTCACACTCTGTTTCCAAAAGTGTTTTGATTTGGAAAATGCGGCTTGCTCCGGTTGCTTTGAACTCCATAATACCACCATAGCATTCTAACAACTGTTCCTTGCTCCATTCCTGCATCGTGGATTGAAGGACTGTGTCTGCCAATTCATTTTCATTCATGTAGCGTTCTCTTAGGACAAGGTTCAATAATTCGTAATTGACATTATATCCAAGAGATTCCCTTAATAAAGTGCGTAAAACCTTTGTGGTATCACTTAATCTTTCAGACGAATACATGTTGATCCGCATATCGGTGACTGCCCGGATCTGATTGCTGATCAGTACGTTATTGCAATCAAGAGCCTCAATGACATCCTGTTTATAATTTGAAATATTAGGATTATGGAGAACGAGTTGGTTATTAACCTCGATCACGACCATCGGTTCACTGTAAATATCTACATGTGCAGTAAATGTCTTATCCAAAACTGAATCTAACATATCTGCAAAAAAATCTTCCAGAATATATCGTTTCCCATCTAAAGATTCTTCTAATCCGATCGTTATATCAACGACTTTGCGTTCTCCGTAGCCTTTGACTAAATAAGGATTTCCGGAAATCTGCCAATTTTCTTTTGATATTTTTAATGCTTTTCTTTTAATGTTCATTTCACATTTTGGCAACAGATGTTTGTTGCGTGTACCTCCTTGATCATGTAATTTTAAAATGCATTTAAGACATCTCGCTGTTTTTTAATATTATATTGTAGTAATTGAGATTTGTCAATAATAAATTAGAAAATGCACTGCATTTACGAAGAAAGACAGATAATAGAAGTAAAATCCAATTATCCTACTCTTGTAAAAACAATGCATTTCCTTTTTTACTAGAACACATAGGAACATTTTCCCATCTTGTCCCGCTTTTTTGAAAAGTTGAAAGAATTACAAATGATTACGTCTGTGCACATCTGCGATATACATACAGCTCCCTTAATTTATTGTATTTCCCCTTTCATCAAATTAAGACTCAGGTTCAGTTTCCTCATTCTGCCCTTCTGCATATCATTGTATAACGGTTTTTTGTTAACGCAACAAAATGAAAAAAAACGGATTTTTGGTGGGCTATCAGATAATACGCAGCAACATAATAACAAGCACTATGACACAAGCAAGAATAAACAAAATAATTAAAGCTGCCTGTTTTAAGAATACTTTGTCACGAATAGGAGATAAGCGTTTTAGATCAGAAGCATCCGGTTTTAATGGTGTGTAGTATCCGTCTGCATTAATACCGTATACATCTTTATTAAAATCTTCATCTCCTTCCCAGTATTCCTCTTCCTCCTCCTGCTTGTCAGCTTTTCTTTTTTTGATCTTCCCTATGTTTTTAAAAGAAATTTTTGATGACATCTTTGGTCGTTTGATAAATTTCTTTTTAGAACCGGAAGTATCTTCCTCTTCCGTATGATATTCAGAAGAACTTTCGGCTGCTGCTTCGGTATCCGTTACATCCTCTTTTTGAAAATCATCTTTTTTAGTGGATTTTTTTAAAGAAATTTTCGATTCGGATTTTTTGGGTATCTTAAACTTCCATTTTTTCTCTTGCCTTTTTGTCTTATCTGGTTCTGCTTCTGCTGTTTCTTCCATATGTTCATCTATGGTTTCATCCATAACGGCATAATTGGACGATTCCATGCCTGATGTATGTTCGTTATTTTCGGATTCTTCCTCTGCTTTTGAGGCAGCCGGATCTAGGCTTTCCTTTTTAATATCAGAAGTGGGTTCTTCATCAGGAATATGTAAATCGTCTGATGTTAAAGTATCTGAGGGAACCGGCTGTGTTTCTGTGGCACTTTCCATTGAAAAATCATTAGTCGGTGTTTCTTTCATCTGTACTTCTTTGGTGTTAAAAAATTCGTTTTTCTGTTCTTTTTCCTGTATATTGGGATTTTGGGTTGGAAAAGAGCAAAACGGACAATATTTCATATTTGCAGGAATTTTTTTCCCGCATTTCGTACATGTTTTTGAATTGCTCATAATTTTTAGCCTCCTTATGAAATTATCGTATCACGAAAAAATTTTTACGCAATTTTCCACAAAAAAAAGACGGCTCATTTATCCAATCTTTAAAAATTGGTATAAATAAGCCGTTCTATAGGAAATTTATGCTCTTTGTGATATGATTTGAAAATCAATTAAAATTAATCCCAACTATGGGAACCGTCATTTTCATCGTTATTAGGAAACGGATCACTATCGTTTTTAGCGTCATTCTTTTCCTGTTCCAATGTTTTTCTTAAATTTTCTTCATGTTTGCCTTTTAAGTCAAATTCATTATACCCATAATCATTTACAAGTGTTTCAATAATTTCTTTCCTAGTCATATTTTCCATAACTAAATTTTCCTCCATTCATGTGATTTTCTTATTTGGAATACAAAGCATTGTAAAACATGTAAAAAGACATGTCAATTATTTAGAGATTTTTTCTTTTCAATATATCGACCAGATATGACATATTTCGATATATTGAGAAGAAAAATCATACATTCAGTAAATTTGAGTGAGAATTTTGGGATATTCAATTGTTGGTCGGATTTTTCACTAGATTATAACTACAAAAAAGACTGCCTTGAAAGCAGCCTTTTTATATACCTTTTGTCATATTTCTTTTACAAAGTGAATATATTATATAAAGCAACCATTATAAACACAGTTATGTGTATGACAATTATAAAAGTTGGTCATTATCTTTTATAATTAAATGACCTGTTGGTGAAACTCCAACATAATGGTTGCTATTTTTTTACAATACGATTTTTAGCTTGCAATAACTGCAGTTTTTTCTTATCCTCTTGTTTGAAAAATTTATCAGCTACATGTTGGGCTTTTCCAGTTAATACGATTTCGTGATTCAGAAAATATTTTCTTACTACCATAATAACCATGTTTTTTATCATATCAGAATCTACAGTATCGTATAAATTCTCGGCTTTTACTGAAAAATTGTAAAAATTCCCATTATTTTCCTCCATCATTATGTTCTGTAACATATAATTTAGGTTATTATTATAGGAAAATTTGTTCAATTCGTCCATCCCTTTTCCCACAGATGCAGTACAGGCAATAAAGTCATAAATGCTCAAAATATATCCTATAGCCTGTGTCTGTAAGGATTTTTCCAGCATATCTTTTGTGATCAACATACCTCTCTTGGTTTTTGGATTTTTACTTAAAATTTCTTCGATCAACCGATCAATATTTTGATCTATATCGCTCAACATAAAATATAATAGTTTATTAGGGTAGGTATAAAGTATCCTCACGATCTCTTTTTTTTCATCCCCCTTTAGAATGTGTCTGAAATTAGGAAGTATTTTAGCAACAAGTTCCAAGTAATTTAATGATTTTGCAATTTTATTACTGAAAGAATCGACATTTGATTCATCATAAGAATAAAGACTTTCTGCATTTTTCTGTTTTTCTTCAACGATAGCTTTTTCTGCTTCGTTTTTTTCTTTTATATTATCTTTTTTCTCTTCTTTATCTGGTATGGATTGCTTTATGTGTGGCACAGTACGTTTAGATAAAAATTCAATATTGTTCTTTTCAAAGCTAAATTCATCCCATTCGTGCATTAGCTGAATCATACTTTTCATAATTGGGTTTAAAATCTGGACGTTGCTGGTAATGTATGATAAAAATAATATGATATCACCATTTATTTCAAAGCAAATGTTATTAAGTATGTATTTTAATTCTTCTTCACATTGTCCCTCATTAAATCCTCTGTTTAAGTGCAATGCTGTAAAATATGCTAATAAATTTTCATCGCAAAATTCTATACCAAACTTATTTGGGACCTCTTTAATAATGTTTGACTTTTTGGCAATATCGTATACCATCTTAGGAGTTAGATTATTATCATATCTGCTGTTATATTCGTTAATGGCGGCTTCAAATTCCGGAATTGGCAGCGGATACCTTTTATTAAAATGAATACGATGAGCTACAAAATCCAGAGCAACCAATATTTCATCAACATTTTCCTGTTTTGTATTTTGAGCAAGTCTAAAGGTAATATTTGCCTCAAAAACTTTGCTAAAAACATTGTTATCATTTTGAGTTTTTAAGAACGAAAAGTTCAAATAGTAATTTACATACTGGTGTATAAAATCTGGATTGAGTTGAAAATATTTGATCTGATTCGTGATTTCCTCATTGATTTTGTATACGGTATCACTTGTACAAGAAATATTTTTATCGTCAAATGATTCACATACTTTTTGAATTAGTTCAGCCCTTTTGCTATAGTAAAAAGGACAGATTTTTAAGTATAAAACTTCTTTATCTTCTAATTCTTCTAAGGCTTTCTCCTTAATATTAATATTCCAGTCTACACCGCATAATAATATAATGTGATCAAATTGATTTTCATATTCCTCCATAAAAGAATTCCATTTTTCTTTGTTGACTCTATCACTTCTATCAACAATGAGAACTTTCTTTTCTTTTTCCATCTGCAAATATTCATCACAGTCTGTATTTGAACCAAACTGCTCCTCAAGAGCATATTTTAATATGTTTTTATTAGTTTTTGCACCAAAACTGTCTTCTGTAAGTAATAATGGTACATATTCGTCTGCCAATACTAAACATAGATATTTCGCCAATGTCGTTTTCCCGGATTTCAAATTTCCTTCTATAGTAATCCGCTGATTTGCATGAAAAACTTCCATAAACTTTTCTTCTGTAGTTATATTTACGGTATCTAGTTGACTATTCATGTTTTTTGTTTCCAGTGATGGAAAAACAAAATATTTCAGGTATTGTTCTCCTTCTCGTTGTTCAATATCACTCTCAAGATATTTTTTATATTCGGATGTATGTGTGAATTTATATTTGCTTTTAAAAGTAATATGTTCATTCTTAATGACCGGTTCTGTTGAAGGTTTATATATTTTTCCATTATAAGTAAATTTATATCCCGTTAAAGAGGCAGCATCTGTATCAAGAATTAAGGCATTAAAACCATGTTCGGTTTTTGTTCCATATAATGCAACACCACTTGAAAAATCAATGTGCTTACCATTCACAGTTTTTGTTTCATTTAACGAAAAATGTTCATGTCCAACAAATAGTAAGTCTGTTGATCCGTAAAGATGATTATACAATGCTTTTTTAGTTTCATCTGAAAACCATTCTGGTCCGTGATGTATAACAGAAATAGTGTAATTTTCCTGATTCTCAAAATTAAACTTATCAAGTTCTTTATGTGGAAGATAATGTAACCCCTTATCTCCATTTTCGCTTCCGAGTAGGGAGAATGTGGCAGAGTTGATCAGGTTCACCTTTATCTTGAACGAACCAAATGTAAGATTCCTTACATGAATATTTTTATTGTGAGTAAAACAATAATTTCGTTTTGCAAAAGCGTAAAAGTTTTCTAATTCATCCAGATCTTCGTAATAATGACGGTCTATGTTTTTGTCCTTGTAAAATCCGATAATATCATTTCTGCTCCTGCTCTTGTTTTTTACGGCATTATCATGGTTTCCCGGTACAATCAATGTCTGGATATGTTTGTTTCCGTCAAAATACTTATCGTTAATACTTTTTATAATTCTGCCAAACAGATATTCAGCAACCTTATACTCATTTTTATTTCCGGAATTAACAATATCCCCTGAAAAAACCAATACGCACTCATCAAAAGCACCCATTTGAACTAGCGAATTTGCAATTGCATTCGGATTGATTTTCGTAAGACTTGTTTCCTGTGTTAAATGAGCATCACTAAGATGTAAAAATAAAATTTTCATAGATGTCCCCCTATTTTGACTTTTTTATTTGCGTTTCTGATAAAAATTATGGACTCCCTTAAAAAAAGAGAATCCATGAGGAATGTTATACATCAGATAAAGATGTTTTAAATATAGCAGACATACTTAAGAAAGTCAATAATTTAGATTTCCATGTTCCCATGCCATGAGTATACAATAATTTCTGATATTTGACTACCTTAACCCACCGTCTAAAGAACACTCCACTATGCTAAAGCATAGGGGAGTCTGTTGTCTAATTTTAAGCTGCCTGGCAAGTTACCGGGCAGCTTCGTTTAGATGATCTACGCAAAAAAGTGTAACAATAATATTTCACAGATTATGCAGAGAAAAAATTCAAATAATAAAAAATCAAATGTTGAGGATGTGGTTGTGTTGTTTGAGTCGCCAGACAGGAGTTTGAGCATTGTAAGTATACCGGCTACCAAACTAGAACATATGCAAAAGACATATTTCATAATGTCAGCATTATAGTTTATTTTGCAGATACTCAAAATTGTAAAGATAATGCAAAATATTGCCTGAATGATGATTAGCACTTTTGCAAAAATAGGAAGAATGGCTACATCGAGCTTTTGGTTTTTTGTGTTTTCTTCTGTTTTGGTTATATTATTTTTTTTATCCATCGTATAAATACTTCTCCTTTTTGTAATTTTGCAATTTTAGTTATTCTGTTAAGATCTGCGAATATGAAAAGATAGGACCTCTATTTTGCTATCCACCTTACATAAAAAATCCATCTTTATCGGACCCATACTACAACAAATGAGCTGTACGGATTTTTTGTCCGTTATTGGATATTTGAAAAACTCCATACCTTTTAAGCAGACGGATGTGACGGATTCTTTTGTGATCTTTTCGTTTATGATCCGTTCTTTAGTTCCGTTTTTATAGTGGATGCATAATTCTTTCCCATCCCACTCAACGTCTGTAATGTCCGGGACATTGATAGGTTCCATTACTTTTGGAGCATCGGTAAATAATTGTTCAAAGAAAAGACTCTCTGCTTTTTTGGGTTTTTTGTTTGTGCCTACATCCGCAATTGCCATATATATTTGACGTGTTTTTGGAGAATCATTGTCTGTGACGTGATCACACAAAGTATCGTTCTTAGGCAACTCGATTTCGATACCCGTAAATACCATACATTCCCGAAGTATTTTTTGAAAGTCATTGCCTGTGGCTGGAATCGCACGCCAACCTTTGGACGTGGCTGGCATTATGTTAGGTATACGATCATCAAAGTACAAAATATCGTTTTTAGAAAAGCCGGTGACGGTTTCTACTGTTTCATAGATCTTTGTGTCCGGTTTCTGTACTCCAAGATTAAAAGAGAGAAAAAAGTAATCAATGTTTTCCATCTTCTCTTTTATCAGTTGCAGATCCATTTCACATAATGTGGAAAGTATCCCGACACGGACGTTATTGCTGGAGGCAAGAGTATTAACGAGAGCAACGATCTCATTAAACCATGGAACTTTTCTGAAATGTTTTAAATAGCATGTTTTAAAGTCCTCTACAGTGCAAGAACAGCCGGCTTTGTTTAAGTAGTCGGCAATAAGAGAATCTAAGGCATCCCCACTTTTAACAGCAAAGTCCGGGTCCTTGAATATGCCATGTAATGTAACTGGGTCTTTATGACTTAATTCAGTTGCAATAGCTATCCGTGCGTCAGAAATGCTATAATCATTGGAGTCACTATTTAACAACACGTTTCCCCAGTCGAATAAGATTAATTTATGCATAGTTTATATTCCTCCTTATTTTAATTAAATTCCGGTAACCATTTTAAGGACAATTCGTAATCCGAGCATCAGACCTGTCATAGCTACATATATTTTCGATGAACGCATTCCACGGACACTGAAAAAGATGGTTGCCATACAAAGTGGAAGCAAAAGAATATTGGTAGATCCCAAGTTTACAAAAAAGTCTGCAATGAAACCGAGAGCTAATGCTGCCCATGCTGATTTGGTCTTATCTACTCCCGTTTCCGGAAAAAACAACTGTTCAAATCCCGTGTGCTGCAAATTCTTGGTTTCCATAATCTGCTCTTCTCCCTCTATATCCGAAAAAAGACGGGCAAATTCCTGCATGTTGTCACCCAGAACATCTGTCTTTTTCCTCGTTGTGACACCTTCTCTTCTCCCTATTATTGGAACCCATCCCTCAATGTGCAGCATTCCTTCCTTATAAAATATCTGGAAGAACCTGTGCGGAATTTTTCCATTGTAGTAAAAAAGGATGCTTTCATCGTTCTTTTTTCTCATGTATTTCTTTTCCATCAGATAAGCGTGCAGCCGATTCTTGATCTCCTCCTTTGGTAGATCCATATGTTTTTCCCATATTAGTCTCATTTTGTTTTCTCCTTTTTCTATGTTGTTTTATAATATTGATCCTTATGTTCACTGCTTATATGGTTGTAAGCAGGGTTACAAAAGCCAGATTAAAGCTGAGATATGACATAAACCGTCTGGAAGAGTAAATACCGCGGTACGCAAAGTAAATACTGCCAATGCAGAGTATCTGTAAAGTGGTATTTGTCATATCACGCATAGGAAGATATACGAAAAATACATATAAAAGAGCGTATAATGCATACCGTTTTTCATCTTTCTTGGTATATCCCGGAAACGTCATGACTTCATATTCCGTTGGACGGATCGGGTACATGTCATCTTTAAGCTGCTCTGAACCATCTGTATCAATAAACAGTGCGATGAATTCTTCTAACTGTTTTCTTAAAATATCGTTCTTTGCAGAACTGGTTGTACGCTCCTTTTTGCGTTTAGGCATCCATCCTTCTATCCGAAGAGTCCCTTCTTTATAAAATATCTGGAAATAATATTTCCGCATAATACCTTCACAGTGTAATAAGATACTTTCATCATTTACCATGTGCAGGTACTTGTGATCTATCAGATAACGGTTTAACCTTCCCCGTATCTGGTTTTTTGTCAGATCTAATTCTTTTTCCCATATCAGTCTCAATGTGCAGCTCCTTCTTATTTACTATCGGTTCTCATCCCACGGTTAAAATCATGGGTTTTCTCGCTCACTTGACTTGTAAAACATTACTGTCAGATGTTATAAGTTATCCACCTTTGATCTTTTGGTTTGATTTTTTTGTATTTCTGTTAATGAATGTTTTTTTAATCATGATTTCCTTTTCCTCCTTTCGTATTTGGATGCAGTTATCGTATCATGGAATTTTTTTTACACAATTTTATGAAAAAAAATAAGAACCTGTATGGTTCTATGGAAAATGAAAACTTTTTGTAAAAAAGACGAAGAAAACAAAAAAACACTGTCTTCTATAAAAAAAGACAGTGTTTTAATAAATATGAATATAAATACGGTTCAAAACAATTTATTTTTCGGAACCGATATAGATTTCTTTTTTTGCATCATTAACATACAAAGAAGTGCCATTTGGAAATGTTTTTAAGTATTTTTCCATATCTAAATCAACTTTTTTTCCATTAACATAGAAAACATACCCGTTTTTTGTTTTTGTTCGTATTTCTTCCTTGGCTGTTTCTATTTTAGACTCATTGAGTTTGACTATTGCTTCTTCGCAAGTTTCTTTCATATGTGTTACTTGATAATCATATATAAAAAAAACAGACAAAGACAATGCTATAATACAAATGATCAATACCATTTCAATGTGTTCTTTTACATAGTATAATACTTTTTTCATTCTTATTTTAACAGCAGACCGTATTCCATATTATAAAACACGATCTGCCTTACTCTCCTTTAATCTTTTTTGCCAGAATCCGGGACAGCCACTTTTTCAAAGGATATTCCGGTGCGTGTGCCATCAGGGTTTTGACTGATCCCGCTGCATATGCCAGATGTATTATTCATTGCAATCGGTAAATCTGAAGCATTAACGGCTAAAGGCTGTTCATGAGGTACTTCCTCTGATCTAAAAAGTGTCCGGCGTTTTGCTGTATTCTTCTGTTTTTCTTTCATGCTCGTTCCTCCTTTTTCGCACAAAAAAAGAGCCACAAATCAAAATTTGTGACTCTTGTATCTATAACTTCGTATGCATTTATTATAATATGAATCGGCTATAAAAGCAATGATAAATTTTCATTGAAATTATATCTTATTCATAAACCAGAATGGAAACCGAGAAAAAAATGTGATATAATCAAGTCAAGGGTACTGCATTATGATTT
>ERZ772883.2585-NODE-2585-length-11053-cov-15.312784_pt1 | contig 11053 bp, 9 predicted proteins | sample MGYA00580575_ERZ772883 | MGnify/ENA primary metagenome ERZ772883 (study PRJEB29015, sample SAMEA2737666) | human gut metagenome | biome: human gut; feature: human-associated habitat; material: faeces | place: China | collected 2012 ...
ATGTTATATATAAATTTAAAGTAAATGTATATACTGTAGTGAATAACGAAGAAACTATTACAACAGGAGCAGATACTTTAATAAAATTAACAGATAATAAAGATAACAGTGGATTATATACAATAACACATCCAAAAGATTCAACACTTCAAATAGGAGCAACAGAAGATATAACAGAATATAGATATCGGGGAGCAAATCCAAAAAATTATGTTAGTTTTAATGGAGAAACATGGAGAATAATAGGAGTGTTCCCAACCGATGATGGAACAGGTAAGATAGAAAATAGAATAAAGCTAATAAAAGATCAAAGTATAGGAAATAAATATTGGGATACTTCTGGAGAATATGGATCAAATAATTGGGCTAGACCAGCTACATTAAATACAGAACTTAACACAACATATTTAAATAGTTTGACAAGAGAAGCACAAAACATGATAGGAGATGCTAAGTATTATTTAGGAGGATATAAAGATACTACAATAACTTCAGAAGTAATGTATCAATATGAAAGAAAAACAAGTGGAAGTACATATTATTATGGAACAAACCCTAATAATTTGGTAGGAAAACTAGGACTAATGTATGCCAGTGACTATGGATATGCAGCGAGTGATGAGTGCAAGCAAACACTAAACAACTATAATAATACAACGTGTACAAACAATAACTGGTTATTTAAAAGTAATAATGAGTGGATATTGCCTCAGAATGCCAGCGATAGTGGCGGTGTGTTTTATTTCTATTCAGGTGGGGGCGTGTTATGTAACTCCAGGGCCGGTGGCTGGCAGTTTGCCGTTCGGCCAGGCCTATATCTAAAATCATCAGTACAAATCATCGGAGGATCAGGAACTTCAACTGATCCATATGTAATAGGTATAAATCAAAAAGATACAAGCGGAGCAAATACACCAGTACTTGCAAGTAATATGGTACCAGTATATTATGATGATTCAAAAAATGTATGGAAATGTGCTGATAAAGATAACAAAGATATTGTAACTAGATGGTATCATTATGATTACAAAATGTGGGCTAATGCAGTTACCATAAATTATAGTGATAGTTCTATAAAAAATAGATATTTTAATTCTGATGGTACATTAAAAATAAAACCAGGTGAGGAAGTATTAATGGCTGATATAACAACAATGTGGGTATGGATACCAAGGTTTAATGCACTAACACCAAGTAATTATAATGGAGGAACAAAAGCAAAACCAAAAGCAATAGATGTAACATTTGTAAAACAAAATGAAACAGCACTTTATACATTTACCTTTGGAAATAAAGAACTAAGTGGATTTTGGTATGGAAAGTTTGAAACAAGTCATACAACTTTAGCATCAAGTACAACTACTAATAATTTAGGATGCACAAATGAAACGTGCAGTAATGCTAATGGAATAATAATAAAACCAAATTTAACAAGTTTAAGACTCAATGATGTAAGTAATTTCTTTTATGCTTCAAGAAGTATGGAACAACCTAATAATAGTTTTGGATTTGTAAGTGCTGAAGTAGATACTCATATGAGTAAAAATAGTGAATGGGGAGCAGTAGCATACTTAACACATAGTATATATGGAAGATGCACTGATAATACAATATGTAGTGAAGTAGGAATAAATATTAATAATAATTATAAAACAGGATATGGAGCTCCTGCAGGAAGTAATTACAATGCATCAAATGGAGCATATGATACAAGACTTGGAAAAGATGCATCAACAACTGGAAATATATATGGCATATATGATATGAGTGGAGGAACACCAGAATATGTCATGGGAGTATATAATAAAACAATAAGTTCTTCAAGATTTAGTAGTTTACCAGATGAAAAATATTATAATGATTATACAGGAGCACCTTACACAGGGCATGCCTTAACAGAAACAGCAGAATGGTATAGTGATAACGCTATCTTCGTTAATTCTAGTAGCCCATGGTTTGTGCGAGGCGGCCACTTTAACGAGAATGCGCGCGCAGGGGTGTTTAGCTTCTACACCAACACTGGTAGTCCTCTCAGCGGCCACTCTTCCCGTTTTGTAATAACAAATGAATAATAATTAAAGATGAATTTTAATGTTCATCTTTTAATTTTACAAAAATTTGACATGTTCTCTTTGAAAAAAAATAAATTTAGTTTATAATAAATATAGATACTTAAGAAGGATGGTAATGATATGAAGAAAAATAATACAACAGAACAGATTTTAGAAAAGATATATAATTATTCTTTAGAAGAGATAATGGGAGAAAGATTTGGAAGATATAGTAAATATATTATTCAAGATCGTGCTATACCTGATGTTAGAGATGGCTTAAAGCCTGTTCAAAGAAGAATACTTTATGCAATGTATATAGGTCATAATACTTATGATAAGCCTTATCGTAAAAGTGCAAAAACTGTTGGAGATGTTATAGGTAGTTTCCATCCACATGGTGATACAAGTATATATGATGCAATGGTAAGACTATCTCAAGATTGGAAAATTAAAAATCCAATGATTGATATGCATGGTAATAATGGTTCAATTGATGGTGATAGTCCTGCAGCATACCGTTATACTGAAGCAAGATTATCTAAAATATCAAGTGAACTTTTAAAAGATATTGAAAAAAATACAGTTAAATTTGCTCCAAACTTTGATGATACAGTTATGGAACCTACTGTTCTTCCTGCTAAATTTCCTAATTTACTTGTAAATGGAACAACAGGAATAAGTGCAGGTTATGCTACAAATATTCCACCACATAATTTAGGAGAAATAATTGATGCTTGTATTAAAAGAATTGATAGCCCTAATTGTAGAGTAGAAACAATTTTAGATATAGTAAAAGGACCTGATTTTCCAACGGGAGGAATATGTCTTGATAAACAAGGAATAATTAATGCCTTTACAACAGGTCGTGGAAAAGTTGTTGTACGTTCTAAAATACATGAAGAAGAAAGTAAAGGTAAATTATCTTTAGTAGTAACAGAAATACCTTATGAAGTATTAAAAGTAAATATTGTTAAAAAAATTGATGAAATTAGAATAGATAAAAAACTAGATGGACTTCTTGAAGTAAGAGATGAATCAGATAAAGAAGGTCTAAGAATAGTAATAGATATTAAAAAAGATGCTAATAAAGATCTTATTTTAAATTATTTATATAAAAACACTGAACTTCAAACATCATATAACTATAATATGATAGCTATAGTTAATAGATGTCCTAAACTTTTATCATTAATTGATATAATAGATGCTTATATACTTCATTTAAAAGAAGTACTAACTAATCGTACTAAATTTGATTTAGATCATGCTAAACTTCGTTTTCATATTGTGGAAGGTTTAATAAAAGCAATAAGTATACTTGATGAAGTTATCCGTGTAATTAGAGCAAGTAAAAATAAGAGCGATGCTAAAGAAAACTTAGTTAAAGAGTTTGATTTTACAATAGAACAGGCTGAAGCTATTGTAACTTTACAATTATATCGTTTAACTAATACTGATATTACTTTACTTGAAGATGAATTAAAAGATTTAAATTTAAAAATAGAAACATATAATAAAATATTAACGGAAGAAGAAGCTTTAAAATATATAATGAAAAAAGAATTAAAAGCTATTAAAGATGAATATGATGTTCCTAGAAAAACGGTAATTGAAGATCATCTTGAAGAAATAAAAATAAATGAAGAAGATATGATTACAAAAGAAGATGTTGTTGTTTTAATCACTAAAGATGGTTATGTAAAAAGAACATCAAAAAGAAGTTATAATTCAAGTAATGATGAACCTTTATTAAAAGAAAATGATTATGTTTTAGGATTATATGAACTAAATACAATTGATACAGTACTTATTTTTACTAATTTAGGTAATTACTTATATTTACCAGTTCATGAAATACCTGATATTAAATGGAAAGTATTAGGTAAACATATTAGTAATATTATAAAATTAGAAGAAAATGAAAAAATAGTAAGTATTATTCCAGTAATTGATTTTAATATAAATAAAGAAGTAGTAATAGCAAGTAAACTTGGAATGATTAAAAAAACACCATTAAAGGAATTTAAAGTTAGTAGATATTCAAAAGCAATTTCATGTATGAAATTAAAAGATAATGATGAAGTAATTGATGCTAAACTTAATAACTTTAATGATATAATGATATCAACATCATCATGTTATAGTTTATGGTTTGATGAAAGTGAAATACCATCATCTGGTATAAAATCAAGTGGTGTAAAATCAATGACACTTAAAAATGATGAAGTTGTTTCAATGAATATATTTGATAAAGCTTTAGAATATGTAACAATTTTTACTGATAATAAAACTGCTAAAAGGGTTAAACTAGAAGATTTTGAAAAGTCAACTCGTGCAAGAAGAGGACTTTTAATTCTTCGTGAAGTTAAAACTAATCCATATAATATTAAAAATGTCTTTATAACAAATACTAAAGCATTATTTGGACTTAGATTTAATGATTATATAGAAACAATTAAAAATACAGATTTACCTATTCTTGATAGATATAAAACAGGAACTACTATTTCAAAAGAAAAATATATTGATGTATTTGAAATACAAAAATTAATTTCAAAAGAAAAAACAGAAGAAAATAAAGAAGAAGTAGAAAGAACTGTTATAAAAGAACCAACACAAATATCATTATTAGAAATTGATGATGAACTTAGAAAAGTTGATGATATATTAAATTTATAAAACAAGTAACATTTACCTACTAAAAGCATATATTTTAGTAGGTGATTTTTATGTCTTTGGATAATTTTAAAAATTTTGTAAAAGAAAATCCTAAACTTGCTAATTTTGTAAAAAATGGTGATATGACTTGGCAAAAGTTTTATGAACTTTATGATTTATATGGGCCTTTTCATGATATATGGAATAAGTATTTAGGTATAACAACAAATGGTGTATTTTCTTTTAAAGATATGTTTAATGTTTTTAAATCATTAGATATGAATGAAGTACAAAAAGGAATTTCTTCTTTACAAAAAGGAATAGGATACGTTCAAGATTTTATTAGTAATCGTGAAACAAAAGAAAGTGATTCTAAAAAATCTTCTTATGAACCTAGACCTATTTTTAAGAATTTTGATGATTAATGAATGTAGATATTCAATATAGATTAAAATCTAATCCAAATGATATAAAATATTTAAGAGAAAAGTCATATTGGTATAAGTTTTTAAATAGAAATAAAAATTATTTTAAACAATTTGAAGAAGAAATGAAAAAAGAATATAAATTAACTCCAGAAGATAAAATAAATAAAATGGCTAATAGTATTAATATGTTGTCAAAATTTATAGATATATTACAATAATATCTATTTTTTTTTATATTTTTATTGTATAATAAATTTATAAGATAAAGGTGTGTGTAATATGAATAATAAAGGAATGGCAATAACAACAGTTATTTATTCAATAATTCTTCTTTTATCACTTTGTATGTTTTTAGCACTTGGAATATTAAGAAGTGAATATACAAATGATAAACAATATATATTAGATTTAAGAGAAGAATTAAATGATTTATTAAAAGGTGATGAAGAAAGCTATGGTGTTGATAAAATTATTAAACAAACTGGTAATAAAGATAATAGTGGGTTGTATACAATAACACATCCTGCTGATAGCACACTTCAAATAGGAAATGATAAAGATATAAAAGAATATAGATATCGTGGAGCAAATCCAAAAAATTATGTAACATTTAATAATGAAGTATGGAGAATACTTGGGGTATTCCCAGTTGATGATGGAAATGGAAATATCGAAAACAGAATAAAATTAATAAGGAATGAAAGTATAGGAGAAAGATATTGGGATGAAGATACAGACTATTTAAATAATTGGGCTGGACCATCAACATTAAATACAGAACTTAATACAACATATTTAAATAGTTTAGATAATATAGCACAAAGTATGATAGGAAATACAAAATATTATTTAGGTGGTTATAATAATTCAATAAAAATTCAAAAAGATGTAATGTACCAATATGAAAGAAAAATAAACGGAAGTACATATTATAATGGATCAAATTCAAATAACTTTATAGGAAAGGTCGCTCTTATGTATGCCAGTGACTATGGCTATGCAGCAAGTGATGAGTGTACGCAAACACTTGTTAATTATGATAATGCTACATGTAAAAACAATAACTGGTTATACAATATAAAGGTTAGTGAGTGGATATTGCCTCAGGATGCCAACAATAGTCTCAGTGCGTTCAATGTCAATTCAGGTGGGCGCGTGTACAACGACGGCGCTGTCAGTGGCGGCCAGAGTGGCGTTCGGCCAGTTTTATATCTAACATCTAATGTACAAATAACAAGTGGAACTGGAACTTCAACAGATCCATATAAACTTAGTATTTAAAAATTATTTAGGAGGATATATATGAATAAAAAAATAATAAATAAAAAAGGTTTTACTTTAATTGAATTACTTGCTGTAATATCAATATTAGCTATAATTGCTGTAATAGCAACTCCTAATATTGTTACACTGGTAGATAATAGTAAAAAGCAAGAGTTTGTAACTGATGCTATTTCATTTACATCTAAAGCAGTTTATAAATATAAATTTGAAAAGTATGAAGATTTATTTACTGTAAAAGATAATTGTAAAATTATTACATTAAGGAATACAGGAATAGAAGCAAAAACAGATCCAGATGGTAATAATTATGATTTAGATAACAGTATAATAAAAATATGTGAAGAAGAAAATAATGGTATAAAAGAAAAAGTAAGCTATATTTTAATTAAATCTACTACAACAGAAACAGATAAAAGAGTTCGTGGTATATTTGATAATAATTCTAGTGATAAAACTGTTAAAGTTGATAGTCTTGGTACAAAGGATGTTTTAGACTTAAAAGATTTAAAATAAATAGACATTTTTTGACAAAATGTCTAATTTTTTATTGCAAAGAATAAATTTTAATGATAAGATTAAATTGTATAAAATAAGGAGGAAAAGAATAATGAAAAAGTTAAACAAGAAAGGTTTTACTTTAATCGAATTATTAGCAGTTGTAGTTATATTAGCTATACTTGTTACTGTATCAGTTCCTGCAGTAGTAAAATATTTAGGAACAGCAAGAAGGGAAACATATGCTACTAATGCTCTAAGAGCAATTGAAGCAGCAAAAAATGATTATGTAAATAAAGGTTATACAGGAGTTAAGTATTATACTTTAGATGAAGCTGATCATGATACTACAGAAAGAAATTCAGACGGAAAAATTTATTTAAATGATTTATTAGATAAAAAATTAAATAATAGTCCATATGGTGAAAAATTAGTAACTGGAGCTACTGGTTCTTATGTAAAAGCTGAAAGTACATATGATGCTGCTACAAGACAAACTACAACAACTTTCTCAATTTGTTTAGTAGATACTGCTGGTAATGCTGTTGCAACTGCAACTACAAGTAATGACAAGATTACAGCATTAAATCTTATTGATGAATCAACATTATCTGCTGATAATACATACGCTAATGTTCATGTATCTTCTGGTGTACTTGTTTGTCCAACTATTCCAGAATAGAATTAATTTAAAAATTAAATATGGCAAAGCCATATTTTTTTTGTTATAATTAAAATTATGAGGTGGTAATTTATGTTAATAATAGGAAGTCATGTTGGGTTTAAAAAAGATACGCAGCTTTTAGGAGCACTAGATGAAACACTTAGTTATAATGGTAATGCTTTTATGTTTTATACAGGAGCACCACAAAATACAGTTCGTATGCCTTTAAATGATGATTTAACTTTTAAAGCGTTAGAAAAAATGAAAGAAAATAATATTTCTTTAGATAATGTTGTTGTTCATGCTCCATATATTATAAATTTAGCTAATAATAAAGATTTAGATAAATATAATTTTTCAATTAATTTTTTAAAACAAGAATGTAATAGATGTGCTGATCTTTTTGTAAAAAAATTAGTTCTTCATCCTGGAAGTCATGTTGGATGTGGTGTTGAAGTTGGTATTAATAATATAATTAATGCATTAAATGAAGTATTAAAAGAAAATGATACAACAATTCTTTTAGAAACAATGGCGGGAAAAGGAACAGAAGTTGGTAAAACACTTGAAGAAATTAAACAAATAATTGAGGGTGTTATTTATAAAGATAAAATAGGAATATGTCTTGATACTTGTCATTTGTCTGATGCAGGATATGATGTTAGTAAATTTGATGAAATACTTGATATTTTAGAAAATTATAATCTTTTAGATAAAGTATTATGTATTCATATAAATGATAGTAAAAATATTCGTGGAAGTCATAAAGATAGACATGAAAATATTGGATATGGCACTATTGGTTTTGATAATCTTATAAATATCATTTATAATAAAAGATTAGAACAAATCCCTAAAATACTTGAAACACCATATATAAATGATTTACCACCATATAAAGAAGAAATAGAAATGATTAAAAATAAAAAATTTAATCCTAATTTAAAATAAAATGGATAAAAAAATATTTTTTGTAAACATTAATAAAAGGAAATGAAGATTAGTTCATTTCCTTTTTATATAAATTATAAAGTTCAATTACTTTTTCATATGTTTTTATATCTATTTTTTCTTTTAATAGTTTAAATACTTCATTTGGATTACCTTTATATACAATTTTCCAATATTTCTTAGCCATATCTAAAATAACTATCGCATCTTTTTCGTTTAAATAAATATTATTATTCTTTGCATAGTTTTTTAAATCATCAATTTTTAAAGAATTTATATAATTTTCTATTAATATTTCTTTAATATATATCACCAATATAATTATATGTAAGTTTTTTAAAAATTTGTTTAAAATAATAATATGAAAACAAAGAAAAATAAAAGAAGAAACAATTATTTTAAATATAATCCTAATAAAAGAATGAATTTTTTAATAATAATATTATTCTTTCTTTTTGTTATTATTATAAGTAGACTTTGTTTTTTAACAATAAATATGAATCATTACTATAAAATGATTTTAAATAAAAAAACAAATAATATAGTATATAAAGATACATCCCCAAGAGGAAGAATTTATGATCGAAATAATAAACTTTTAGTGGATAATATTAGTGTAAAAAAAATATATTATTTAAAAAATAAAAATATAAATGAAAGTGATGAAATAAAACTTGCTTATGAAGTTAGTAAACATCTTGATTTAGACTATGATAAATTAAATATAAGAAATTTAAAAGAATTTTATTTAAGTTTATATCCTGAAAAAGGTAATAAATTAATAACAGAAAATGAATATAATTTATATAATAATAGAAAAATTACTTATAATGAATTATATGAATATAAAATTGATAGAATAACTAAAGATGATTTAAGTGTTTTTAATGAAGATGATAAAAAATGTGCTTATTTATATTATTTAATGAATAAAGGTTATAAAACGGATGAAAAAACAATAAAGATAAAAGATGTAACAGAAGAAGAATATGCTTATATTAATGAAAATATAGAAAATTTAAAAGGATTTAATACTAAACTTGATTGGGAAAGAGTTTATTTATATGGTGATACATTAAGAAATATTTTAGGAAGTGTTTCAACAGAAGAAACAGGAATACCTTATGAAAAGAAAACTTATTATTTAAATAAAGGTTATTTATTAAATGATAGAGTAGGTATAAGTGGTTTAGAAGAATATTATGAAGATATTTTAAAAGGAGAAAAATCTACTTATCAAATACTTGATGATGGGAGTTTTAAACTTATAAAAGAAGGTAAAAAAGGTAAAGACATAGTTTTATCTATTGATATAGATTTACAACTTAAAGTAGAAGAAATATTAAAATACGAAGTATTAAATACTAAAAAAGAAGCTAATACAAAGTTTTATAACAGAAGTTTTGTTGTAATACAAGAACCTTCAACAGGAGAAATACTTACTTTAGCAGGGAAACAGGTATTAAAAAATAGTTTAGGAAAATATGAAATATATGATTACAGTATTGGTAATATAACTTCTACGATAACTCCAGGAAGTGTTGTAAAAGGTGCAAGCCATACAGTTGGATATAATACAAAAGTTATAAAATTTGGGACTATTATGGAAGATAGTTGTATAAAATTTTTAAATATGCCAAAAAAATGTTCTTGGGCTAATTTTGGAATGATTAATGATCTTGAAGCTTTAAAGTATTCAAGTAATATATATCAGTTTAAAATAGCTATGATGGTAGGTAAGTTTAATTATAAGTATAATTCATATTTAGATCTTGATTTAAAAGCTTTTGATATTTATAGAAAAACTTTTTATCAATATGGGTTAGGAGTTAAAACAGGAATTGATTTTCCTATTGAAGAAGATGGCTATAAAGGTGGTAGTTATGCTAGTGATTTATTACTTAACTATGCCATAGGACAATATGATACTTATACACCACTTCAATTATCCCAATATATTTCTACAATAGCTAATAATGGTACAAGAGTAAAAACAAGATTTTTAAAAGGAATTTTAACTGAAGATAATACACTTCTTGAAGAAAACTCTGTTATTTTAAATAAAGTTGATACAAAAGAAGAATATATAAAAAGAATTCAAGAAGGATTTAAACTTGTTATGACACCGTCTGGTACAGGATATGATTTTATGGGAAATAGTCCAAGACCAGCAGGTAAAACAGGAACAAGTGAAAGTTTTGTTGATGATAATAATGATGGTATTTATGATCATCCTACAATGAGTAATAACTTTATTGGTTATGCTCCAAGTAATAAGCCTGTTATGAGTATTACAGTATCTTCTCCTGATGTTCAAGATATTTTAAGTGGAAGTTTTAAATCTAATGTAAATTATAGAATATCTAAAAAGTGTTCTAATGCTTATTTTAATCTTTATGATATACATGGAAAAAGAAAATAAAAAAGATATTCTTTTTTATGAAGTAAATTATTTATAAAAAGTTTGTTAAAATTTATAAAAAATATTGACAACCTGGGGGGGGTGTTTTATATAATTA
>ERZ772883.2590-NODE-2590-length-11008-cov-2.425454_pt1 | contig 11008 bp, 10 predicted proteins | sample MGYA00580575_ERZ772883 | MGnify/ENA primary metagenome ERZ772883 (study PRJEB29015, sample SAMEA2737666) | human gut metagenome | biome: human gut; feature: human-associated habitat; material: faeces | place: China | collected 2012 ...
GTTGCATTCATTATGGATAGAATTTTCCGTAAGTTTGGTCTTTCAGGAAAGAGTTTCATACCATTCCTTATCGGTTCAGGATGTGGTGTTCCGGGAATTATGGCAACACGTACAATTGAAAATGACAAAGATCGTCGTATGACAATTATGACAACAACATTTATTCCTTGTGGCGCAAAACTTCCGATCATTGCATTGATCGCAGGAGCATTCTTCGATAATGCAGGATGGGTTTCCTGGAGTGCATACTTCGTAGGAATCGCAGCAATCATTTGCTCAGGTATTATTTTAAAGAAAACAAAAATGTTCGCAGGAGAGCCTGCACCATTCGTAATGGAGCTTCCGGCATACCATATGCCAACCGTTGGAAACGTACTCCGCAGCATGTGGGAGCGTGGATGGTCTTTCATCAAGAAAGCAGGTACAATTATCCTGTTATCAACAATTGTTTTATGGTTCTTAATGAACTTCGGATGGAGCAACGGAACCTTTGGAATGCTTGATTTCGACGGATTAGAGGGTGCTGCTCTTGAGGCTGCCCAGGCAGAATGTGTTCTTGCAAAAGTTGGTTCTGCAATCGCATGGATCTTCGCACCACTTGGCTGGACCAAGGCTGGTAACGGCTGGAAGATGGCAGTTGCTGCTGTATCCGGTCTGATCGCAAAAGAGAACGTTGTAGCTACGTTCGGACAGTTATTCGGTTTTGCAGAAGTTGCAGAAGATGGTTCCGAAATCTGGAAGTCACTGTCTTTGGTTATGACTCCGGTTGCCGCTTATGGTTTCCTGGTATTCAACCTGTTATGTGCACCATGTTTCGCAGCTATGGGTGCGATCAAGCGTGAGATGAACAACGTGAAGTGGTTCTGGTTTGCGATCGGATATCAGTGTATCTTAGCTTACATTGTTTCCCTGTGTATCTACCAGATCGGTACACTGATCACAGTTGGTACATTCGGTGTTGGTACCGTTGTAGCATTCTTACTGATCATCGGATTTATTTATCTGCTGTTCCGTCCTTATAAGGAGAGTAACACATTAAACTTTGACGCAAAGAAAACTGTGTCAGCAAAATAGAAAAAGAAGAGATGCCAAATGATGCAGAGAGAAATGATTATTCAAAAACTGAAGGAATCAGGCTGTAGGATTACCAAGCAGCGGCTGATGCTGCTGGATATTATCCTTGAGGAAGATTGTTCCTGCTGTAAGGAAATCTATTTCAAGGCATCAAAGGTAGATCCAAAAATCGGCGTTGCAACCGTTTACCGCATGGTAAACGCAATGGAAGATATTGGGGCCATTAAGTGTATGCGCGGATTTCAATTGGCGGGTTCTGAATAGTTGAAAAAGGCGGTTTGTCGAAAGATAGGCCGCTTTTTTTCGTTCATAAGAAATAAAAAAGTATACAGGCTTGCAGTTTAAAGCTTCCCATAATATAATGTATTGCGATAGGAAAAATGGGATAAAAGGAGTTCATATATGTTAACACAGTTTTCTAGAACGGAGTTACTGCTCGGAAAAGAAGCGATGGACCGGCTGAAAAATGTCCGTGTGGCAGTGTTTGGAATCGGCGGCGTGGGAGGATACGTCTGTGAAGCACTGGTCCGGACCGGCGTAGGCGCATTCGATCTGATTGACGATGATAAAGTATGTCTGACAAATTTAAACCGTCAGATTATTGCGACAAGAAAGACCGTTGGGAAATATAAAACAGAAGTTATGAAAGAGCGCATGCTCGAAATCAATCCCGATGTGAAAGTGGAGATCCATGACTGTTTTTTTCTGCCGGAAAATGCAAAGGACTTTCCTTTTGAAGAATATGATTATATTGTGGACGCGGTAGATACGGTCACTGCAAAAATTGCGCTGGTGATGAAAGCAAAAGAGATGAACATTCCGATTATCAGCAGTATGGGGGCTGGAAATAAGTTAGATGCAAGCAAATTTGAAGTGGCAGATATTTACAAGACCAGTGTATGTCCATTAGCAAAAGTTATGCGCAGAGAGTTAAAGAAACGGGGCGTAAAGAAATTAAAGGTTGTGTATTCTAAGGAAGAACCGATCAAACCGGTAGAGGATATGGCAATTAGCTGCCGCTCAAACTGCATCTGTCCGCCGGGAGCAAAGCACAAGTGTACGGAGCGCCGGGCGATTCCGGGAAGTGTGGCCTTTGTGCCATCGGTAGTCGGACTGATCATTGCCGGGGAAGTGGTTAAAGATCTCGTCAAAGACTGTTAAAATAGGAAGAAAGAACGACTTGCGGTTTCCTTTTTGATATGTGATACTATAAAGGTAGAACAACATACAGATAGAAAGGGAAAAATTATGAAAACAAATGGAACCAGAAGAATTGTAACTTTTATGCTGGCACTGGTGCTGGTGTTCACAACGGTATGTGTTGGCACAACAGAAGTTGAGGCAGCAGAGAAGTTTACTACAATTATTGCACCTACACAGACAGAACAGGCGACAGCAGGAACAGAAGTAAAGACACCGTTTTCTCTGACCAAAAGTTATGGATTTGTTGCACAGATCGTGACAGAAGCACCTGTCGATATGACAATTACGGTATACGACAGTGTGGGAAATAAAGTACAGCGGGCAGATAACCCTTATCAGATATCATCATCTTCTACCAGCTGGGAGTATGAAGAAGGTGTGTATTATTTTGTAGATCCTGTTCCAAATGTGGATGCCGGGGATTACTATTACGGAATTACATTTTCACAGAGTACAAAATACCTTTTATACATGTATCAGTACAATGGTGGTGCAAAGATCAGCAATGCCAATGCGGTTGTTACCAAAGGATACACCAAGAAGCTTTCTGTTACCGGAGCAAAGGTAAAAGCATGGAAGTCTAAAGATTCCAAAATTGCCAAAGTAGATAAGAATGGTAAAGTAACCGGCGTCAAAGCTGGAAAAACAACGGTTTATGCTGTGACAGAAGATGGAGAGAATCTGACCTGTAAGGTAACCGTAAAGGAAAATAAATTTTCATCCGTAAAGTTAAGCAGTAGCGATGTGGATTACAATAAATGTGTGATGGAAGTTTATAAAGCTTCTTTTGATAAGTCTGGAAATCTTGTTATGACAGCTAGAATTGTCAATAATACGACAGACTATATTACCGCATTGAAGGATGTCAACATTGTTGTGAAAGATGCCAGTGGAAAAACGATTGGTACGTATAAAACGAGCAGATACAATGTTACCGTTTCTTCTTATTCGACAAAAGATGTTAAGTTCACATTGAAAAAGTCTTCTTTGAAGAAAAAGAAATTTGATTTGCGTAATGCTACGATCACCAGAAAGGGCGGCGCGTATTACTATCGTTAATCATTGAAAAAGAAAAGGCGTCCGGAAAAAACGGACGCCTTTCTCATAGAAAAAAAGCAGATGACGGGAATCGAACCCGCCTCCCCAGCTTGGGAAGCTGGTATTCTACCGATGAACTACATCTGCGTTTCGTATTTTATTATAGCACATTTTTGAAAAAAGTCATCAGGGGAAAAGGAAAAAATCAAAAAAATCAAAAATAGGTAAAATTGGTTTGCTTTTGTAATTAAATAGTGTTAAACTGAAAACATAAAAGCCAAAGACGGCGTACCTCAGTGAGGTGCGTCGTTTTTTATTTCATAGGAAATGTCGTTTGGTGTTAAATTCCTATGAAATAAAAAATTATAGGAGAAACACAAATGAAAACATTAGAAACCAACGATTGGATTATTTTAAACACAATCATTTATAAAGTCTATACGATGGAAGATTTTGATGAAATGCGAAAAGAACTGTTAGAACAGTTAAAACTGCTGGTGGATTTTGACAGTGCTGATTTTTATCTGGCATCCGTGGAGGAGGAAAAGAAACTGGACCGGCCGGTGATGTATAATTGCGACAGCAATCTATCGGAAGAATATGAGGAATTGGATTACAGCAGAGGGATTATGCTCAGCGGGAAATCGCTGATTTATCGGGAGACGGATATTATCAGTGATGAGTCACGGGTAGAGACCGAATATTATAAGAAAGTATACAAACCGAACAATTGGCATTATTCCCTGCAGGTTGTCATTGCAAAAGAACATCATTTTCTGGGTACGATTACGTTTTACCGTACCATAGGAAAGGAAAATTTTAAATATGATGATATCTTTGTCCTTGATATGCTAAAAGACCATCTGGCCTATCGGATGGAAAAGCATCAAAGACGGGCAGGGGAGGAAGGAGAAAAGCTTACGGTAACGCAGGCCGTGGAACAATATGGACTGACGCGGCGGGAGGATACGATCCTTCGAAATCTGATGCAGGGAAAGGAAAATCCGGTGATCTGCGAGGAACTGACCATCAGCACCAATACGCTCAAAAAACATATTTTAAACATATACCGGAAACTGGGAATACGCAATCGTGTACAACTGTTTAAAATGATCCGGGAGCATGATGAAGCCGGATAGAAGTTATAGGAATTGAGACTTGTTCAGGGCAGAGTACAATGCTATAATGAGGAATGGATTTTACGCAACAATTCAAGAATTGGAGAAATGGCATGTACCGAAAAACTGTAGAGGAATTGCAAAAGGATCAGAGAGAAAAGCTGGTCATCGATATAAGAAGTGAGCAGGATTATATAAAGGAAACTTATCCCGGCGCAAAACATATTTTCTGGGAAGAATTTATGGAGCACATTGGGGAGATCCCGAAGGAGCTGCCGGTGTATCTGTTTTGCTATACCGGGCAAAGAAGCGATGAAATTGCGGAAGATTTGTCAGAACAAGGGTATGAGATTTACAGCATTGAGGGAGGATATCGTTCCTATCTGCGCAAGAAACTGGCCGATTTTATGAAGGAAGATGACGGGACTGCAGAACGATTAGCAGACAAGGCTGCTGATGCGGAACGAAGCATTATTAAAAAATTTAAAAAGACCGTATGGAGACCTTTTACAAAAGCGATCAATGCGTATGAAATGATACAGGATGGAGATAAGATTGCAGTGTGCATATCCGGCGGAAAGGATTCCATGCTCATGGCAAAGTTATTTCAGGAGCTGGAACGGCACGGAAAGAAAAATTTTGAAGTTGTTTTTCTGGTTATGAATCCGGGATATAATGAGGTGAATTACCAGACAATATTAAATAATGCAAAAATGCTTAATATTCCGATTACGGTGTTCCAGACAGAAATTTTTGATACGGTTGTGGATATTACGGATTCCCCGTGCTATCTTTGTGCACGGATGCGCAGAGGGTATCTGTACAGTAAAGCACGGGAATTAGGATGCAATAAGATCGCGCTTGGACACCACTTTGACGATGTCATCGAGACCATCGTGATGGGAATGTTGTACGGTGCACAGATTCAGACGATGATGCCGAAGCTGCACAGTACAAATTTTGAGGGAATGGAACTGATCCGCCCACTGTATCTTGTGAGGGAAGCAGATATTATCCACTGGGCACAGTACAATGACCTGCATTTCATTCAGTGTGCCTGCCGTTTTACCGAAGGGTGTGCATCCTGTGGAGGAACAGAAAAAGGGTCAAAGAGAGCAGATGTGAAGCGTCTGATCCATAGTCTTGAACAGGAGAATCCTTATGTAGCTAAAAATATTTTCCGCAGTGTGGAGAATGTAAATTTAAATACCGTGATTGGATATAAAAAAGATGGGGTAAGACATCATTTTCTGGATACCTATGACGATGCTGCAAACCCAAACAAAGAATAAAAAACCGGATACCGTAATTTGCGATAAACAAAAAGCGGTATCCGGTTCTATTTATGTATTCGTATATTCCGGCAGGAAAGATTATTCTGCGTCTTTTGGCAGATGAAGATGTTTCTTGATAGCCGCAAAACTTTCGGCACTGATCACATGCTCAATACGACATGCATCTTCTGTAGCTACTTTCGGATCGACACCCAGCGCGACCAGTCCTTTGGAAAGCAGCTCATGCCGTTCGTAGATCATTTCTGCGATGGCACGTCCTTCGTCTGTCAGATATATAAATCCGGCGTCTGTGACCGTGATCTGATTTTTTTCACGGAGATTTTTCATGGCGATACTGACACTTGATTTTTTAAAGCCAAGTTCATTGGCAATGTCAACGGAACGCACCACCGGAAGTTTTTTACTTAATATTAAAATAGTCTCTAAATAATTCTCGGATGATTCCGTACTATGCATGATTGATTCCTCCCAATGTTACCTTTTGTTTCATTAAGTAGGATTATAACATAATCTGCGTAAATGGTCTAGCAAAAAAATTAACAAAAGTTGTTGACAACTAATGGGAGTTAGGATATACTAACATTGAATCAGAAAAACGTATGGATCGTCCTCTTTGTTTGATGGAAGGAGTGGTAGTAATGGGTACCGCAATTGTATTAATCATCTTGTTAGTAGTGGTTTCTCTTGTGATTAGAAGCATCATCAAAGACAAAAAAAATGGAAAATCCATAACCTGTGGTGGTGACTGCAAGAACTGTCATGGGTGCCATTAATTAAATGTTCAACATACTTTATTGCAAAGAGACTGGCTTGTGCCGGTCTTTTTGTCGTTGCCTGGTTCCGGGAGAGGACGTGCAAAGCTGTTGAATCCCCTGGGTGTGAGTGTTATAATGATTCAGGCAAATAAATATAAAGGAAAAGGGATTATGAGAAAATTACTGATTTATCTGAACGAATACCGCAAAGAATGTATTCTGGCGCCGCTGTTTAAGCTGTTAGAAGCATCTTTTGAGCTGATTGTTCCGCTTGTTGTGGCAGCGATTATCGATCATGGAATTGCGGCATCAAACAAGTCTTATATTTTTAAGATGGGAGGCGTTATGGTGCTGCTTGCACTGATTGGACTGGCATGTTCGATTACGGCACAGTACTTTGCGGCGAAAGCGGCGGTAGGGTTTTCTACCAAAGTCCGCTATGCACTGTTTTCCCATATTCAGAAACTGTCTTTTTCGGAAATGGATACCATTGGGACTTCTACGCTGATCACACGTATGACCAGCGATATCAACCAGACGCAGTCGGGCGTCAATATGGTACTCCGGCTGTTTTTAAGGTCTCCGTTTATTGTATTTGGTGCCATGATCATGGCATTTACCGTGGATGTAAAGGCAGCGCTGATTTTCGTCGTTACAATTCCACTTTTGTCGGTTGTTGTTTTTTCCGTGATGCTTGTCAGTATTCCGCTGTTTAAGAAAGTACAGCGCGGGCTTGATGAAGTTCTCGGACACACGCGGGAAAATTTAGACGGTGCCCGTGTCATCCGTGCCTTTAACAAGCAGGAAGAGGAAACGAAGGATTTTAATGAGAGCAACGCTTATCTGACAAAGATTCAGATGCTGGTAGGAAGAATTTCCACATTGATGAACCCTCTGACTTATGTGATTATTAATTTCGCAATTATTGCGGTGATCTGGGTCGGAGGCCGGCAGGTTGACATCGGACGGATCAGTCAGGGTGAGGTTATTGCACTGGTAAACTATATGTCACAGATACTGGTGGAGCTGGTAAAACTTGCAAATCTGATCATTACCATCAATAAGGCGATTGCCTGTGGAAACCGTATTCAGGAGGTGCTTGAGGTAGTACCGACGATTACGGATTCTGTCACAGAGACAAAGAAAAGCGCATCCGGTGAACTGGAGGTGGAATTTTCCCATGTTTCCATGAAATATGCGGGAAATGCGCAGGATTCTCTTACAGATATTAATCTGAAAGTGAAAAAAGGACAGACAATCGGAATTATCGGTGGAACCGGTTCCGGTAAAAGTTCGGTGGTCAACCTGATCCCGCGTTTTTACGATGTATCCCAGGGAAGTATAAAAGTTGCGGGAACCGATGTGCGTGAGTATCCGCTTGCGGATCTGCGGCAGCGCATTGGTGTTGTCATGCAGAAAGCCGTATTGTTTCAAGGAACGATTGCACAGAATCTGCGCTGGGGAAATCCGGATGCGACAGAGGAACAGTTGTGGCATGCGATTGAAGTGGCTCAGGCAGCGGATGTGGTAAAGGGAAAAGAAGGCGGTCTGGATTATGTGATTGAACAGGGCGGACGAAATCTCTCCGGCGGACAAAAGCAGCGTCTGACGATTGCCCGTGCCGTTGTAAAAGATCCGGAGATTCTGATTCTCGATGATAGTGCATCGGCACTGGATTTTGCCACCGATGCGCGCCTGAGGGCCGCACTGCGTAATCTGCAGGGAAATAAAACCATATTTATTGTTTCCCAGAGAACTTCCTCCATCCAGTTTGCAGACCAGATACTGGTGATGGATGACGGACAGGCAGTGGGACTGGGAACGCATGAGGAGTTGCTTGAAGACTGTGAAATTTATCGTGAGATTTATGAATCTCAGTTTAAGAAAGAAGATCTGAGAAAGAACGGAGGTGCAGGAAATGTCTAAGCAGAAGAACATGACCGGACAGATTGCAACACTAAAAAAAGTGATGCATTATCTGAAACACTATATTCCCATACTGATTCTGTCTGTTGTGCTGGCAACGGTGACAGTGGCACTGACTCTGTATTTCCCGATTCTGACCGGACGGGCGATTGACCTGATTCTGGACAAAGGAAATGTGGATTTTCCGGGGATTCTTGCAATTGCAAAAGAAGGCGTAATTGTAATTGGCATCACGGCTGCGGCACAGTGGATTATGAATATGTGCAATAACCGTATGACATACAATATTGTCCGTGATATCCGAAGGGATGCGTTTGAGAGGATCGAGCATCTGCCGTTGTCTTATATTGACAGTCATTCCCATGGGGACATGGTCAGCCGTATCATTGCGGATGTGGACACGTTTGCGGATGGTCTGCTGATGGGATTCACACAGCTGTTTACCGGTCTGGCAACGATCATCGGTACTTTGCTGTTTATGCTCTTTGTCAATGTTAAGATTACTGTAGTGGTTGTGCTTCTGACACCGATTTCTTTGTTTGTGGCTGGCTTTATTGCAAAAAAGACGTATTCCATGTTTCAGCTGCAGACGCAGACGAGAGGAGAACAGACAGCACTGATTGAAGAGATGGTCGGTAATCAGAAGGTCGTACAGGCATTTTGCCATGAAAAGGAAGTACTCGGACAGTTTGCGGATGAAAATGACCGTCTGCAGAAATATTCGCTGCGGGCAACCTTTTTTTCGAGTCTGGTGAACCCGAGTACACGTTTTGTTAACAGTCTGGTATATGCAGCTGTGGGAATTACGGGAGCACTTGCCGTTATTCTGACAGGCGGAGCATTTTCTGTCGGAAATCTTTCCTGTTTTTTGTCTTATGCAAATCAGTATACCAAGCCGTTTAATGAGATTTCGGGGGTTGTGACAGAACTGCAGAATGCTCTGGCATGTGCGGCGCGTTTCTTTGAACTGATTGAGGCAAAAGAAGAAGAGCCGGATGCAGCAGATGCGTATCAGTTAGAACAGGCAGACGGAACGGTAGACATTGACCATGTGTATTTTTCCTATGTGCCGGAGCAGAAGCTGATCGAGGATTTTAATCTGCATGTACAGCCGGGACAATTGCCATTGTTGGTCCTACTGGTGCTGGTAAATCAACTATGATAAAACTTTTGATGCGTTTTTATGATGCTGATTCCGGGCATATCCAGGTGAGCGGACATGATGTGATGCACATGACCAGACACAGCCTGCGGAAAAATTATGGAATGGTATTACAGGAAACGTGGCTGAAAAAGGGAACCATCCGGGAGAATATCTGTATGGGAAAACCGGATGCAACCGAGGAAGAAATGATTGCAGCGGCAAAAGCAAGCCATGCACACAGCTTTATCCGCAGACTGTCGAAAGGGTATGATACTGAGATTACAGAAGATGGGGGCAATCTGTCACAGGGACAAAAGCAGCTTCTTTGTATTACCCGTGTCATGTTATGCCTTCCGCCGATGCTGATTCTTGACGAGGCTACTTCCTCTATTGATACAAGAACGGAAATACAAATTCAGGAAGCTATGGATAAGCTTACAGAAGGCAAAACATCATTTGTAATTGCGCACAGACTTTCCACGATTAAAAATGCCGATCTTATTCTTGTAATGAAAGACGGCGATATAATTGAGAGCGGCAATCACAATGAGCTTCTTGAAAAGGGCGGTTTTTATGCAGAGCTTTATAACAGTCAGTTTGAAAAGGCTTCGTAAGGAGGAATGCAGACATGAGGTTTAATTATATTGTTATTGAACGGGAATTTGCCAGCGGCGGAAGAGATATAGGAAAACTTGTTGCGAATAAGCTTAATATTCCCTGTTATGGACGTGAAATCCTTGAAAAGGCTGCTGAAAGGGAAAATTTATCAGTTGAATATGTAGAAGAATTAGAAGAAGGCTCTACGGGCAGTTTTTTGTACTCGCTTTATAAAATATCCAGTATGGCAGACGGTACAATGGGAGGAGCAACAGCTGCGGAAAAACTTAATTCAGATGAGATAAATATTATCAGAGAGCTTGCATTATGCGGTCCTACAGTATTTGTTGGAAGAAGCGCAGCCTATGCTTTAAATGATAGAAATGATGTTTTAAAAGTATTTGTGCATGCAAATCATGATTTTAGAATTAAAAGAGCTTGTGAAGTTTACGGACTGGAAGAAGGTTCAGTAAAAAGCATTTTGAAAAAATATGATAAGAGAAGAAGTAATTATTTTAAAATGAATTGCGGAAAAGACTGGAATGAAATAAGAAATTATGATCTGATTCTGGACAGCAGTGTTTTAGGCATTGAAAAAGCGGCGGAAATAATAGCTGAATGCTGCAAATAAAACAAAAGCGGACTTTTAAGTCCGCTTTTGTTCATTTAATCAGTATACTGATCTATATCTATTTCCGGTAGATCCAGAGAGGAAGTTGTAATTATATCTTCCGATTCAAACAGGATAATTTCCATTTCCGGAGTTTCATATTTTTTCTTTTCTGTCATAATCTTTAATGTCTTTTAATAAAAAATAACCTGTTAAAACGTAGGACGACCTCCCCGTTCCTCATTACA
>ERZ772883.2594-NODE-2594-length-10998-cov-3.185141_pt1 | contig 10998 bp, 13 predicted proteins | sample MGYA00580575_ERZ772883 | MGnify/ENA primary metagenome ERZ772883 (study PRJEB29015, sample SAMEA2737666) | human gut metagenome | biome: human gut; feature: human-associated habitat; material: faeces | place: China | collected 2012 ...
TTCTAAGCCTTCAGAAGAGGTAAAAGCTGAGCCGGAGAAGATTGATTTCTCCAATGTAAAGATTGAACCTTTATTCGAGGAAGAAGTAGACTTCGATACATTCAGCAAGTCAGATTTCAGAGCTGTTAAGGTAAAAGAGTGTGTAGCAGTTCCTAAGTCAAAGAAATTATTACAGTTTACTTTAGATGACGGAACAGGCACAGACCGCACTATTTTAAGCGGAATCCACGCTTATTATGAGCCAGAAGAGCTTGTTGGAAAGACACTTATTGCCATCACAAATCTTCCACCTAGAAAGATGATGGGAATTGAATCTTGTGGTATGTTACTTTCAGCAGTAAACAATCTTAAGGATTCAGAGGATGAAGAACTTCATCTTCTTATGGTTGATAACCACATTCCAGCAGGTGCTAAGCTGTACTAATACGTACTTGATTTGTGTAACAAGTTGCAGACATAGATAAAGTCTTGGACAAGAATTACAACGAAATTGTAACGAATCCGTATTTTCAGATGAAAACGGATAAGTCCAGATAAGTTACATAACGAATATTTCATGAATGCCAAGAGGCACTTTCTTAGAAGAAATTCTAGGAAGGTGCCTCTTTTTTTGTTTGTTTGAATCCATGGCAACAGATATCACAAATCTAACGTAAAGGAGAACAGCGATGAGTAAAACCAAGATAGGCGAAGAACAGATGCCAGATGAATATTATGACCTGGAGCGAAGGACCGAGATCAAGGCTACATCGAACCGGTTAAAGAAACAGTTCCTGACCTGGAGAGAATGCGAGATTGTTTACAGCCTTCAGCATCGAAAGTTACTAAAGCTTGCAGATGAAGCAGGAGCAATCTATCGATTTGACGGAGTAGTTCTTATTAACAGAGAAATCTTTGAGGCATACCTGGAGCAATTCAGGCAGGAGCCATTAACTCAGGGGCAGGTTCGGAAAGTAAAGAACCGATGGGAGCAGATGAGAGATGAAGGGTAATCTTTGGAAAGTCTCAGATCTATTAGATGAAACAGATATCCGATTTGCTCAGAAACGGTTTTTCGATTTGAGATCAGGTTATGAATACTACGGACTTACGGAGAAGGTATTGATGAGAATGGCCAGAGAAGCTGGAGCATTATACAAGATTTACACCACATATAGGGTCCGTAGAGATCTATTTGAAGCGTATTTAAGAGAACAGTACCGAAAGGAGAACGGACTATGAGGTCATTAAGTAAAGCAGCCAGAGAAACACGGGATAAGAGAAAACAGTACGTGAAATATCAAGAAGGAGCAGAACTTTATAGCATGGGAGTTTCAAGATTCAAGCAGATGGCGCATGAATGTGAGTCGGTCATTAAAGTTGGTAAGAGTGCATGGGTAGACCTGGAAACCTTTGATAAGTATTTCCAGTCATTCAGATTATAAGGAGGGAGAAGATTATGAGTAGAGTTATCGCAATTGCAAATCAGAAAGGTGGTGTAGGTAAGACCACCTCAGCCGTGAATCTGGCTGCAGGTCTTGCAGATCAGGGTAAGAAGGTCCTTGTGGTGGATTTAGATCCACAGGCATCACTAACACTGTGCATGGGATACAGAGAGCCGGACAAGCTGGATCACTCGATTACGGAAGTGATTTCAGCTGTAGTAAATGACGATGAATTACCGGAGGGATTCGGGGTCATCCACGTAAGAGATAATCTGGATCTACTTCCTTCCAACATTAATTTGTCTGCGGCTGAGGTTTCTTTGGTAAATGCTATGAGCAGAGAGCTAGTCCTTAGAACTTATATGGAACAGGTTAGATCACAGTATGATTACGTGCTGATTGATTGTATGCCTTCTCTTGGCATACTGACTGTTAATGCCCTTGCATGCGCGGATAGTGTACTTGTACCGGTACAGGCGGCTTATCTTCCGGTTAAGGGCCTACAGCAGCTTATTAAGACCATCTATACCGTAAGAAGACTGAACAACAACCTAAGCATAGAGGGAATACTCTTCACTATGGTGGATCGTAGAACGGTCTATGCGGAAGAAATAGTGTCTGAGGTAAATGAAGTATATGGTAAGTCGATTCCAATCTTCCCGATTGAGATTCCCATGTCAGTAAGAGCCTCAGAGACAAGTCAGATGGCAAAGACAATCTATGATTACGATCCTAAGAGAAAAGCTGCATCAGCATATTCAGAATTGACAAGGGAGGTATTAGAACATGGCTGTTAAGAGAGAAAAGGTTCATTTTGAAACGGTTGAGGAATTGCTTGGGGCTCCTATTGAAGGATGCCACAACAGAGGTTCGTATTGATCAGATTTTTCCTTTTGAGAATCATCCCTTTAAGGTCCTGGATGATGACAAGATGGAGGATCTTGTTCAAAGCATTAAAGATAATGGAGTACTTACACCAGTTCTGCTACGTCCGGATGATGAAGGAACCTATGAGATGATTTCTGGACATCGTAGAATGCATGCAGCAAAGCTGGCAGGGCTTGTTACTATCCCAGCAATCATAAAGCCAATGACAAATGATGAAGCCACTATTGCAATGGTAGATGCAAATGTCCAGCGAGAAGAGATACTGCCTAGTGAGAGAGCTTTTTCGTTGAAGATGAAGATGGATGCTCTACGAAGACAAGGAAGTCGTGAGGACTTAACTTCTCGACATGATGTCGAGAAGTTCCGTGAGTCATGGAGCAGTGAAACAGTTGGAAAGTCTATGGGCATGGGTGGTCGTCAGGTGCAGAGATACATTAGGCTTACAGAGTTGATACCGGAGATTCTGGATTACGTAGACCGGAAGCGTTTATCAATGGTTCTCGGTATTGAGATTTCATATTTCAACAAGGAGCTGCAGAAGTGGCTATATGAATATATCCATGAAAACGGTATGGTTCGCCAGTCTCAGATAGATGCTTTGAAAGAGAACAATGTAGATAATCTGACCCAATACAGTATGATCGAAGTCCTGAATGCAGCACTTCCTCAGAAGAAGACGAATGGTAAGCTGACACTCTCAAAGAAGAAACTGGATAAGTTCTTTACACCGGATTATGACACGGATGAGAGGGAAAAGATAATTATGACTCTTCTTAAAAACTGGAAGGAAGGTGGTGCACATGGAATTTCGTAAGTTTGATTACATTGATCGGGTGCATTCTTCTCAATATGACTTCATACGGATACCTAAGGCCATGATGGACAATGATGGTTTTTTTGGAGCTCTTTCAATTCAGGCGAAGCTACTGTACGGTCTGCTATTAGACCGTATGGCAGTATCGATGAAGAATCATTGGATGGATGAACAGAACAGGGCATATATTATATACCCAATCAAAGAGATTGCAGAGGACCTATCTATATCTCAGAGAAAGACCAGTGATTATCTGTCAGAGTTAGAACAGTTCGGATTGATTGAGAAGAAACAGAGAGGACAGGGAAAGCCTAGCATTCTCTACGTGAAGAATTTTGTATATGAAAATGTGTGAGTCCGGTAGAGGTCAGAAGTGCAGAATCTGCACCTCTGGATGTAGTAAGAAAGGAGGAAAAAGCTGTGAGCGATGAAATACAATTCAAATATTTCTATGGAACAGAATCAGAAATGCTCACCTTCTATCGGATTCCGAAGCTCCTGGTCACAAGCAAGTATTTTAAGACGCTGACCAATGATGCGAAGATGTTATACGGGCTAATGCTGGATCGGATGTCCTTATCAGCGAGAAATCATTGGTTTGATAAGGGAAATCGGGTATTCATCTATTTTTCTGTTGAAGATACGATGGAATGTCTTAATTGCGGAAAGAATAAAGCGATGAAGACAATTGCTGAATTGGATGAAAAAGGGGGCATTGGATTGATTGAGAGAAAGAAGCAAGGGCTTGGTAAGCCGGACATTATCTATGTAAAAAACTTCTTTTTGGCATCCAAGGAAAGTGGTTCTGAAGTTTACAATGTAAACCTCTGCAGGTCCCAAAATGAAACCTCAGAAGGTTTAGATGATGGACATCAGGAGGTTTATAAAGAGGACTCTAATAAGAATAAAAATAATAATACTGAATTTAATAACAACGAATCTAATCTGATCTTATCTGTGGAAACAGGCGAGAAAAGATCCGATGTAGCAGGATATCAGCAATTGATAAAAGAGAATATTGAGTATGACTTCTTGTTAGATCGTTATCCCTATGACAGAGATATCATCGAAGGGTTGATCTGATTCTTGAAACGGTCCTTTCTCGAAATGATGAAATTGAGATTGCCAGGAATCGATATCCGGCAGAGTTGGTTCGATCCAGATTCTTAAAGCTGGATTTTGGGCATATGGAATATGTACTTGGATGCATGAAAGATAATACTGCCAAGGTTAGGAACATAAAAAAGTATATGCTGGCAGTGTTATTCAATTCAGTATCTACGGTGGGAAGTTATTACCAGGCAGAAGTAAATCATGATATGTATTATTCTAAAGCAGAATAATAAATGATGTCAGAAATACTGACAAAGAGTGATAAAAGTGTTACACTCCAAGTAGGTCAGTATTTCTGACATGGAGGTGACGATATGACCTTTGGAGAAAGACTTAAGAAGGCGAGAATCGACAGTGGTATCAATCAGGCAGATGCAGCGAAGAAATTGGAGATGTCCAGGCCAACCTTATCGGCAATCGAGGCTGATAAACGTCAGGTCCTTGCATCTGAGATTTTGCAATTTGCCGAACTTTATAATGTTTCGGTACTTAGTCTGATGAGTGATGAGGAATCGGAGCAATCTGTAAAGAAGAATCAAATGACCAGGCTTTTGCAGTATCAGTCCGCTTTTCAGAAGATGAATGAAGACAAGCAGAAGCAGGTCTTGAAATATATGGAGCAGCTTCAGGATGAGTCCTGATTAGCCGGGAGGGAGGTTATTATGATGGTTCTATTATCTGTTGGATTAGTACTTCTAATGGCCGGAGTACTAATTGTCACAATCTGTTTTAGTGCAGCATTATCTATTATGCCGTATATCAGCGGAGCATTGATCAGTCTGGTAATATGCACTGAAGTACCATTTGCAAAGGAGATTGTACCGGATCATCCATTTATGAATTACTGTGTGATTCTGATAATCGTTGAAGTAATCATTGCTGCTCTAATGCGGATCAAGTGGATCGGAAGGGCAACTGCGCTTTGCTTCAATGAGATTATGGTTGGCATCATCAGTATGTTTATTCTTGATGCAATGAAGCCGGATTCCATTGGCTATTGTGTGTTTATTACATTGGTTTATCTGGTTGGTAACCTTGTATTCCTTACTACTAATTCCAGTAAGTATGCAAGTGAAGAGAAACCAGTTCCTGCTGGAATCATAATTTCGACCCTGATGTATGCCATTGCGGGCTATTTCATACTTGCAATCCCAACAGAGCTTTTATGGCAGAAGTACATTGAACAGACATTTCCATCTGTAGTAGTCGGATTTATGGTAGTTTACTGGGCTTTACGAATCGTGATCTGTGGAGGAATCCTTGTGAAAGGGATCATAAGAGCTAAGAAATCGTTATCAGATGATCAGATCGGTGAAAGGTGGGATATAGATGGAAGAGAAGAAGCCTCATCCAAATCAGTATAAGGAACCACATTTTACGTGTGAGATCCATTATGGTCCGGATAGCGATAAGTACATCAGAGAATATCAGCAGATGAAAGCGGCATCATTTAGAGAACAACTGGAGAAGTTTAACCGGCAGGAATTATTGAAGTTAAGGACAATGTTGGAGGAGTACCATAAGGGATTAGAATAAAAACGGAGGAGAGTGACTAAAGTATGATAATCGAGACAGCATTAGTGGAACTAGCAAAAGCAGGGGGAACGGAACTATTTCTCTCATCGAGTGAAAGCCTACTGAAGAAGGTTAAAACAGCAAAAGATATAAAACAATTATTCATTAATACGGGTGAATTTTTTGTTGATTATGAAAATGATGCAGATCAATTATTTGATGATATGGCCAACGTGCTTTCAAAGGAGAATATGACAAAGCTGGCCAATGAATTGAAGGATGAACCAGGATATAAATTAAAGGATAGGCTACTCAATTCATTGATGGTAATCATGAAAGAATATGAAATCCCGCACGGCATGGCTCTGTCATATGCGAACGCAATTCTATTTGCAATTATGGGGCAACTTCCGGTGGTTGCACCAGACAAATATGATCGTGCATATCAAGCTGAATGGAAAGCAGAGCAGGAAGAAAGCTTTAAGGAGTTAGCAGAGAAATTTGAGAGATTAAGAAATGAACTTCAGATATATCAAAGTCGACATTTAGAGATATTATCAGCTGATGCGATTGATTTAGATATCAGGCGTCAAACTACTGATCCTAAGATAGGTTTTGACTTCTTTAATGTGGATGACGATACATTTAAGGAAGCACTTGAAAGTAAGAAAAATGATGAAGTTATAGCGATAAAAGCGCGATGCAAAGAAGAAGCTATCTATTGCACAATAAATGAATTATGGATGCAAGGAGAAAATCGTCCAATATTCATAGTGAAGAATGAAGAAGACTGGAAGAGCTTACTTCAGATAAAGGATGCTGGAAATATTTATATACCATGGTTTTATTCAGATCAAATTGTAGCCATTCCTAATAATACTAATATATTTGTATTTACTGAACGTGTTCCGTCATTTATTAAAGGGGAGATAAATTTACGCCCACGTACATACTCTACAATATCAGCATCTTTACAGAGAGCGGGGATGGGAATAAATGAAGCCAATAAATTAGTATCAGAGACTCATGGCCTATTTATACCGTTAAAGAAGAAATTGTTTAATGGAGCATATTTAAAAGAGCCTAGATGGTTAAATGGATTACATCGCAATATTAAGGAAACAGCATTATTGATAGGCCAATGGACAGATTGTGATGGTGACAAGGCAGTTATAGAATCCTTAAGTGGCATTAAGTATCAAGATTTTATTTCAGAGATAAAGGAATATGCTAGGGATGAAGATCCATTTATTCATATCGTAGATATCAATTCAACAAAGGAATATTATCTGGCAAGTGCTGAAAATGCATGGGATTATATTGATGTTGATAACGATAGTGAGATCTGGAATAAATTTAAGGATGTTCTCCTTGAAGTTATAAATGAGGCAGAAAAACTATTCACATATTCATCTCAAGAAAAGCTTGTTGCACAGTTTAAAGGAGAAAAATTCTTTTGGTCTGCAGTAATAAGAAAAGGGATGTTACGTAGTCTTATTATGAAGGCTTACTATAAAAAAGATAATAATTGCCAAGTTCAGTTAGATTCTTTAGTAAGCAAAATTTTGGGATATATCCAAACTTCAGAACAGTGGCATTATATTTCAAACTTTTTTGTTGATTTATGTGAGGTATCACCGAATAGTGTGCTTAATAAGCTAGAAGAAGAACAAATTAATCCTACGGGTCTAATGGAGCTGTTTGAAAATCAATCATCTGATTTCTTATTCGGCAGGAATGATTATATTGAGATTTTGTGGGGAGTTGAGGAGTTCCTTGTACAGAGAGAATACGCATCACGTGCATATTCATGGCTTCTATATCTTGATAATTTATCTTTTGAATACAAATCAAATTCACCAAAGGATATCTTTGGGAAATTACTATGCCCGTGGCATAATTTTTCAGCATTTAGCAAAAGTAATGACAAAATAGAGATTGCAGCTAAGGCATTAGCAAAAGATAAAAATGCATGGGACCATATTTTTGGAGCACTACCAACAGGACATGCAAGTATTTTTGGCGACTTACATGCACCTAAATATAGAAATCATGTGGAAGAAGACACAATAACCAGAAAAGAGATGTATGACACCAATTTGGGATATATAGACCTTCTTTTAAAAGCAACTGATTTTAAACCCCAAAGGTGGAATGATCTGTTAAATATATATGATGAAGTTGAACCAGATATTCGAAAGAAGATTAAGGAAAAATTATTATTTGAAATTGCACAGATGGACGATGGTGAAAGGCTGATAATCAAGAATAACATCAGAAGACTGGTTTATAAGCATCGATATTTTGCGTCAGCTGAATGGGCTATGGGCGAAGATTTGATTGGTGAGATGCTTGATATACTAGATTCAATAAACTTCACCCAACAAGAATATGATTTTGAATATCTATTTAGACCTTCGTATGATGGTATTATTCTGGATCCAGTTCCTTATGATGTGGATGACAAAAGAGATATAAACGAAAGCAAAACAAAAGATCTCCTTGTCAAAAAATTAAACGAGTTTAAAGAAAATAATTATAGCCTGGAATTATTATCAAAGCTCTGTGCGCAGGAGAAGTCTTCCTATCTAGGTCGAGTATTGTCGGATTATTGGGCTGATGATTTTTTTGATAAAAATGTATTCGCATCACTATATAAGTGCCAGAGTAAACATGAGATGGCAATAGAATACATTGAAGGATTGGCTCGCAGAGGAGTTGATGTATATACTAATGTAAACGAATTAAGTGAGTGCGTAGAGTTAGATGATGATTTTAGAATTATACTATTTAGAATCGAAGCTTTATATACAGATAAGAAACCATTAGTCGATAATGCTTCAGTAGAAATAAAACGTGCATTTTGGAAAGATTTTCGATGGTTTTCATCTAATAATATGGATTGGGCAGTGGCAGAGTGCCAGCAGTATGGAACAGTTAATACGTATTTGGATTTATTGTATAGATTCCATGAAAATCGAAATCTTACACCAGAGCAATTGCTTGAAAAAATGCAACGGATTGATGTGATGGAACGAGGAAGTAATAATTCGATGACGGATCATTATTTAAAAGAATTACTAAAGCCATTACAGGAGCAATGCATTGAAGATCGAGATAAATGTGCAAAGATAGCGCATATTGAGATTGCATTCTTTTATCTATTGGACTGGGAAGATATGAAGTGCTTTCAAAAGGAAATAAAGCACGATCCTGAAATGTATGCAGAAATGGTCTCAGTTATATTTAGACATGATGGTGATGATCCCGAAGAAAGAAAGACAGAAGAGTTTCGTAATTATGCGAAGGTAATACATAGGTTGTTTGATATGGCAAAGTTTTGTCCATGTGAAGAAAATGGCACTGTTAGTTATGATGAGATTAGGGTGTGGGTAGATAAATTGATACGAATACTTGATTCGAATCACCAAAAAGAAATGTTTGGATATGTGTTAGGAAGGTTGTTTGCATATGCACCTAAAGCAGCTGATGGTCATTATCCATGTGAAGCAGTGTGCCAGATTATAGAGGAATATGGGGATGAATCTTTACTGAGTGAATATAGATGTGAGTTGTTCAATAAAAGAGGAATATTTAGTCCTTCAGCAGGTAGGGCAGAGAAAGACATTGCAGAAGATTACAAAGATAATGCAGATTTTTTGAGCATTAAGTACCCGAAGACTGCTGATGTGTTTTTCAAAATGTCACAAAGATATATATATGATTCTGACCTAGAAAGACGACGTGCCGAAAATGGATATTTTTAGAATTTAGTCTTTGAAATACAATTTGTAGAGGAAATGTAGAGATAATGTAGAGGAAATGTAGAGGCTATGTAGATTGTAATGCATTTTAAAGGCTGATATTATTATCATAGACAAACGTGAACGAAATCACCGGAGTGGTGACGGACCTCACGTTTGTTTTTCTTTTGCAGAAGAATTGAATATGGACATTGTAGAGAGCGTCAGCTCGTAATCAGAAGATTGCGAGTCTGGCGCTTTTTTCATGTCCGCAATTCCGGGTGACGATCCGGATTAACCAAATCAAAAACAGAAAGGAAAACAAAACTATGTATTATGAACAGTTCAAAGAACGAATCGAAGAGGATCTTCACCAGGCACTTGCTGATCATGGTATTGATGCAAACCTCAGTCAGCATCACGTTGAGAAGCTGAATGCTTCCTATGATGCAATTAGCGTCACTCCGGAGGGCAGTCACATCGGTGTGAATGCAAATCTCAGTGCCATGTTCGAGGCAATCGAGAATGGCCAGGATTACAACGAGGTAGTGTCCAGAGCATCTGAATCTATCATCGCCGGTATCGAGAACACTCCTGAGATCAATGTGGAGGATCTTACCATTTATGATGAGATGAAGAGCAAGCTGGCAATGGAAGTTGTTTCCGCTGATCGTAATGCTGAGATGCTTGAGAATGTTCCTCATGAGCAGATGGAGGATATGGCAGTTGTCTATCGTCTGATTCTTGGTCAGGACAGTGAGGGAAGAAGTTCCGTGCTTGTTACCAATGACCTGATGGAGCAGTTTGGTGTTACTCACGAGCAGCTTCATGATGATGCAATGATCAGCGCACCTGAAATCAGACCTTCCGAGATTAGAGGAATGTCGGTTGTAATGACTGAAATGATGGGACCTGGAATGATTCCTGAGATCGATCCGGCTGATGAGCAGATGTTCGTTGCTGGTGTATCTGACAATATCCACGGAGCGGGTGTGATTGCTTACCCTAACTTCTTTGAGGATGCAGCTGAAAAGCTTGGTGGTGACTTCTATGTTCTTCCGAGCAGTATCCATGAGGTTCTCCTCGTTAGAGATAACGGAGAGATGACCGCAAAGGATCTGGAAGCAATAGTAAGAGAAGTCAATGCTACTCAGGTTGCACCGGAAGAGCAGCTTACCGACCATGTATATCACTATGACTCTAAGGAACATGTCTTTGAGATGGCTGATAAGTTCGAGGAACGACAGGCTGAAAGAGATGCTGATGAGCGTGATTCAGACAAGGGTTCTCTTCTTGATGACCTTAAGGTCAAGAAGGAAGAGGTTGCTAAGGAAGCACCTGAGAAGCATGCCAAGTGGATTCATGAAGGTCTTACCGATGCATGAGGATAAGTGCAGTTTACGATGCCCAGCGGTCTCCATTCTGTTTTAGAACGGCCGTTTTCCGAAGCCAACGGCCGCCCATTTTTAGTTAAAAGATCACCACTTATCGTGTGTTGATC
>ERZ772883.2603-NODE-2603-length-10985-cov-3.970082_pt1 | contig 10985 bp, 9 predicted proteins | sample MGYA00580575_ERZ772883 | MGnify/ENA primary metagenome ERZ772883 (study PRJEB29015, sample SAMEA2737666) | human gut metagenome | biome: human gut; feature: human-associated habitat; material: faeces | place: China | collected 2012 ...
AACAAACGCATAGATCATGGGCGTGGTCAGTTCATCGGCTTCCCTGTATGTTCTGACAAGTTTGAGAAAAGAAGCGATGTGATCGGAATCGGCTTCATACGCCCGAAGTTCCTCCATATCCGTTTCCAGAACGGCTTTCAGTTCAGCCTGTTCTTTCTCATACGCTGCAAGAAAATCATCAAAACGCTTTTCAGAAATCTTTTCAAGCGCATACGATTCATACAGCTTCTGAATCAGCACATCCAGTTCCTTACAGCGTTTCTGCGCCTTGCGGATTCTGGCTTTCGTTTCTTTTGCCGCCTGTGCCTGCTGCAATTCAGACGCTTCCCGAACTTTGCGCGCAAACTCGACTTCATTGGAGAGGGCATAGCGGCTGACGGTCTGAATGGTTTTCAAAATCAGTTCCCGCAATGCTTTTGTAGCTACCTGATGGGAAACGCACACGCTCGTTTCCCGTTTTCGGGACAGCATATAGGTCGAGCAGTTGTAGGAATCGCTTTTGAATACGCCTTGCGCATCTTTCGCTCCATGCCGATGGTTATACAGCCTTTGCCCGCACTCGGCGCAGTAAACCAGACCTGTCAACGGATTCGCCACGCCCAGCGTATCTGTCCGTTTTATGCTTTTCAGCGCGCATTGGGCAAGCTCCCATGTTTCTTTCGTTACAATGGGTTCATGGGTATTCTCGAAGATCAGCAGCTTTTCCGGCGGGTTGGCGCGTCGTTTATCCTTGTAGTATCGTTTTCCGGAACGAAAATTGACCGTATGTCCCAAATACTCCTGATGGGTCAAAATTCTGCTGATTGTCAAACTGTTCCAATCATGTGCATGAGCTTCTTTTGTATAGTCGCTGCGCATCCCGCAGGCGTGTTTCGTATAGTAGTAGCCGGGATTGTCCACTTTCTCCTTCGTCAGAATCCGTGCAATTTCAGACGGCCCGTGTCCCTCGCAAGCCATCTGATAGATTCTGCGGACAGTCGCCGCCGCTTCATCGTCAACCAGCCAGTGGTGCTTGACATCCGGGTCTTTTCGGTAGCCGTATAAGCAGTTGTTGTTGGTGGGTAAGCCGGATTTGCCGCGCAGCTGATAAGCCGCCGTAACTTTCTTGGACTGGTCTTTCAGGTACCATTCGTTCATGATGTTCAGAAACGGCACAAACTCGCCTGTTTCGGGATGATCGTTATCCACGCCGTTGGCGATAGCGATAAATCGGACATTGTGCTTGCGGAACACCACTTCCGTATAAAATCCCGTTTCAAGATAGTTGCGCCCGATTCGGCTCATATCCTTCGCCAGAATCACGCCAACCTTTCCGGCTTCCACGTCGGCAATCAGGCTTTTCCAGCCGGGGCGATCGAAATTGCCGCCGCTCCATCCGTCGTCCGTATAGTGCTTGCAGTTGGTGAATCCATGCTCGTCGGCGTAATTTTGCAGATAGAGCTTCTGGTTCACGATGGAGTTGCTTTCCCCGTCGAGGTCATCGTCGCGGGACAGGCGCTCGTACAGCGCCGTAATCAGATTTTCTTTCAATAAAATTCCTCCTTCACACATTTTTTCGGTCTTGAAGGGTGTAAAAGAACATTTTTACGCACTGTCTGAATATACGGGGAAAAATGGGAAATCGTCTGAAAAGCGGCATTTTTTCAACTGCTTCGGTTTTGTCGGCTTTCCCGATGCAAAAATGCAACAGATTTGACTTGGCTATTCGAGTCTGATATGATACGATCAAAGAAAAAAACTCAGGAGGATGAATGGATGCAGGAAAAATGGCTTCCCGGAAATACAATGGACAGAATCCGCGACCTGTGCAGAAGCCGAAACATCACGCAGGTGGAGCTGGCGCAGGCTGTCGGTATGGACAAAAGCACATTAAGCCGCGTAATGGCTGAAAAAACGAGCAAACTGTCCAGTAAAAATCTTGTCGCCATCGCGAATTACTTTGAAGTTTCGACGGATTTTCTTCTGGGGCTGACGGATATTCCTGCCCGCAAAGAGCATGACATTGAGCGTCTTGGGCTGTCTGTGGAAGCAGCTGCCAATCTCCATCAGGGCAAGCTGAACCATTCTGTGGTCTGCCAGCTTTTGGAAAATCCGAAATTCGCAGAGCTGACCCGCCAAATCGCGCTCTATCAGGAGGGCGTTCTGGCTTCCGGCGTTGCCGCGCAGAATCAAATGTACAACTCTATGAGCAGCCTCATGTTGGAACATGGTCAGGCTAACCCGGAGGATATGTCCGCCGTTCGTGGCGCTGTGCAGGAAGCGCAGGCGCTCAAACGCCCGGTCTATGCGGATGAGATCGAGAACATCACGCGCAACTTCCGCCAGATTCTCGCTGAAATGAAGCAGGATGGACCGGAACGTGTCAGGCAAACCGCGGCGCTGACCAAACAGAAGCTCAGCGAAATCACGAAAGTGCTTCCGCGCCAGAAAAAAGGTCTGCAACTCAGACCCGAAGGCATCATGGGGATGCTCTCGGCTGCGCTGAACCAGATCACCGTTCCAGAAGAATATCAGGCTGAATTGGGCGAAGCAACCGATCAGCTCAAACAGGCCATCTGGAACTACATGAACACCACCTACAATATCCAAATGGAGATGAACGCCCATCACGAACGAAACCCTTTGCCTGATGATTCAGAACGGAAATCATGAGGCATGCACCCAGTTGATTGAGCAGAATACGATGTTTATTCGCTCAGCCGCGATTCAATTTGAAAAACGATACGGCGGCACAGTTCTGAACTGTGACGATTACGAGCAGGAAGGGCGAATCGCTCTGCTTCACGCCGCAGAGCGCTACATGCCGGAAAAGGGGAAATTCCTGACGTATGCCGCCATAGTCGTTTGCACCGCAATGCTCGACGCCCTTCGGCAAACACATCCTGAAATCAACACAGTTTCACTGGAAGAAAACCAGACGGCAGTTGAAGCCATGCAATCCGACAATCCTGTTCTAATCCGAGATATCTATCATAAAAGCCCCGAACAGCTCTATCTGGACAAGGAAAGACTGCTTGCGCTCTACGATGCAATGAATCGCTCGTCTCTTCGCGATGCCGCATGGGTTCGCCATCGGTTTGGTTTCGATGGCGAACCGTGCGCACTGGCAGCAGCGGCGAGGGACTACGGCTTGAGCATCAGCCGGGCAAGGCGCATCGAAGATGAAGCCCTGCGCCATATTCGTGAGAATTTGGCCGCACAGGGCAGGAAGAAAGTGGCTGCATGACCCCGACTTTGTGGTTTAAGCGTAAATCAGCTCGTTCAGCAGGATTTCTTCTGCGCGAGCTTGAATATGATTCATACGTGCAACCCATTCTATCTGATCGCGTGCTTTGAGCGCTTCGTCAACCCCTTCCTGCCGCATCATCTGCGGCAGGAGGATTTCAAGGCGTTCCCTGCATTCGGCATCCACGCCGACGAGATGCGCCGTCAGTTTGCCGGAAAGCAACAGGACATTGTACAGAATGGGCTTATGCTCTTTAAGATACGTCTTGCGCATCCTGCCGTACTTGCCCAGCACCGCAGGCTTATCCGGGACGGTCAGGTCGGGAAGCAGATAGTCGTCGCAGCGATGATAGGTCGGTTTCATACGAATCTCCTTTCAAACACAAAAAAGCAGTGACAACGGTGAAGAAAACTTCATCCGTCATCACTGCTTGAGGATATTCAGTTGTCGTTTATAAAGCGGCAGTATGCGGAAGAACTTTTCTTCCTTTACATACTACATCCCATCATACTTTCGTATGTAGTCATAACGCATCCCTCCCTTCTTCTGTAACAGAAGCGGGAGGCAACCACCGGCAGCACTCGTCTGTCTACCTCGTCATTATAGCATGGTCATATTCTGAGCGCAAGGGCGAGTTGACCGTCAGCGGCAACGGCGTTATATTTATATATAGAGGAACAATCACAGGAACAGACGATCACTGTTCCTGTTTCCCGGCGTAACGATCAGCGCCGGATGAATTGGACGCTGTGAACCGCTTACGGCAGGGGCGGCGCAGCGTCCTTTTATTCCAAACAGGCCATCCCCACCCCGTCCCCGAAACCGTCTCAGACAGGAAAAGCCGATTCCTGTCTTTTATTTTGGCATGGGCAGGCGGTCAAAAAACGCTGGGGCTGGGAAGCAGCAGCAAGGCAGTAATTGCAGAGAATGGTAATGGCTTTATCACTTATCTGCATTTAATACTGGCCATACCGTCCTCAAAAACGATACCGTCACCGGCGAAGGCTTTCCAAGGTATCGGTGCTTGTAAATATAGCAAATGAAACAACGCACAGCTCTCAAACTTTTGAGAACTGTGCGTTAGCGCAAATATGGCTCAAATTATCCCATGACGGCATCCGTTGCGGTGAAATGCTCCAGGGAATTTTCCTTGACCTGAATGCAGAGATAGGTGATACCGGAATCATCAGCCGCAAAGAACTGACGCTTTGCCGCAGGAGCGATTCGCAGCCAATCTCCTGCAGTGAGGTCAACTGTTTCGCCGTCAATGACGGCCTTGCCCTTTCCGGCGAGAATGCCGTAAATCTCTTCGTTCTCCTTATGAGAGTGGACGAACGGAACGTCTGCGCCTGCAGGCAACTCGTTGACACTGATCTCTGCTCCGGTCAGACCCAGCTTTTCGTGCAGTTCGACACGGCCTTCCTTACCGACTGTTGTTTTTGCATAGTTTGCCATGATTCATTACCTCCGATGGTGATTTTCAATTTCCATTGCTTGATTGTAGTATAGCGAAGGACGCATTCAAAAACAAGTACGCACCTTTTTATAACTGTGCATTTAGATTTGAATGTGCTATAATATCTGCAAATGATTACGGAGGCGATTTTTATGCGAACGAAAGAAGAACTGCCCGCCTGCCCGGTTGCAACGGCGGTATCTCTTATCGGTGGGAAGTGGAAACTGCTGATCTTGAGGAACCTGAAGGTACGCCCATGGCGCTTCAATGAATTGCAGAGAGATATTGACGGCATTTCCCAGAAGGTTCTAACGGACAGCCTGCGGCAAATGATGTCAGACGGACTGGCTTACCGTCACGACTATCAGGAACAGCCACCGCGTGTGGAATATGGTCTGACAGAGCTGGGAAAGCAGATGTTGCCCATTGTGGACGCTCTGGCGGACTTCGGAAACTATTACAAATCTGTCGTAGGGCAGGATGAAAATGCGTAAAGAAATGGAGACAACACTATAGTTTCATTTTCGAGTGAAACTCTGTGAAACCTTTTGAAATCGTATCATTTTTATCAACCATTGCCAAATTGGTCTTGATTTTTCCAATAAAAATCAAGGCTTTTTTATTTCCATAGCAAAACAAAAATCGCCCGCCCTTGACGAGCGGCCGAAGCGATGCTATAATCAAAGCATAGCAGCGGGCTTTTAGCAGAGATTAGCCCTGCTTATCCGGGCGGTCGTGATGTTCGAGATCACGACCGCTCATTTTCTTTTGCAGGTCACAAAGCGTCTCCCGCAGCACATAGGCCACGATGCAAGCGCCGGATATCACGAGCAGAAGGTTCGGCATAGCTTTCACCTCCTTCCGGTCAGATTCCGGGGGGAATGGTGTCAAGCCCGCCGCTATGCAATGGCCGACGGTTGTGTGTCGGCAAAGAAAATTAAATCATATTCGGCCGTTCGCGTCAAGTGCATATCAGGGAATCCCCCGTCCTTGGCGGATGGCCGAAGCAACGCCGCTCCTAAAGTCCGGCGGCTCAGCCATATATGCAAAAGCGCCCGAGGGGTTTTTTCATTCCTCCGGGCGCTTTTTCATTACTTTTTCAGATATTCCCCGTTGACGATGTCTCCGGGCGTATTGAGCGGCTCGCCGCGGTCAAACGCCACGATGTTATGGTAAACGTAATTCACCATGTTGATGTCGTTGTCCTTCGTGTTGCCGCCCGCATGCGCGCTGGCGACCACGTTATCCAGCGTCAGCAGCGGATGATCCTTGGGCAGCGGCTCACGCTCATAGGTGTCCAGCCCCGCCGTCGCGATCTTGCCCGTGGTCAGCGCGTCAATCAGCGCCGCCTCGTCCACAATCGGGCCGCGCGCGGTGTTGATGAGCATGGCTGTCGGCTTCATTTGGGCAAACTGCTCCGCGCCGATCATGCCGCGCGTTTCCTCGTTGAGCGGGCAGTGAATCGTGTAGATGTCGCTCTCCCTGAGCAGCGTATCAAAATCGACGAAGCGGTAGCCGAATTTCTCCTCCTGCTCCGTCTGGCGGACGATGTCGTAATAGATCACGTTTGCGCCGAAGGCCGTCGCCAGCGCCGCGACCTTTTTGCCGATGTGTCCCAGCCCCAGCACGCCGACCGTCTTGCCCTTTATCATAAACGAGCGGCCAAAGTATTCCGTGCGCGGCCAATGCCCCGCGCGCAGTTGACGGTTGATTTGCAGCAGATTGCGATAGCCCGCCAGCATCAGCATGATCGCCAGCTCCGCCACAATGCCGGAATTGACGCCCGGGCAGGTCGCAATCGGAATCCCGCGCTCGCCCCACGCCTTGAGATCCACATGGTCAAACCCCGCGCCCCAGCGCTGCCAGAATTTGACGTTCGGGGTGTGGTTGATGATATCCGGGTCGATATCCAATCTGGAAATCAGATATTCGCAGTCCGCCAGATTGCCGTAGGCCTCCGGAGAGAGCGCGTCCACCAGTTCGAATCCCTCCGGCACGTTTTCGTGCAGCGCATCGTAGGCCCCCGGAAAGTAAATGCCGACGAGGCCGATTTTCTTCGCCATGTTCTTTCTCCCTTTCACGTTAAAGCCCCTCCTTTTTCCAAGGAGAGGCGGATTGTCCCATCGGAACTGTGTCACTCCAGCACGCCGACCTCGCGATAGTAGCGCGCCGCGCCCTCGTGAATCGGCACGCCCGCCAGATCGGTGCAGGCCTCCTCAAGGCTGGCCTTTTTCAGCGCCGCATGCGTCTCGGTGAGGTAATCCCAGTTCTCCCAAAAGGTCTTGGTCATCTGGTAAACGGTCTCCTCGTCCACATCTGCGTTGATGAACAGGGTGAGCTTGACCGCAGAAGTCGGCACATCCTCGTCCTGCCCCGCATAGGTTCCGGCCGGGATGGTATAGCTCGCATACCACGGATAATTCTCCTTGAGCGCCTCGACGGTCTCCGCAGGAATCGGCAGAATCTTCGCGTCGGTGGTGGTCATAATCTGGGTGACGGCCGCGTTCGGCGTGCCCGCCATGACCCAAACGCCGTCGAGCTGCTTGTTGCTGATCGCGTCGGCGGATTCGCTCGTGCCCATGTATTCGGCCTTGAGATCGTCGAGCGTCTTGCCCAGCAGCGCGAGATGCACCGTCGCCTCATCGACGGTCGTCGAACCGGCCGCGCCGACGGAGATGTGCTTGCCGACCAGATCCTCCAGCGTCTCGATGCCGCTGTCCCGGGTCACGACCACCTGATTCGGGTTGTAATACAGCCCCGCGAAAATGCGCAGGTTTTCGTTTGCGTAGCCCTCAAAGCTGTCCGTGCCCTGCCGCGCCTGATAGACGAGGTTCGCGTTGGCGATACCGATCTGTGCCTCGCCGTCCAGCGCCTGATTCAGGTTGTCAATGCCGCCGCCGGAGGGCGTGGCGGTCGCGCGCATGCCCTCGATGCTGTCGTTCCACAACTGGCAGACGGTCGCGCTGATCGGGTAGAACGTGGAGGACGTGCCCGCGGTGACGAAGTTGATGTTCGCGGCAAGCGCGTTCGAGACGCTCATCGCGGCGGCCGTGCAGAGCGCGGCGGCAAGCCATTTTTTCATAGTCGGATTCTCCTTCATGCCTTTTGTTTATCGGGAACGCCGATTGCTTCCTTCGGCGTCGGGATCAATGGGAGCGGTTCGCGCCCGCGACGGCCTTCAGCGGCACCCGGCGCTGAACCTTCGGGAGCACCGCGCGGTCGATCACGACCTCTGCCGCGATGAGCGCGAGCGCCGCCGCGTCGGTCAAAAGCGTCGGGTTGACAAAGAGCAATCCGCCCGCGACCAGCATCGCGCGGGTCACAAGGCGCAGCATCGTCGCGCCGGCGTTGTATTTCTGCATCGGCAGGCCGGAAAGCCCCTCCGCAATCGCGAGCACGCCGAGCGTCGCCGTCACAAAAGCGCGGATGGTTTCGCTGAGCGCCACGCCCTCCGTGCTGCCGTAGAGCAGCACCGGGTTATTGAGGAAGAAGAACGGCAGGATGAAGCCCGCGACGCCCAGCTTCATGGCGATCAGCGAGGTCTTGGTCATGTTGCTGTCCGCAATGCCTGCGGCGACATAGCTGCTCATCGCGACCGGCGGGGTGATGTTGGAAAGGCAGGCGTAAATCAGGCAGAACATGTTCGCCGCCATCTCCGTCGCGCCGACGCCGCGCAGCACCGGCACGGCCACGACGTACACGATCACATAGGCCGCCACGCCCGGCACGCCCATGCCCAGAATGATGGACATGATCATCACCATCAGGCCGCCGAGGAACAGATGGCCGTCGCCGACCACGCGCAGAATCAGGTTGCCGAAGTTCAGGCCAAGGCTGGTCATGTTGACCGAGCCGATGATGACGCCGATGATGATGCAGCTGATGCCCACGCCGATGGCGCTGCGGCTGCCCTCAACCGTCGCCTGCACGATGGTCTTGAGATCCATGCGCGTCTCCCTGCGGAGGAACGACACGGGGATGGTCACAAAAATCGCGACAATCGCGGCGAACAGCGGCGTATAGCCGGTGAACATCAGCGCCAGCAGCACGATCAGCGGAATGAGCAGATGGCCGCGCGCCCGGAGCACCTCGCCCGCCTTGGGGATGTTCTCCTTCGCCAGACCGGAAAGGCCGAGCCGCTTGGCCTCCAGATGCACCGAGTAGAGCAGGGAAAGGTAATACAGGAACGCCGGAATCGCCGCCGCCAGCATCACCTTCGTGTAGCTGACGCACATAAATTCCGCCATGACAAAGCCGACCGCGCCCATGATCGGCGGGGTGAACTGGCCACCGGTGGAGGCCACCGCCTCGACCGCCGCCGCGAAATCCTTCTTGTAGCCCGTTTTTTTCATCAGCGGGATGGTGATCGTGCCGGTCGTCGCCACGTTGGCGATGGCCGAGCCGTTAATCATGCCCATCAGCGCGGAGGCGATCACCGCCACCTTCGCCGGGCCGCCGGGGGTCTGCCCCACCAGCGTCAGCGCGATATCGTTGATGAACTGGGAAAAGCCGCTGTATTTGAGAAACGCGCCGAAGAGCACGAACACGAAGATATACGTCGCGGAAACGCCCGCGCCCGTGCCGAGAATGCCGTTGGTATCCCACACCAGCGCCTTGATGACGCGCTTGAGCGTAAAGGCGCTCGTGCCGAACGTGCCGGGGATGTATTGACCCCAGACCGCGAAATACGACAGAAAGACCAGCGCGATGACGGCCAGATTGCCGCTCGCGCGCCGCGCCGCCTCAAAGGCGACCAGCAGGCAGACCACGCCGACCCACACGTCCGTCGCGTTCAGCCGCCCCGTTCGCGCCACCGCGTCGTATCGCAGGAACAGATAGCCGTAGCTGAGAATCGCCGCGGCAATCAGGGCGATATCCCAAACCGGCATGAGCCCGCGGCGGCGGCGTTCCTTTTTGAACGTCGGATACAGCGTAAAGGCCAGCGGCAGCAGAAACATGATGTGCGCCGTGCGCAGCTTGACCGCGCCGAGCGTGCCGAACATGTTCGCCCAAACCTGAAACGCGGCCCAGATCAGCAGCACCGCCGTCAGCGCCTTTTCCATCGGGCCGATATACACGCGCAGGCGGCTGTCGGCGTCCTTGTCTTCCACCAGCTTCTGCGCTCTGTCGTCAAGCTCCGTCTGCGAGACGATCTTTTCGGGTTCTTCCATACGTTCTCCTCCGATGCGCGGGCGATGACTGACCGCGCTGAATTCGGGTATCAGTGTATCACATTTTGCAACATTTTGTCAACGCCCTTGTGCAGTTTCTTCCTTTTCTTCACAAAAACCGCTTTTCCCCGGTTCGGGAAAAGCGGCTTAATCAAGATTCTAAAGATTTGGAGGGCGGCTTAACGGGTTTCAATCGTCGCCACGTCGCCCAGCAGCGTCACGCTCACGCCCAGTTTTTCAAGCATGGCGGCGTTCAGATAGGCCTCGCCCGCGTAGGCGTACACGCGCTGGTTCTCGTCGGAGAGCAGGATCACGCCGTCCACAATCGCCAGCGCGTTTTCGCACAGGCCTTCGCTTTCGCCTGTCATCACGGCGAGCTGCGCGCCGGTTTCGCGCTGCACAAGCTGCCAACCGCCCTTTCCGTCATAAGCGACGTCATACGCCAGCCGCTCCATCACCCCACAGAGCGGATAGAGCGGTTCGTCCGCGTCGGTCAGGCCGACCATCAGCCGCGCGCTCTGCCCGTCGATGATGACATCCATCTCCCGCATGGCGAACGGCGCGCGCGCCGCGTCCGGCGTGGCCGTCGGGGTCGGCGTGGCCACGGGCGTGGGCGTCGGAACCGGGGTCGGCGTGGGCAGCGCGATCACGTCCTCGCCAAAGAGCGCCTCGATCGTCTGCGGGCCGACCTTGCCGTCGATCTTTTCCAGCTTGTGCGCCCGCTGGAACGCGCGCACGGCCTTCTGGGTCTGCAAGCCGAATTTGCCGTCCACGCTGCCGGAGAGGTAGCCCAGATCATAGAGCCGCTGCTGCACGAGCCGAACGTCGTCGCCCTCCTGCCCGCGCATCAAAATCCGCTCTCCAAGGCGCGCCGCTTCCATCTCCTCCGCCGTCACAATCGGCGGCGTCCACACGGCCTCGCCCGCCGTCGCCTCGGCCAGCGCCGAAAGGGGCATGGCCAGCAGGATGACGAGCGCCAGACCGGCTAGGGGCTTGTTATTCATGGTTTTTCCTCCATCCGAAACGTTTCTCACAGAAAGAAACGACAGCTTGCCGACATAGGCAAACCTGACCTGAATAGCAAAATCAAGAAATTCATCTATTCTTTCATTTGCGGAAATGGCTATTCTCC